>Ga0172367_10004447_pt1 | contig 17445 bp, 14 predicted proteins | sample Lak10m_FD_114542 | JGI IMG/M metagenome (GOLD analysis project Ga0172367, IMG submission 114542) | Freshwater microbial communities from Kabuno Bay, South-Kivu, Congo - kab_022012_10m | ecosystem: Environmental > Aquatic > Freshwater > Lake | place: Democratic Republic of the Congo: South-Kivu...
CTACAGCAGCCTTTCTTACTGTCAAGCTGTTTTTCGAAAATCTCTTTTCTACTCAACCGCTTGCCGCCTCGATCAATCTGCATCTCTCGTCAGCGGGAGGCGAATCATACAGCGTCCAAAACCACTGTCAACCACCTCTTTCAACCGCTTTCGATCAATCCGACCGAAGCCACCAACAGGACTCAACCACCACCCTGTCAGCGCGGCGCATTCTACTCGAATCCGCCACCAGTGCAACCCTTTTATTTAGCTAACCTTTTGATTTACAAAAGGTTTTGCTTGAGGACTGCGCCGGAAGTGGTGCGCATTATAGGCACCTGAAAACAGCCGTCAACCGTTTATTTCGGTTATGCGGGAATTAGTGTAGCCCACGTTACCTCGCACCGAGCGAGCAGCTGGATGCGAGGCAACCTACTCAAAACAAGGTGAGCGTGTAGCTGAGAATCAGACGGTTCTCGTCGATATCGCTGCGGTAATTCGAGCGCGCCGCCACGTTGCGCAGGCGGATACCCACATTCTTGAGCGGACCGCTCTGCACTGTGTAGCCGATGTCCAGATCGCGCTCCTGCGCCGTACCTTCGAACCCCATTCCCGTGCTCACATTATCGCTGGTGATATAACGCACCGTCGCGATAAGACCAGGCCAGCCCATCGCGGCAAAATCATAGTCGTAGCGAGCCTGCCAGGAGCGCTCGTCCCGCTCGGCGAACTCATAGGTGGGCACCTCATTGCCCAGAGGCGAGACGTTCGCGAAGACGCGGGGAAAAGCGCTGTCGCCATACATGGCCTGATAGCCGATATAGAAGGTATGACCGCCTCGCTTTGCCGACAGCAGCGAGTAGAAAGCCTGGTTGTCCACATTGCCGGCCAGCTTGCCGCCGTCGGCCTGCGAATCGTAGTAGCCGAGGTTGGCGCCCAGAATCCAGTCGCCGAGCGGTTCGCTATGCTTCAGGCCGATGTAGCTCTGGTTATAGATGTCCTCGAGCTGCGCATACCAGAGGCCGAAAGACGTGCGCTTGCCATTGAATGCGTAATCGCCGCCGGCGTAGTTGAACGCATCGCTGAGTGCTGCCTGAGGCGTTCGGCCCAGCATGGCCCGCATCCGGTCATCGCCGGCCTCGTTACGCAGGCTGGTCGAGCGCAAACGACCGCCCTGCAGGGTCAACCCATCGACTTCACTGGAGACGATGCTGGCGCCCTGATAGGTGGGCGGGAGCAGCCGAATATCACTGAAGGTCAGCACTGGCAGATTGGGTTGCAGCTCACCTACCTTCAGTTCAGTCTTCGACACCTTTGCCTTGAGTGCCACCCCCATGCGGCTGTACTCATCCGGCGCGCGGCCATCGCTCCCAACCGGGAGCAGGCCGGTACCACTGCGATCACGGCTGCTGTCGAGCTTGATTCCCAGCTGGCCGATGGCGTCGGCGCCGAAGCCGACAGCTCCAGGGGTGTAGCCCGACCTGAAGTTGAGAATAAACCCCTGCCCCCACTCCTCCGCCTTCGATTGCTGATTGGGGCCGACAATGTCGGAGAAGTCCCGGCTGAAATAGTAGTTACGCGCCTGCAATGTTGCCGTGGCGTCCGTGATGAAGCCGGCGTCTGCGGCAAACGCAGGAGGAATCATGGACGTCATGCCGGCAGCCAGGGTGAGTCGGGAAATGGATACCTTCTGCATCATCTAACTCGCTTGTTGTTGTTTTCAGGGTGCACGCAGCCGCTCCCCCGGCAGCAGGCGGGGAGTGCAACGAGCTCGTCATGGGTGAGTGGTTACGATTGCCGGGGCGGTCACCGCGCCGGCTGTTCCTTGCGGCCAACAGCCGGGGGTGATGCGACCGCTGGGATTGGTTTGCGCAGGCCCAGCAACAGATGCGCGGCGATACCGAAGATCAGGCCCCAGAACGCCGCCGACAGCCCGAGGAAGGACATGCCCGATGCGGTAACCAGAAAGGTGATCAAGGCCGCCTCACGGTCGGAGGGCACGGCCATTGCCGCGCTCAATGCCCCACCGATGGCCGCGAGCAGCGCCAGGCCGGCCAGCGCGGCGATCAATGCGGCGGGGAATGCGCTGAAGATCGAAACCAGCGTCGCCCCGAAGATGCCCAGCACCAGGTAGAAGACGCCACCCGACACTCCTGCGACGTAACGCTTGGACGGATTCTCGTGCGACTCCCGACCCGTGCAGATCGCCGCCGTGATCGCCGCCAGGTTCAATCCGTGACAGCCGAACGGTGCCAGCAGCAGCGAACCCAGTGCGCTGCTGCTGATCAGCGGGCTGGCCGGCGTCTCGTAGCCGTCGTTGCGCAGCACCGCCATGCCAGGCACGAACTGTCCAGTCAGCGCCACCATCACCAGCGGGAAGGCGATATTGAGGATGACCTGCCAGCTGAACTCCGGGGCGATCCATACCGGCGTAGCCAGCCCGATGACCAGTGCATCACTGCGCAACTCACCCGAGGCGATGGTGATCGTCACACCGACCACCAGCACGGCGAGCACGGCGTAACGGGGCAAGGCACGCTTGAACAACAGATAGGTGCCGAACATCGCCAGCACCAGCCAGGGTTGTTCCTTGACCGAGACGAACAGCCCGGTGCCGAAACGGAACAGGATGCCGGCCAGCATGCCCGCCGCGATGGCGGCCGGCAGGCGATTGATGATCCGGTCGAACGCGCCGGACAGCCCAACCAGCAGCACCACCACGCTGCTGACGATATAGGCGCCGACCGCCTCGTTCAGCGTGATATCCGGCAACATGGTTACCAGCAGCGCCGAGCCCGGTGCCGACCAGGCGATGATGATGGGAACCCGGTAGCGCACGCTGAGCAGAATGCCGAGCACGCCGCTACCGATGGAGATGGTCCATACCCAGGACGAGAGCACGTCATGCGGCAAATTCGCGGCCTTGGCCGCCTGGAAGATGATCACCAGCGGACCGGCGTAGGAAATCACGGTCGCGATAAAGCCGGCGACCACGGCGGAGAGCGAGAAGTCTTTCATCAGAGCTTTCATGTCGCCTCGCAAGACAGGCCTGGCGATCCGTGGCGGACGCCCGGATCACTCTTGTTATGAATGAAGCGGCTGCATTACCGGTGCAGCGCCGCTGCGGTGCCCGGGAGTCCGGACACCGCGGGGACCGTCAGGCCTGCTGTAGCGCCCGTGGCCGCTTGCTGCGCTGCTCGGCTTGCGGGGCCGGCGCCTTCTGCAGCTGGAAGTCGAAATCCACTTCGGCAAAACGCCCCTGCACGCCCCGTGCTTGTGCGGCTTCGGCATCGTCGATGAAGCGGATGTCGCCGACCAGACCATCGCGCGTGGCGTAAGCGAAGTCGTCCCAGAGGTATTTGTCGCCAGCCAGGTTGATCTGCGTGGTCAGGTGACGATGGCCAGGCGCGGAGATGAAGAAATGAATGTGCGCCGGCCGCTGGCCGTGACGACCGAGCATGTCGAGCACCTCCTGGGTCGGCCCGTCGGGCGAGCAGCCATAGCCGGACGGCACGATGCTGCGCGCGCGGTAATAGCCGTTCTCGTCGGTGACGATCCGCCGGCGCAGGTTGTACTCGGACTGGCTCTTGTCGAAGTACGAATAGTTGCCCTTGGTGTTGGCGTGCCAGAGATCGACCACCGCACCGGCCAGCGGCTCGCCGGTCGGATCGAGAACACGGCCTTGCAGGAACATCACAGTGGCGACATCGTCTTCGCTACCGTCATCCATGCGCGCGATGCCCTGAGCGATTGGCGCGCCGGCGACGTACAGCGGACCTTCGATGGTGCGAGGGGTGCCGCCGACCAGTCCTTCCTGTTCGTCCTTGGCGTCCTGCAGCAGGTCGAGGTAATGCTCCAGTCCGAGTCCGGCGACCAGCAAGCCGGCTTCGTGGCGACCGCCGAGACGGTTGATGTAGTCCACCGCCTTCCAGAACTCGTCCTGGGTGATTTCCAGGTCTTCGATGATCCTTGCGGTGTCCGTCAGGACGCGGTTGATCACCGTCTTCAGGCGGCTGCTACCCGCGTCGTTGTTGAAGCCGCTGGCTTCCTTGAAGAACTGCTGCACGTCGTTGGTGTGGGAGATTTTCACAGTCATGGCTCAGGCCTCGTTTTGTAATTGTCGTTGCACGGGTTCAGCGATCGGTGCGGACCCCAGTTCGGACGGGATCAGCGGTCGTCGTCACGAATCGAGGATGGGTGGCGGCACAGCGCGTTGACCTCGATCTCCATGTAGGGGAATAGCGGCAGCTGCATCAGGGTGTCGTGCAGTTCCTGCACGCTGGCGACGTCGAACACGCTGTAGTTGGCGTACTGTCCGGCGATGCGCCAGAGGTGGCGCCACTTGCCTTCGCGCATCAGGCTCTGCGCCAGTTCCTTCTCGTCGGCCTTGAGCTTGGCGGCCTGGGCCGGATCCATGTCGACCGGCAGTTTCACGATCATCTTCACGTGGAAGAGCATCTCGGGTCCTCCTCTTACTTACGGGCGAAGAACGCTAGGCGCTCTTCATCCAGGGTCAGGCCAAGACCGGGCGTGCGCGGGACTTCCAGCTGGAAGTCGCGGTAGACCGGCGCCTGAGTGACGATTTCCTCGGTGAGCAGCAGCGGGCCGAACAGCTCGGTGCCCCAGGTCAACCTGTTGAGGGTGACGAAGGCGTGTGCCGAGGCCAGGGTGCCGATGGCGCCTTCGAGCATGGTGCCGCCATACAGCGCGACACCTGCCGCCTCGGCTATCTGCGCGGTGCGCAGCACGGCACGCGGGCCGCCGTTCTTGGCGATCTTCAACGCGAAGATGCTGGCCGCACCGTCGGCCGCCAGGCTGAAGGCGTCCTCGACGTTCTCGATTGACTCGTCGGCCATGATCGGTGCCGGGCTGCGCTGATTCAGGCGCACCTGCCCGCCGCGGTTGATCCGCGAGATCGGCTGTTCGATCAGGTCAATGCCGTTGTCGCCGAGGATGCGACAGGCGCGCAGCGCCACCGACTCGTCCCAGGCCTGATTGACGTCGACGCGCACGCTGGCGCGCTCGCCGAGGGCCTGCTTGATGGCGATGACGTGCTTGAGGTCGGCATTCACCTCGCCAGCGCCGATCTTCAGCTTGAAGATGCGATGGCGGCGGATATCGAGCATGCGCTCGGCCTCTTCGATGTCCTTGGCGGTATTGCCGCTGGCCAGGGTCCAGGCCACTTCCAGACTGTCGCGTACCCGACCGCCGAGCAGCTCGCTGACCGGTAGACCAAGACGCTTGCCCTGAGCATCGAGCAATGCGCTCTCGATACCGGACTTGGCGAAGGTGTTGCCCTTGGCCGCCATGTCCAGGCGCAGCATGGCGGCGTTGATGTTGGCGGCCTCCTGGCCCACCAGCAGCGGGCCGAGGTGGCTGTCGATGTTCTGCTTGATGCTTTCCGGGCTCTCGTTGCCGTAGGCCAGGCCACCGATGGTGGTGGCCTCGCCGATGCCTTCGATGCCGTCGCTGCATTGCACACGGATGATCACCAGCGTCTGTTGCTGCATGGTGTGCATCGCCAGCTTGTGCGGGCGGATGGTCGGCAGGTCGACGATGATCGTCTGGATGCGTTCGATCAGGATGGGGCTCATGGCGATATCCGTGTTGAAGGTTCAGTGATCAGGCCTTGGCCGCTGCCGTCATCACCACCGGCGCGGGCGTGCCGCTGCGCTTGCTGGAGATGGCGAAGACGGCCATGGCCAGGGCGGCGATGACACCCGGCACGGCGAAGGCGATGAAGTTCAGTTGCAGCGGCAGGTTGATGCCCAGCAACGCACCGCCAAGCAGCGGGCCGACGATGGCGCCGTTGCGGCCGATGCCCGAGGCCCAGCCGAGACCGGTGGAGCGGATCGACAGGCCATAGAACTGCGCGGCGGTCGCGTAGAGCAGGATCTGCGTGCCGATTACGGTGGCACCGGCGATGAAGATCAGCGTGTAAAGCACTGGCATCGGCGTCTTGAAGCCCAGCAGGCTGATGGAGGCCACCGATACGGCGAAGAACACCACCACCACTTTCGACAGGTTGAAGCGATCGCCCAGCCAGCCGCCGAGGATGGCGCCGGCCATGCCGCCGAAGTTCAGCGCGAGCAGGAACGACAGGCTCGAACCGAGGCTGTATCCGGCGTTGGCCATCAGCTTCGGCAACCAGGAACCCAGCGCGTAAACCATCAGCAGGGAACAGAAGAACGCCAGCCACAGGGAGAAGGTCCGCACGCCACGGCCTTCGCGGAACAGCTCCAGCACCGAGGCACTCTTGCCCTTCACATCGGTCATCACCAGCTCGTCGGCAGCGCTCAGCTGGCGGCCCGGGTCGACCTTGGCCAGCAACGCCCGCGCCTGCTCACCTCGGCCCTGGCGCACCAGGAAGCCGACCGACTCGGGCAGATACCAGAGAATCACCGGCAACAGCAGCAGCGGAACGGCGGCGGCGAAGAACATCGCTTCCCAGCCGAAGCGAGGCAGCATGTAGATCCCGAGGCCGGCCGACAGCATGCCGCCCAGCGAATAGCCGCTGAACATGACGGCCACCAGCGTGCTGCGTAGCCGCTTGGGCGCGTACTCGTTCATCAGCGCCACCACGTTGGGCATCAGCCCGCCGCAGCCGAGCCCGGCGAGGAAGCGGAGAATGCCGAACTCGGTAGGAGTGCTGGCGAAGCCATTGAGCACGGTGGCGCTGCTGAACAGCACGAAACAGATGGCGATGCCCTTCTTGCGGCCGATGCGGTCGGCCAGCGTGCCGAACGCCAGTGCGCCGAACATCATGCCGAACAGCGCATAGCTGCCCAGCGCGCCCGCTTCCAGCGGGGTCAGCCCCCACTCCTTCATGATCACCGGCAGCACCACGCCGTAGATGAACAGGTCGTAGCCGTCGAAGATCAACAGCAGTGCGCAAAGGCACACCACCAGCCAGTGGAAGCGGTTGAAGCGTGCATTATCGATGATGTCGTGAACGTCTACTTTTCGCATGGCAAGACTCTCTATTGTTTTTGTTAGTCGCGGATCGGCTGCAGCGATGGATCACCGCGCCGCCGATGTGCCTTGGCCTTGACCGGTCGAGCCGGCCCGGGTACTGCTCAACCGAGATCGCCACCACCCACCGGCAGGGTCACGCCGGTGATGTAGGAGGCCTCGTCGGATGCGAGAAAAAGAATCGCGCCGGCCTGCTCGTCGATGGTTCCGTAGCGCTTCATCAACGAGGATTCCACGGTCTGATCGACGATCTGCTGGTACCAGATCTTTTCCTGCTCGCTCTGCTCGGCTGCGTTGCGTGGAATACGCCGCGGTGGCGCCTCGGTACCGCCGGGTGCGGTGGCGTTGACGCGTATGCCCCGCTGGGCGTTCTCGAAGGCCAGGCACGCGGTCAGCGCGTTGACGCCACCCTTGGCCGCGCCGTAGGGCACGCGGTTGAGGCTGCGCGTGGCGATCGATGAGACGTTGACGATGGCCCCGCCGCCCTGCTCCAGCATGTGCGGCAGCGCGGCGTGGCAGCACCACAGCGTGGGGAACAGCGAGCGACGCACCTCGGCCTCGATCTCATGTTCCTGGTAATGCTCGAAGGGCTTGGCCCAGATGGTTCCACCGACGTTGTTGACGAGGATGTCGAGACGGCCGAAACGCTCTTTCGCGGCATCCATCACCCGATGGCAGTCGGCGAACTGCTCGAGATCGGCGGTCAGGGTCAGTACTTCGGCGCCCTGCCCCAGTTGATCGGCCAGTTCATGGACCAGTTCGGAACGGTCCACGGCCACCAGCCGGCCACCTTCCTCGACGAATCGCTCGGCGACACGGCGACCGATGCCCTGGGCCGCGCCGGTGATCACCGCGACCTTGTTCTGAAATCGTGTGTTCATCTACCCAAACCTCTGGAATGGCGAGGATTCGGTGGGCAATGCGGCGCAGTTGCCCACCCTGCGACCGGTGGATCAGGCGCTGGCGGCGAACTTCTCGTAGTAGAAGTTGGCCGGCTGCAGGCCTTGCTCACGAATGAACTGGTTGACCGACTCGACCATGGGCGGCGGACCGCACAGGTAGATGTCCACCTCGCCGTCGTTGAGGTGTTTGGGTTCGATGTGCTGGGTCACGTAGCCCTTGTGCGGGTACTGGCTGTCCGAGCTGGACACGCAGGCGCTGTAGGTGAAGTTCGGAATGCGCGCAGCGAAGTCTTCGAGTCGGTCCATCTCCACCAGATCGAAATCGTTGGAGACGCCGTAGATCAGGTGCAGCGGATGCGCGCTGCCCTGCTCGGCGATCTTCTCCAGCATCGCAGTGAAAGGCGCCAGGCCCGTGCCGCCGGCCAGCAAGAGCAGCGGCCGCTTGATCTCGCGCAGATAGAAGCTGCCCAACGGGCCGGCCAGGGTGAGGCTGTCGCCGGCCTTGGCCATGCCGCTCAAGAAGCTGCTCATCAGCCCGCCCGGCACGTTGCGGATCAGGAAGCTGACCTCACCGCCCTTCTGCAGCGAGCTGAACGAGTAGGCGCGGGTCTGGTCGGTGCCCGGCACCTGCAGGTTGACGTACTGCCCAGGCAGGAAGGCCAGCTGGCTCAGCGACTCGCCCTTGATCGACAGCGCAATGGTGCTCTGCGACAGCTGGCGTACGTTGCTGATGGTCGCCTGGTAACTGGCCTGCGTGGTCTTGCAGACATCCGAGGATGCCGGCACGCGGATCACGCAGTCGCTCTCGGCACGCATCTGGCAGGTCAGCACGAAGCCTTGGGCTGCTTCGTCCTCGCTCAGCGCGTCCTCGATGTATTCCTCGCCGAGGTCATAGCTCCCGGCTTCGGCGAGGCACTTGCAGGCCCCGCAGGCACCGTCGCGGCAGTCCAGCGGGATGTTGATGCCCTGGCGGTAGGCCGCGTCGGCGACGGTTTCGCCAAGATTGGCCTCGATGAAGCGGGTCACCCCATCCTCGAAATTCAATGCGATCTGGTGAGTCATGGTCTTGCCCTCACAGGTGATAGACGTCGATCAGCTGGCGAATGTAGTCGTTCTTCAGCACGACCTTCTTGTGCTTGATCAGCGGGCTCTCGCCACGGGTGTCGAGCGTGTAGAAGCTGGTGCCGTAGAAGTGGTCGACGGTCTTGTAGCGAAAGCTCATCGTGTGCCAGTTGAAGCGCAGCTTGCAGAAGCCCTCGCCCTGCTCGATCAGCTCCAGGTTGCTGATGTTGTGCGAGGTGCGTGTATCCGGGATCGTGGCGCTGGAGCGCTCGGTGCGGATGCGGAACACACGGTCTTCCAGGCCGCCACGGTTGCCGTACCAGATCAGCGAGATTTCCCGCTGCGGATCTTCGGTGAGCTGGTCGGCGTCGTCCCAGGCCGGCATCCAGAAGGTGGCGTCGGCGGCATACAGTTCCAGCCAGCTGTCCCAGTCCTTGTCGTCGAGGTAGCGCGCTTCGCGGTAGAGGAAGTCACGCGCGGTTTCGTAGGCGATGCTCATTTTTATGCACCCTCCACGTGAATCAGCTGTCCCTGCTCGGCCTTCACGGCCTTGATCATCTGCTGTTGCCAGTAGTGGTGCTGCAGCACGAACAGGCCCTCATCCTCGGTGCGCGCACCGCTCATCATCGGCTGCAGGTCGATGCTGCGGGCGCCATCGTCCGCTCCCTCGATCCAGTGCTTGGCACCGCGGGACATGTCGTTCCATTCCATGGCGCGACCGGCAAAGCCCTGCTGGCAGGCGCGGAACTCTTCCAGATCGTCCGGCGTGGCCATGCCGCTGACATTGAAGAAGTCTTCGTACTGGCGAATGCGCCGCGCCCGCGCTTCGGCACTCTCGCCCTTGGGTGCGATGCAGTAGATGGTGACTTCGGTCTTGTCCACCGACAGCGGCTTGGCGATGCGCAGCTGCGAGCCGAACTGATCCATCAGGTACAGGTTCGGGTAGAGGCACAGGTTGCGCGAGTTCTCGATCATCCAGTCGGTACGGGCCTGGCCGAACTCGGCGACCATCTCCTCGCGACGGGCATACAACGGGCGATCTTCCGGGTTGTCCCAGCGAGTCCAGAGCAGTAGATGGCCGTTCTCGAAGGAATAGAAACCACCGCCCTTCTTGCCCCAGCCGCCGGCGCTCATCGCACGGATGTCGTCGCCGGCTTCCTTGAGCTTGCGCTGCTGCTGGGTGGCGGCGTAGTTCCAGTGCACGGCGGTGACGTGGTAGCCATCGGCGCCGTTCTCGGCCTGCAGCTTCCAGTTGCCTTCATAGACATAGGTGGACGAGCCGCGCAGCACTTCGATGCCATCCGGCGATTGATCGACCACCATGTCGATGATCTTGCGTGACTCGCCAAGGAATTCCTCAAGCGGGGCGACGTCCTCGCGCAGGCTGCCGAAGAGGAAGCCGCGGTAGGACTCGAAGCGGGCGACCTTCTTCAAGTCATGGGAGCCGTCGCAGTTGAAGCTGTCGGGGTAGCCGGCTTCCTTGGGGTCCTTGACCTTGAGCAGCTTGCCCGAGTTGTTGAAGGTCCAGCCATGGAACGGACAGGTGTAGGTCGCCTTGTTGCCGCTCTTGAAGCGGCAGAGCATGGCACCGCGGTGGCTGCAGGCGTTGATGAAGGCGTTGAGTTCACCCTCCTTGTTGCGCGCGATGAAGATCGGCTGACGCCCCATCTGGGTGGTGTAGTAGTCGTTCTTCTCGGGGATCTGGCTCTCGTGAGCGAGGTAGATCCAGTTGCCCTCGAAGATGTGCTTCATCTCCAGATCGAACAACCGAGGGTCGGTGAACATCTCCCGCTTGCAGCGAAAGATGCCCTTCTCTTTGTCGTCTTCGAGCAGCGAATCAAGGTAGTCGATTCCCAGGGACATGGCCGGGGCCTCCATTGTTATTGTTTCCACGTGATGAAGGCTACGGCGGGGGGAACGGCATCAATATCCGTTTTCTGCAGCATCTCTATCCGTTTTCTGCAACACGCAGGCAGACGGATGCCGCGCCTGCAGCGACGCGCTGAGGGCGATCAGCGAAGGGAGGAATGGGCGTAGCGGATGCGGCCGCCGTCAGGCTGGCGGCCGCCGAAGCGGATCAGTGATGGCGGCGCAGGGTGTCCGACGGCAGCTCGCCGAAGGTGCTCTTGTAGCTTTCCGAGAAGCGCCCCAGATGCATGAAGCCGTAGTCCATGGCGATCTCGGTGATGTTGCGTACCCTGGCCGAAGGGTCGCTCAGCCGGCCATGGATCTGCTCCAGCTTGCGCTGGCGGATGTAGGACTTGGGCGTGGTGCCGACCTTGCGCTCGAACAGCAGGTACAGCGAGCGCAGGCTCATGTTGGCCAGTTCGGCCAACTGCTCGACGGAGATATCCTGTTTCAGATGCTCGTCGATGTAGTCGGTCAGCCGACCGAACGACGGGCAGCTGTCACCGAACGGATCGCGCTGGATATTGCTGGCCAGGCTGCAGAGCAGCTTGCTGGCGATGATCCGGCTGTACTGCTCCTGAATCTGCGGGATGCTCTGCTCTGAGCCCGCCTCGCGGCAGACCAGCCCAAGCAGGCTGTCGAAGCCGTCCATTTCGCCGAGCGCATGGCGATTGGCACTGAACCGGATGCCACCGGAGGGGGCACGCCATTGGTTCTCGCTGCAGGCCTGTTCGAGGAAGGACGCCGGCAGCTTGACGATCAGCTTTTCGCAGTCGTCCGAGTAGGTCAGGTCAACCGGATCGTCCGGGTTGATCAGCAGCAGCTCACCGGGGGTGAAATAGTGCTCCTGGCCCCGTCCGCGCCACAGGCAATGGCCACGCTGCAGCAGCTGCAGGTGATAGATGGTTTCCAGGGCTGGCGAGGTGACATGAACGCTGCCGCCATAACTGATCTGGCAAAGGTCGAGCTTGCCGAACTTGCAGTGGCTGAGGCTGGCCTGAGGCGTGCCGGTACGAGGCAGACGAATGCAGTGCACGCCTACATGCTGATTGACGTAATCCGACACCGCATGCGGATCAGCACGCTCGAAGATCCTGCTTTTTTCATTCAGCAGTCGTTCCATCACCCGGCACTCGGTTGTTTTTATAGTTGGCCGGCGCTTGGTGGCCGGCTTGGTCGGTATCACGCAGATCGAGAATATTGATCTGCGTCAAGAATATCGACTGATCGAAGCATAGGAGATTCGACCAACGGCGGACACCCCGCCGTTCGGTGACCGAACAGTTTTTGCACAAGCGCGCCATCGTTCACATATGGGCACGATTGCGGCGGAACGCTCGGCGCCTCTTCGCACTCTGAGTGCAGATCGCACAAAACGGATAGGTCGTTGGGCGACGCCGAGCATCGGCGGCCCTATGACCCAGCACAAGAAGGTGTGCCCTGCATGAAGATTTCCCTCTTCCCCATCGCCCTGCTGGCACTGCTCTGCAGTGGCACCAGCGCCGCGTCCGCGGTCACAGAACCGGCCCACGACGGGTTGGCTGCGCTGGAGGTCATACGCCCGAGCCGCCCCTGCTCGTCATTGCTCACGCTCGACCTCGCATCGATCGGCGGAAGCGGTAGTCGCGTCACGTCCGCATCGGTACAGGACACTGATCAGGGCGCCACCGTATGCAATGTCGAAGGCACGCTGGCACCGAGCATCGGCTTTCGCGTGCAACTGCCGCTGGATGGCTGGACCCAGCGCTTCCTGCAGGTCGGCTGCGGCGGGTTGTGCGGCCGCATTTCTCTGAGACCGGACGCAGTCGCAGGCTGCGTACCGTTCGAAAGCGGCCGCTTCGTCGTAGCCAGTACCGACATGGGTCATCAGGGCAATGGCGGGACCTTCGGTGCCAATCCGCAGCAGCGCGCCGATTTCGCCCACCGCGGTGTGCATCTCACCGCACGGGCCGCGAAGGCATTGATCAAAACCTTCTACGACCGGGCTCCGGCGTATTCCTATTTCAGTGGGTGCTCGGATGGCGGGCGCGAAGCCCTGATCGAGGCGCAACGCTATCCGGACGACTTCGACGGCATCGTCGCCGGCGCGCCGGCAATGAACTTCCAGGTACAGAACTCGCTGCTGCACGCCTGGCAGGCGCGGGTGAACCGCGCCCCGGATGGTCGCAGCGTGCTGGTCGCCTCACAGCTGCCGCTTCTGCATCGAGCCGTGCTCGAACAGTGTGACGGCCTGGATGGCCAGCTCGACGGGCTGCTCAGCGACCCACGAATCTGCCGATTCGACCCGGCGACGATCCAGTGCCCCGCTGGCCAGGACAGCGACCAGTGCCTGACTGCCGCACAGGTGCAAGCGGCAAGGCGCATATATGACGGGCCGCGCGACGAGCGTACCGGTGAGCGATTGGCCGTCGGCGGTCCGCAGCCCGGCTCGGAGCTCGCATGGGGCGGCGTGTTCGTGCCCGAACGCGCACACGGCCCGCTATTCAGCGAAACCATCGCCCTCGAGGCACTGCGCTATCTGGTCTTCGAACAGGCACCGCAGCCTGGCTATCGGCTGGAGCAGCTGCGCTTCGACGCCGAGACCTTCGATCGCCTGCGCGCCCGCCATCCACTGTTCGATGCAACCGACCCCGACCTCTCCGCCTTCGCCGAAAAAGGCGGCAAGCTGATTCTCTGGCATGGCTGGTCCGATCATCATATCTCGCCGATCAATACCATCGCCTACCACGAGGCCCTGCAGCGCCACCTGGGCGAGCCAGAAGTCGAGCGCTTCGTGCGCATGTACCTGGTGCCGGGCATGTACCACTGCCACGGCGGACAGGGGCCGAGCGAACTGGACCTGCTGACGCCGCTGATGCGCTGGGTCGAATCCGGCCAGGCCGCTGACGAGATCAAGGTGTATCAGGCGAGCCGATCCGGCCTGCCGCTCTCGCCGAAGAGCAGGCGTGCCAAGACCGGGCGAACCCCGGAGTACCGGCCGGTCTACCCCTACCCGGCCGTGGCGCGCCTCGTCAGTGATGGCCAAGGAGAACGCTATACCCGCGGCGAACCCCTGACCGATACGCCGACGCCAGCCTGGCGAGGCGCGGACTTCTACCAGCCCTACCGCCCGCGCGAGCGCTGAGTGATGGCCGACTATTTCCCGTTATGGCTGACGTTCGGGCTGCGCTTTCTGGAGCTGGCTTCGACGGCTCAAGGTCGCACGAATGGGTTTCATGGCGCCCTCACCGACGCAGGCCTGAGATTGCTCGCGCGCCGTATGGTGCCGACGAAGCGGAACACAAACCAAGGGCGATTATCGAACAGATTCGCTCGTTTACTGCGCCACTCGGTTGTGATGCAACCGGCGAGGTTGCTTCTATACGGAGGCGTTCACCGTCTCGGCGACTCGCGTGTAGCGGGGGCTGCCGGAGCGGAACATCCGCGGGGCAGCCGGTTGCACGCGCAATTACAACAACAAAAGGGAATACCCATGTCGAAATTGCCCAAGGCCTTGCTGGCACTTGCCTGCGTCAGTTGTCTGAGTCTGTCCGCCTACGCTCAGGAAGCGGTCGTGACGCTCAAGGTTCATCATTTTCTTCCCGCCCATTCGTTGACCCAGGCGAACCTGCTCAAGCCGTGGGCGGACGAGATCACCGAAGCCTCCGACGGCCGTATCCAGTTCCAGTTCTATCCCTCGATGCAGCTGGGCGGCACACCACCGCAGCTGGTGGACCAGGTGCGTGACGGCGTTGCCGATATCGTCTGGACGCTGCCGGGTTACAACAGCGGGCGCTTCCCGCTCATCTCGGTCTTCGAGCAGCCATTCATGAGTCGCTCCGCCAAGGCGACCAGCCAAGCGATGTGGGAGTTCGTCGCCAAGCACGGCGAAAAGGAATTCACCGGCATGCACCTGCTTGCGACCCATACCACGGACGGTGCGCTGATCCACACCGGCAAGAAACCCATCAACAAGATGGCCGACTTCCGCGGCAAGAAAATCCGCGCCGCCAACCGCACCTCCACCAAACTGATCTCCCTGCTCGGCGGGACCCCCGTCGCCATGCCGGTCCCGCAGATTCCCGAGGCCCTGTCCAAGGGCGTGGTCGACGGTGCGATCGTGCCCTGGGACGTGGTACCAGCGCTCAAGTTGCACGAGCTGGTCGGCCACCACACGGAAATGGCCGAGGGGAAGCCGGCACTGATGTACACGGTGATGATTCTCGCCATGAACCCGGCTACCTATGAGGGGTTGCCCGACGACCTGCGCAAGATCATCGACGAGCGCAGCGGCGCGGTGCTCTCGCGTCGAGCGGGCCAGCTGTTCGACGAGATCGCCGTGCAGAATGGCCATCGTCTGGCCGAAAGCCGCGGCAACAAGATTCATCAGCTGTCCGAAGACGAACAGCAGAAGTGGATGAAGGTGGCCGAGCGCCTCGACCAGGACTGGATCAAGGAAGTCGAGGGCAAAGGCTATGCGAATGGTGCCGCCCTGCTCGAGGACGCACGCCAGCTGATCCAGCAGCACAGCGACACCGCTACCCACTGATCGACCCCGGCGCCAGTTCACCCGGCGCCCTGCTCCGGAGACGTTCATGAGCGAACCTGACGTTCGGGCCGCGACCGTGCCTGCCGATCCGATGGGCCGCGTGCTCGATCGGCTGTCACGGCTGCTGGCCTTCGTCGGCGGCCTGCTGCTGGTGGCCATGACGCTGATGGCGACCTACAGCATCGCCATGCGCACCCTCTTCGACGAACCGCTGCTCGGTGACGTCGAACTGGTGCAGATGGGTTGTGGCATCGCCATCGTGTTCTTTCTGCCGCTGTGCCAGCTCCGCCGCGGGAATGTCATCGTCGATGTATTCACGTTACGCGCCTCGCTTCGCGTGCGCAGCGCGCTGGATGGCCTGGGCAGCGTGCTGATGGCGTTGGTTGCTGCGCTGCTGGCCTGGCGTTCACTGGTGGGCACGCTGGACGCCTACGGCACCGGCGAGGAATCGATCATCCTGGGCGTGCCGATCTGGTGGTCGATGAGCGCCTTCGCACCGGGCTTCGCGCTATTGGCGGTGGTGGCGTTGTACACCGCCTGGCAGGACTTTCGTGGTGAGGGCAAGCCCGCATGAGCAGTGTCGAAATCGGCGGGCTGTTCCTGGCCTTCCTCCTCGTTTTGCTGGTGGTGCGCATCCCGATCGCCATCGCCATGCTGCTCACCGGTGTCGGCGGCTACGTGGCGATTTCCGGTTGGTCGCCGCTGCTCAGCTATCTGAAGACCGTCGCCTATGCGCGCTATACGGTCTACGACCTCTCGGTCATTCCGCTTTTCCTGCTGATGGGGCAGTTCGCCTCCCGCGGTGACCTGGCGACCGGCCTGTTCCGAGCCGCCGCGGCGATGATCGGGCACTGGCGCGGCGGTCTGGCGATGTCGGCCGTTGGTTCCTGTGCTGCCTTTGGCGCCGTCTGCGGCTCATCCATCGCCACCGCGGCGACCATGGGCCAGGTCGCGCTGCCGGAACTGAAGAAATACAACTACTCGGGCCCGCTTGCGGTGGGCAGCCTGGCCGCCGGGGGCACCCTGGGCATCCTGATTCCGCCGTCGGTGGTGCTGGTGATCTATGCCATCCTCGCCCAGGAAAACATCTCCGCGCTGTTCATGGCCGCATTCATCCCCGGCGTGCTGGCGGCAATTGGCTACATGATCGCGATCGCCATCTACGTGCGGATGAACCCGGACGCCGGCCCCGCGCAACCGAAGCTGACCTGGCGCGAGCGGCTGGCAGCGCAGCGTGGCGTCTGGCCGGTGTTCCTGATCTTCCTGCTGGTACTTGGTGGTATCTATGCCGGCTGGTTCACACCGACCGAAGCGGCGGCCATTGGAACCGTGGGCACCGGCCTCTTCGCCGTCGTGCTCGGCGGCATGCGCTGGGCCCAGTTCAAGGAAGTGCTGTTCGGCACCGCGGTCACCACCGGGATGATCTTCATGATCCTGCTCGGCGCCGATGTCATGAACGCCTTCCTCGCCGTGTCGCAGCTCCCGGTGGCGTTGGCCGAGGCGATCAACAATGCAGGCGTGGGGCCCTTCGTGGTGCTCGCCGGTATCCTGATCCTGTACCTGATCCTCGGCTGCGTGATGGACACCATGTCGATGATCCTGCTGACCATCCCGATCTTCTTCCCGCTGATCATGGGGCTGGACTTCTACGGCCTGGATCAGACCGAGAAGGCCATCTGGTTCGGCATCCTCGCACTGATGGTGGTGGAGATCGGCATGATCACCCCGCCGGTGGGCATGAACGTCTACGTGATCAGCAGCATGGCCCGTGACGTACCCCTACGCGACGCCTTCCGCGGCGTGGTGCCCTTCCTGATCTCCGACGTCGTGCGCGTCGTGGTACTGGTGCTCTTCCCCTCGATCACGCTGTGCCTGGTGCGGTGGCTGACATGACGACCGCCGTCCGGCTGATCCGATTGCCGCACCTCCCTCTCCTCGATGCTCCACTTTCGCCCGCCAGCTAACGGGCAATTTTTTGGTTCATCGCGCTTTCCCGGGGAAGGCGGCCTTGATTTTCAGGAAGAAGTACTCCGAGTCCCGGAATCCATAGGCCATGCGCTTGATTACCTTGATGCGGTTGTTAACACCCTCAAG
>Ga0172367_10004449_pt1 | contig 17443 bp, 14 predicted proteins | sample Lak10m_FD_114542 | JGI IMG/M metagenome (GOLD analysis project Ga0172367, IMG submission 114542) | Freshwater microbial communities from Kabuno Bay, South-Kivu, Congo - kab_022012_10m | ecosystem: Environmental > Aquatic > Freshwater > Lake | place: Democratic Republic of the Congo: South-Kivu...
GCTAATCTGAACGCCGGGCAGCGCAGCGGGCAATGCAGCAGACACGCCTACTTTTGAGATCACCACGACCCCGGATGAGAGGCAACACCGCGCGCTTGATCTGATCGCCGCCATCAAACCGTAGACAGAACGCGGAACCGCAAATCAGCGCGGTTTCATTGGGGAAATGCGGCTTTTGGGGGGAGGAACTTCAGGTTAAGACAGGATGAACAGCGAAGCAGTCTTGATGCCAGCCAGCGTCAGCAACAGCGAGCCGAACAGGTGCAGCGCCGCCGTGCCAAAACCCAGCAGGTAGCGCTGCTGGCCGAGCATGCCCACTACCTCTGCTGAAAAGCTGGAAAACGTGGTCAGCGCCCCCAGAAATCCGGTGACGATGGCGAGCCGCCAGGCTGGATCCAGGTGGGGCAGGGCTTGAAACGTGGCGACTGCCACACCGACCAGGTAGCCACCAATCAGGTTGGCTGCAAGCGTGCCCAAAGGAATGAGCGCACCCGGGTTCAGCCACAAACCCAAACCCCAGCGAGCCAATGCGCCAACACAGGCACCCAGACAAATTGCCAAGACAGTCATCATGAGAGCTGCATCATACTGAGGAAAGTGGCGTAAAAAAGCCCGCCAAGGCGGGCTTGATGCGGTTTTGCCAAGGAAGTTATTTTTTGGCTGCGCTGGCAGCCGGCTTGGTTGATTCAGCCTTGGTACTTGTTTTTGCCGCTGTCTTGGCTGCCGCAGCGGCACCCTTGAATGTTTCGCCGTTGACGGTCAAGCCTTCAGCAGAGAACTTGGCGGCATTGCTTTCACCCACACCCGAGACACGCTCGATCAAGTCGGCCCAGCTCTTGAAACTGCCCTTTTTACGTTCATCAAGAATTTTGGTGGAGGTGCTCGGACCAATGCCCTTGATGCTGTCGAGGTCTGCGGCCGTGGCTTTGTTGACATCGACTGCGGCGAAGCTGGCGCTGGCAAAAAGCAAGGCCATGATGGCGAAAATTTTCTTAAACATGACTTGACTCCCGGTGAATTGAAAGAAGAAACACCCGTGTCAATGAACGAATGGGCAGTGCCGCTCACCGACGGCCACAGTGTAGCCCTGCACCGCATGACAGTGGGAATTCACATTGACCACTGTGTGAAAAATACGTCAGTTTCAGGCCTGTTGTGCCAGCCATCCAATGTACCTGGCCACGCCGGTTTGCACGTCGGCAAACTGGAGATTGCAGCCGGTCGCGCGCAAGGCGCTTAAATCGGCCTGGGTGTAGCACTGGTACTTGCCGCGCAGTGCATCGGGGAAGGGGATGTATTCAAGCAGACCCTCCTTGGTCAAACCGTCCAGTGTCAGTGGCGCGTGGCCGCTGCGCTGGCGCAAAGTATTCACGACCGAACTGGCCACGTCGTTGAAAGGTTGGGCGCGGCCGCTACCGAGGTTGAAAATACCGGAAACCTCGGGGTGATCGAAGAACCACAGGTTGACGGCGACCACGTCGTCGATATAGACGAAGTCGCGCATTTGCGCGCCCGGCGCATAGCCGCCATAGTCGCCAAAGAGCTTGACCTTGCCCTCGGCCTGGAACTGGTTGAATTGGTGAAAGGCGACGCTGGCCATGCGCCCTTTGTGCTGCTCGTGCGGGCCATAGACGTTGAAGTAACGAAAGCCGACCACTTGACGGGTGAGTCCGGCCAGGGCGTGCTCGAACTTCTTCCCGCACTCGATCCGCATGCGCTGGTCGAACAGCAATTTGGAGTAGCCATAAACGTTGAGCGGCTGCTCGAAGTCAGGTTCCTCCCGGAAGGTGTCAGAACCGCCGTAGGTGGCGGCACTCGACGCGTAGAGCAGACGTGCGCTGCGCTTCTGGCAGGTTTGGTACAACTGCACCGAGGTGGCATAGTTGTTTCGCATCATGAATTTGCCATTGCTCTCCATGGTGTCGCTGCAGGCACCCTCATGGAAGACGGCCTCCACCTTGCCGTAGGCATCGGCTGCAAACGCATCGTAAAAAACGTCTGCATCCACATAGTCGGCAATCTGCAAACGGCTAAGGTTGCGGAACTTGTCGCCCTGGGTCAGATCGTCGACGGCAATGATGTCGGTCAGACCTCGCGCGTTGAGACCCTTGATGAGGTTGGCGCCAATAAATCCGGCGGCTCCGGTGACAACGATACGGCTCATGCAAACAACTCCTCATAGGAAACGGTGGCGGTGCCAAATTTGCCCACCACGATACCAGCCGCCTGATTGGCCAGGGGCAGGGCCTGGCGCAGGCTGAAACCGCCGGCCACCAGGGTGGCCAGGGTAGCGATCACGGTATCGCCGGCGCCGGTGACATCGAACACTTCGCGCGCCTGCGCCTTGACGTCCATTCGGCCCTGCGTGTCGAACAGTGTCATGCCTTCTTCGCTGCGGGTCAGCAGCACTGCCGCCAGTCCCAGCGCGTGCCGCAGGTTTTCCACCTTGGTCTGCAATTCAGGCTCGTCATGCCAAAGGCCGATCACCTGCTGCAATTCTGCGCGGTTGGGCGTGATCACGGTGGCCTGCCGGTAGCGCGAATAATCCGATCCCTTGGGGTCGATCAGGATCGGTTTAGCGGCCTTGACCGCGCTTGCAATCATGTCGCTCACATGCGCCAGGCCACCCTTGCCGTAGTCCGAAAACAGCACGGCCTGATGGCTCGGCAAGAGTTCCAGGAACGTGGCGGTTTGCGATGCGAGCACCTCGTTTTTTGGCGTGTTTTCGAAGTCCATCCGCAACAATTGCTGCTGACGGCCGATCACACGCAGTTTGACCGTGGTTTTCAGCTGCGCGTCGCGGCCAAAATGGGTCTGGATGCCGGTGTTGGCCACCAGCGCTTCCAGCTTGTGGCTGGCCTCGTCTTCGCCCACCACGGTCAGCAGGGAAGACTGGGCGCCGAGTGTGATCACATTAAAAGCCACATTGGCAGCACCACCGCTGCGCTCTTCCTCGCGCGTGACGCGGACCACCGGTACCGGGGCTTCCGGGCTGATGCGGTCCACCGCACCGAACCAGTAGCGATCCAGCATCACGTCGCCCACCACCAACACGCGGGCTTGTTGTAATCGTTCCTTTGAAATGCTCATAATTCTTCGACCCGGCGCGCGGGATAACTGTCCCAGGCCTGACAGCCAGGACACTGCCAGAAATGCTGTGTGGCTTCAAAGCCGCAGGCGGCACAGCGGTAACGCAACAGTGGCTGGGTGGCATGGTCCAGGGCGCGTTGTACCTGCGGGTGAAACTGTTCATGTTCCAGCTTTTCCCCGGCGATCCAGCGCGTGGCGGCCACCAGCGAGGGTTCCTTTTCCAGATGGCGCGCGTACCATTCGCGAGCACTTGTTTGCACGGCAGGAACTGCATCGGAGAGGGTGACGATGGCCTCCAGCACGTCCAGCGAGGCATGTTCGGCATAGAGTTGCTGAAGCCGTGCCAGTGTGTTGGCACCGTTGCCACAGCGCAGCGCCAGTTCGGCCAGCGGACGGGCGATCAGGGGAGTGGCTGTGGGGGCGCTGTCGAGCGCCTGCATCAGGGTGTTCCAGGCCCGTTCTTCCTGACCCATGCGGGTCAGCAATTGGGCCAGTTCAATTCGTGCCCGGGCAGCCTCTGGTGCTTTTGCGATAGCGTCCTGCAGCAATTGCTGTGCGGCTTCCAACTGGCCCTGGGCGATCCGGGCGGCGGCTTGTTCGCACAGGTAATGGGCCAGCCTGGGAGCAAAGCTGCCTTGTTCTGCCTGTTCCAGTTTTTCTGCCATCTGGGCGGCCAGTGCCCAGTCACGACTGCGCTCATAGTTGGCTAACAAGGCCAGGCGGGCCTGGGCTTCAAACGGTGTGCCCTCCAACTTGAGCAGAGCCGTTTCGGCATGGTCCAGCAGCCCGGCCTTGAGATAGTCCAGCGCCAGCGCGTGTTGGGCCCGGTGCCGGTCCGTCGGGCTGATGTCGGCGCGCGACAGCAGGTGCTGGTGCACGCGCACGGCGCGTTCGTACTCGCCACGACGGCGAAACAGATTGCCCAGGGCAAAGTGCAGCTCCGACGTGTCCGGGTCGTTCTGCACTGCTTCGATGAAGGCGTCGATGGCCTGGTCCTGTTGCTCGTTGAGCAAGTAGTTGAGACCCTTGAAATAGGCTTTGGGGGCCTGACGGTTTTCCAGCCGGATCTGGCGCAAATCGAGGCGTGACGCCAGCCAACCCAGCCCAAACGCCAGCGGCAGTCCCAGCAAGACCCAACTCAGGTCAAATTCCATCGGCGTAGGCGGGTGTGGTGGCAGCAGCCTGGGCCGGCGTCGTGGATTCCGCTGGCGGTGTTGCTGGCTCCTGTTTGGCGTGGCGATGCTTCCACCACCAGGGCATCATGCCCACCACGCCCACGACCACGCCGATGCTGAATGCGCCCAGTACCACCAGCACCATGGGTGCAAGCCATTGGTTGCCGAAGAAAAAATGCACTGTCGTGACTTGCTGATTGTTCAGCGCGAAGGCAAACAGTGTAAAAAAAATGGCTGCCTTGAGGACCCACCTCAGCAACCACAGGATGTGTTTCATCGATGATTCCCAGTGTTGGGAAGATTCTAGCGTTTGAAGTCGCCGCCAAGCCGGCGTGTCAAGCCGGCGGCAACAAGGCGTCGGTGCGCTGGTCAACCGCCTGGCGCAGCGCTTTGCCCGGCTTGAAGTGGGGCACCTGTTTTTCAGGAATGGCCACGCTTTCTCCGCTGCGCGGGTTGCGTCCCATGCGCGGTGGGCGGTAGTTGACAGAAAAACTGCCAAAGCCCCGGATTTCAATGCGGTGCCCGCGTGCCAGCGCGTCGTTCATGGCTTCCAGGATCGCCTTGACCGCAAATTCGGCGTCGCGCTGGGTGATCTGGCCAAATCGGGCCGCAAGTTCTTCAACGAGGTCGGAGCGGGTCATAAAACGACTACCTGTGTGGGACAGACCTTTGGCGCCGTCCCCAACTGATTGGAAAGAAAAAACGACCGGTGCACAGGGCATCCGGTCGTCAGTTCAGTTGGCAATAACGGCTTAGTTATTGTTGTCGAGCTTGGCGCGCAGCAAAGCGCCAAGGCTGGTCGTCCCCGCGTTTTCACGGGCAGATTGCTGGCTCAACGTCGCCATCGCTTCGGACTGGTCGGCAGCATCCTTGGCCTTGATCGACAACTGGATGTTGCGGGTCTTGCGATCCACGTTGACCACCACAGCGGTCACTTCGTCGCCAACTTTCAGCACGTTGCGGGCATCTTCGACGCGGTCGCGGGAGATTTCCGAGGCGCGCAGGTAACCGACGATGTCGTCGCCCAGGTCGATTTCAGCGCCCTTGGCATCCACGGTCTTGACTTTGCCGGTCACCACGGAACCCTTGTCGTTGATCGACGAGAAGGTGGTGAAGGGGTCGGAGTCGAGCTGCTTGATACCTAGAGAGATGCGTTCGCGGTCCACGTCCACGGCGAGCACGATGGCTTCGACTTCCTGGCCCTTCTTGTATTCGCGCACAGCCTGCTCGCCCGGCTCGTTCCACGACAGGTCGGACAGGTGCACCAGGCCGTCGATGCCGGCCGCCAGGCCGACGAACACACCGAAGTCGGTGATCGATTTGATCGGGCCCTTGACGCGGTCGCCGCGCTTGGTGTTTTGCGCAAACTCCTGCCACGGATTGGCCTTGCACTGCTTCATGCCCAGGCTGATGCGGCGCTTGTCCTCGTCGATATCGAGTACCATGACTTCGACCTCGTCGCCCAGCGACACGATCTTGGCCGGCGCCACGTTCTTGTTGGTCCAGTCCATCTCGGAGACGTGCACCAGGCCTTCGATGCCGGGTTCGAGTTCCACAAATGCGCCGTAGTCGGCGATGTTGGTGATCTTGCCGAACATGCGGGTGCCTTGCGGGTAGCGGCGGTTCACGCCCATCCAAGGGTCATCGCCCATTTGCTTCAGGCCCAGCGACACGCGGTTTTTCTCGGTGTCGAACTTGAGGATCTTGGCGGTGATTTCCTGGCCGGCGGTCACCACTTCGGACGGGTGACGGACACGGCGCCAGGCCATGTCGGTGATGTGCAACAGGCCGTCGATGCCGCCCAGATCCACAAAGGCACCGTATTCGGTGATGTTCTTCACCACGCCTTGCACAATCGCGCCTTCCTTGAGCGTGTTCATCAGCTTGGAGCGCTCTTCGCCCATCGAGGCTTCGACCACGGCACGGCGGCTCAGCACCACGTTGTTGCGCTTGCGGTCGAGCTTGATGACCTTGAACTCCATGGTCTTGTTTTCGTACGGAGACAGGTCTTTGGTCGGACGGGTGTCGACCAATGAGCCGGGCAGGAAGGCGCGGATGCCGTTGACCAGCACGGTCAGGCCGCCCTTGACCTTGCCGCTGGTGGTGCCGGTGACGAATTCGCCGCTTTCCAGAGCTTTTTCCAGGCTCATCCAGGAAGCGAGGCGCTTGGCCGTGTCGCGGCTCAGGATGGTGTCACCGTAGCCGTTTTCGATCGAGCCGATGGCCACCGACACGAAGTCGCCAACTTGCACTTCGGTTTCGCCCTGGTCGTTCTTGAATTCTTCCAGCGGCACATAGGCTTCGGACTTGAGGCCGGCGTTCACCACCACAAAGCTGTGCTCGATACGAACCACTTCAGCAGTGATCACTTCACCCGTGCGCATTTCCGTGCGTTTCAGGGACTCTTCAAACAGGTCGGCAAAAGATTCAGACATTTTCAATGCGGTCATGACAACCGCGGGGTTAAGTTGTTGAACCTCATCCGCAGTGCGCCAATGCAGCGCGAGAAGACGGATGAGGACCGGTGCATTGGTAAAAGTTTTTAGGCCTGGACCTTTGCGGTTTCAGCTCTCGGGGATAACCCAAAGGGCTGTTTGCCTTGCCACCATGCCAACACCAGAACAACCGATTCATCAATCGATAAACTGGAGTTGTCGAGCAGCTCGGCGTCTATGGCCGGCTTGAGCGGCGCAACGCTGCGGGATGTATCCCGTGCATCACGCGCTTGCAGGTCAGCGCGAAGAGCGTGGAGTGTAACCGAATTCCCTTTTGAAATCAACTGGTTAAAACGTCTTTGTGCGCGCTGCTCGGCGCTGGCCGTCAGAAACACCTTGAGGCGAGCGTCCGGGAAGATCACGGTGCCCATGTCGCGGCCATCGGCGACTAGGCCAGGCAGGCGGCGAAAACCGTGCTGCAAGTCCACCAGGGCTGCGCGCACCCTGGGCAAGGCAGACACCCTGGAGGCATTCATGCCGGTTTCTTCGCTGCGGATGACCTCGGAAACGTCCACCCCTTCGAGCAGCACCCGATCCCCTTTGAATTCAATGCGCAGACCTGGCGCCAGACTGGCGATGGCCGCCTCACCCGTGGCATCCAGTGGCAAACCCGCCTGTTTGGCCGCCAGTGCAGTGATGCGGTACAGCGCGCCCGAATCCAGCAGGTGGTAGCCCAGCTGGCTGGCCAACTGCGCCGCCAGCGTGCCTTTGCCCGAGGCGGTCGGCCCATCGACGCAGATCACCGGGATGTTGCACGGGTCGGTCTGTACCAGGGAGAACAGCGCTTCGAAATAGTCCGGAAAGGTCTTGGCGACACATTTGGGGTCTTCGATGCGCACTGGCAGATGAGCGGGGTTGAAAGCGGCCAGCGCAAAACACATGGCGACTCGGTGATCATCGTAAGTGTGAATGCTGGCGGCGCGCCAAAGCGCCGGGCTCTCAGGTGGCGTGACCTCGATGAAGTCGGCTCCTTCAACCACGGTGGCGCCGAGTTTGCGCAACTCGCACGCCATGGCGGCAATGCGGTCGGTCTCCTTGACGCGCCAACTGGCGATGTTACGCAAAGTGGTCGTTCCCTGGGCGTACAGCGCCATCACGGCCAAGGTCATGGCCGCATCGGGAATGTGGTTGCAGTCGAGGTCGATGGCTTTGAGCGGCCAGGCGCCACGCGACACTTCGAGCCAGTTGGCGCCACTGGCCACGTTGGCGCCCATCATGCGGGCGGCGTCGATGAAGCGGATGTCGCCCTGGATCGAATCGGCCCCCAGGCCTTCGATGCGGATGCCGCTTTGGCCCGCAGGGCAGGGCGCGATGGCGCCGAGCGCGATGAAATAACTGGCCGACGAGGCGTCAGCCTCGACAAATAAGGTGCCCGGCGTCTGGTACTGGCTGCCCGCGGGAATGGTGAAGCGCTGCCAGCCGTCGCGTCGCACCTGGATGCCAAAGCGCGCCAACAGGTTCAGGGTGATGTCGATGTAAGGCCGCGAGATCAATTCGCCCACGACGTCGATCACGATGTCCCGCCGGGCGACCAGCGGCAGCGCCATCAGCAGGGCGGTCAGGAACTGGCTCGACACGTCGCCGCGCACCTTGATCGGCGCATCGAGCTTGAGATCAGGCTGGCCAATGTGCAGCGGCGGGTAGCCGTCGAGGCCGGTGTAGTCGATCCGGCAGCCGAGCTGGCGCAGCGCATCGACCAGATCGCCAATCGGGCGTTCATGCATGCGCGCCACGCCGCTCAAGCCATAGCTGCCGCCCATCAGCGCCAGTGCTGCGGTGAGCGGGCGGATGGCCGTGCCGGCGTTGCCCATGAACAGATCGGCCCGCGTGTTTTTGGGCTGGCCTCCCAGGCCGTCGATGACCACGGTGTTACCGGTCTGCGTGATGCCGCAACCCAAGGCTTGCAAGGCCGCCAGCATGACACGGGTGTCGTCGGAGTCGAGCACCTCGTGAAGCGTGGTTCGACCCCGGCTGAGCGCGGCCAGCAGCAGCACCCGGTTCGAGATGCTTTTGGAGCCGGGCAAGGTGATGGTGCCGGCGGCGGACTGCAGCGGCGGCAGGTCGATGAAGGCGGTGGTCAGCATGGTTGCGTGTTTTGCGTGAGGTTGAGCAGGAGCAGTTCGAACAAAAGAGGTCGTGATGACGAGGGTCAGGTCGGGCGCAGGTCGTGCGGTGTCGCTCTGCTGCACGAGCGGTTTGCAACGACGCATGGCGCCTGGCAGCACGGCCGAACGGTTCAATGTGTCTCTGCTTAACCCCTTGACTGCCACTGGCTGCGCGCTGCGCTGGCTTGCTCGATCAGGGCTTGCAGCGCCACGCCATCGCCTTGCGCCATCAGCGCTTCGAACGCCAGCAACTGCGCTTGAAAGTGGCGGCTTTGAACCAGCAGCTCTTGCCGGTTGGCCAGCAGGATGTCGCGCCAGACTTTGGGGTCGCTGGCGGCAATGCGGGTGAAGTCGCGAAAGCCCGGCCCGGCCAGCGCCAGAAAGTCTTGTCCCCGGGGCTGTCCGGTGACGGCGTTCATCATGGCAAAGGCCAGCAGATGCGGCAAGTGGCTGACCGCCGCAAAGGCGGCATCGTGCGCCTCCGGCGACATCTGCACCACCCTGGAGCCCAGCGCTTGCCAGACTTGAAGCGCCTGCTGGATCTGGCTGCTGCGCGTTTCCCCGGTGGGCGTCAGAATGGTCTGACAACCCTGGTACAGCTTGGCGTCGGCGTTTTCGACGCCGGCCATTTCCTTGCCGGCAATCGGGTGGGCCGGCACAAACGAGCCGATCTGCTCGCCCAGCGCGCGCTGCGCCGCCACCAGCACATCGCCTTTGGTGGAGCCCACGTCCATGATCAGCATCTGCGGCGTGATCGCTGGCTGGATGGCCTGCAGGCTGACCTCGGTGGCGGCGACCGGCACGGCCAGCAGCACGATGTCGCAGCCGCTGGCGGCTTGCAGTGCCGATGACGCAGCCTCGTCGATGACGCCCAGTTGCAGGGCTTTGCGGGTGGTCGCCGGGGATTGGCTGTAACCCACCACGCGCTTGACGAGTCCGGCGCGCTTGAGTCCCAGCGCAAACGAGCCGCCCATCAGGCCGCAGCCGATCAATCCGAGTTGCTCAAACATGGTTAGAACTTGTCCGTAAATAATCCGCGGCTGCGTTGGGGCGAAATCGGGATGAATCGACCGCCGACATCTCGCAGCATGGGCTGACTGCCCCTGCCAGGGATTTGGCGGGCAAGGCGCCCGATTTCACCCCAACCCGAAGGGCAAACGAATTTTCGGGCGATCTGCGTCGTTGCAAAACCAGGCAAGACATCCAGTCTTGCCTTGGGTTTTGTGCCTAGCAGCTCATCCCGAATATTCATTTGCGCAGCCCCGGATTATTTGCGGACAAGTTCTCAATCAGACACCGGGTAGGTGCCCAGCACTTTGTAGAACGCGCACAGGTTGCGCAGTTCTTCCAATGCGGCCGCCACATGGGGCTGGCTGGGGTGGCCCTGCAGGTCGATGTAGAAGTAATATTCCCACTGGCCCGAGCGCGCGGGTCGCGACTCGAAGCGGGTCATCGACACGCCGTGCTTCTTGAGCGGCACCAGCAGGTCATGCACCGCGCCGGGGCGGTTCGCGACCGAGACGATCAGGCTGGTGCAATCGTTCCCGGTGGCTTGCGGTGCGGCCAGCGTTTGCGGCAGGCAGATGATGGCAAAGCGGGTGCGGTTGAAGGCATCGTCCTGGATCGCGTAGGACGCGATGTGCAGGCCGAATTCACTGCCTGCGCGCTCGCTGGCAATGGCGGCCCAGGCCGGGTTGGTGGCCGCCAGGCGGGCACCCTCGGCGTTGCTGGCAGCAGCGCGGCGCTCGGCGTGGGGCAGGTGGGTGGTGAGCCAGTCCTGGCACTGCGCCAGCGCTTGCGGGTGGGCGTAAACCGCCTCGATGTCGTGCAGCGCGGGTTCCAGTCGCAGCAGGTTGTGGCGCACCAGAAAGCTGGTTTCGCCGATGATGTGCAGCGGCGAATTGAGCAGCAGGTCGAGCGAGCGCGAGATCACGCCCTCCGACGAGTTTTCGATCGGCACCACGCCGAACTCGGCGCTGCCGGCCGCCGTGGCGCGAAACACCTCGTCGATGCTGACGCACAGCACGCGTGACATGCTGCCGCCAAAGAACTGGATGGCCGCCTGCTCACTGAAGGTGCCCGCCGGGCCCAGATAAGCGACGCGCTGCGGCGCTTCGAGCGCGCGGCAGGCCGACATGATTTCGCGCCAGATCAGACCCAGGCTCTGGTCTTTGAGGGGGCCCTGGTTGTGCGACTGCAGGTTGGCAATGACCTGTGCCTCGCGGTCGGGGCGGAACACAGCCGAGCCGTCGATGCGCTTGATTTCACCCACCTCATGGGCCAGCTCGGCACGCTGGTTCAGCAGCGCCAGCAACTCCAGGTCGATGGCATCGATCCGGGTGCGCAATTCAGGAAGGGTTTTTGCCATGGCCTGGTTCACGCCAGAGAGTGGCCGTCGCTGCGAGCGCAGCGCGGCAGTCCACGCAGCCGCAAGTCATGGATGGCTTCGCTTGGTTCGCAACGGCGAGGCGGTGCATGGCAAGCGCAAGCACGGCAATCCTTGGGCTCAGCCATGGCGGGCCTCGAAGTCGCGCATGTAGTTCACCAGCGCCTGCACGCCCTTTAGCGGCATGGCGTTGTAAATGCTGGCGCGCATGCCACCCACTGATTTGTGGCCCTTGAGTTGCAGCAGACCATGCTCGCGGGCCCCGGCCAGAAAGGCATCGTTCAGACTTTCATCGCGCAGGTAAAACGGCACATTCATGCGCGAACGGCAATCTTTGGCGACCCGGTTCAGATACAGGCTGGAGCTGTCAATCGCGCTGTACAGCAATTCGGCCTTGGCGATGTTGCGGGCTTCCACTGCCGCGATGCCGCCTTGCTCCTTGAGCCACTTGAACACCAGCCCGGCGATGTAGATCGAATAGGTCGGCGGCGTGTTGAACATCGAGTCGTTGTCGGCCACGGTGTGGTAGGTGAAGGCGCTGGGGCAAATCGGCAGTGCGCGGCCGAGCAGGTCTTCGCGCACCGCCACCAGCGTCAAACCCGCCGGCCCGAGGTTTTTCTGGGCACCGCCAAAGGCCAGTCCGACGCGGGACCAATCGATCGGGCGCGAGGCGACGTGCGATGAAAAATCGACCACCAGCGGCGCCTCGCAGCCGAGCGCTTTCAGATCGGGCAGTTCGTGGTATTCGACGCCGTTGATGGTCTCGTTGCTGCAGATGTGCACGTAGGCGGGTTTGTCACTGAGCTGCCAGCTGGCAGGGTTCGCCAGCGTGGTGTGGCCGCTGCCCTTGGTGCTGGCCGCTTCGTGCGCCGTGCAGTACTTTCTTGCTTCTACCAGGGACTTCTGACTCCAGCTGCCGGTTACCACGAAGTCGGCTGTCTGCCCCTTCGAGAGATTCAGCGGCACGATGGCGTTTTCAGCCAGGCCGCCGCCTTGCATGAACAGCAGCTTGAAATGCTCGGGCACCGCCAGCAACTCACGCAGATCTGCCTGGGCCTGCGCGTAAATCTCGCCGAACTCCCTGCCACGGTGGCTCATCTCCATCACGCCCATGCCACTTCCATGCCAGTCGAGCATATCGGCGGAGGCCTGCGCCAGCACCGCGTCGGGCATGACGGCGGGGCCGGCGGAAAAGTTATACGGGCGCATCGTTGTCGTCATCCGTGGCGTTGTCGCTGGGCGGGTTGGCGTCGTTTTCGACGATGCGTTGCAGGCCGCTCAATTGCGAGCCGTCGTCCAGCCCGATCAGTGTCACGCCCTGGGTGGCGCGACCCAGTTCGCGGACTTCACAGACCCGGGTGCGCACCAGCACGCCGGTGTCGGTGATCAGCATGATCTCATCATCGGCATGCACCAGCGTGGCCGCCACCACCTTGCCGTTGCGCTCACTCTGCTGGATCGCGATCATGCCCTTGGTGCCACGGCCATGGCGGGTGTACTCGGCGATGCTGGTGCGTTTGCCGTAACCGTTTTCGGTGGCGGTCAGCACGCTCTGCGTTTCATCTTCGGCCACCAGCATGGCGATCACGCTCTGGCCCTCTTCGAGCATCATGCCGCGCACGCCGCGTGCCTGCCGACCCATCGGGCGCACATCGTTTTCATCGAAGCGCACCGCCTTGCCGCCGTCCGAGAACAGCATCACGTCATGGTGGCCGTCGGTCAGCGCGGCGCCAATCAAAAAGTCGCCTTCATCCAGGTCGACGGCAATGATGCCCGCCTTGCGCGGATTGGAAAACTCATCGAGCGCGGTCTTCTTGACGGTGCCCATGCGGGTGGCCATGAAGACGTATTGATCCGCCGGGAAAGTGCGCTTGTCGCCGGTGAGCGGCAGCACCACGGTGACTTTTTCACCCTCCTGCAACGGGAACATGTTGACGATGGGCTTGCCGCGTGAGCCGCGCGAGCCTTGCGGCACTTCCCACACCTTGAGCCAGTACATGCGGCCGCGGTTGGAGAAGCACAGGATGTAGTCGTGCGTGTTCGCGATGAAGAGTTGGTCGACCCAGTCGTCGTCCTTGGTGGCGGTAGCCTGTTTGCCGCGGCCGCCGCGCCTTTGCGCCCGGTATTCACTGAGTGGCTGGCTCTTGATGTAGCCGCTGTGGCTCAGGGTGACCACCATGTCGGTCGGGGTGATCAGGTCTTCGGTCGAGAGGTCGAACGAGGAGTGCTCGACCTGGCTGCGGCGGGCGCCAATCTTGGTCAGGCCGAACTCGGTCTTGATGGCCGTGAGCTCGTCGCCGATGATGACCGACACACGCTCGGGCTTGGCCAGAATGTCGAGCAAGTCGTCGATCTCGGCCATCACCTCCTTGTATTCGGCGACGATTTTGTCCTGCTCCAGGCCGGTCAGGCGTTGCAGGCGCATCTGCAAAATTTCTTGCGCCTGCGTTTCAGACAGGCGGTACAGGCCGTCGGCACCCATGCCGTACGCGCGCTCGAGCCGGTCCGGGCGGTAATCGTCGGCGTTGACCAGGCCACCGTCGGCGCGCGTACGGGTGAGCATCTCGCGCACCAGTTGGCTGTCCCACGGGCGGCGCATCAGCTCGACCTTGGCCACCGGCGGCGTGGGCGATTCGCGGATGATGCGGATGAAGTCGTCGATGTTGGCCAGCGCCACAGCCAGGCCTTCGAGCACATGACCGCGTTCGCGCGCCTTGCGCAGGTTGAACACGGTGCGCCGCGTCACCACCTCGCGGCGGTGCTCCAGAAAGACCTCGATCAGGTCCTTGAGGTTGCAGAGCTTGGGCTGGCCGTTCACCAGCGCCACCATGTTCATGCCGAAGGTGTCTTGAAGCTGCGTCTGCTTGTACAGGTTGTTGAGCACCACCTCGGGCACTTCGCCGCGCTTGAGCTCGATCACCAGGCGCATGCCGGATTTGTCGGATTCGTCCTGGATGTGGCTGATGCCTTCCAGCTTTTTTTCGTGCACCAGCTCGGCCATGCGTTCCTGCAAGGTCTTTTTGTTGCATTGATAGGGCAATTCATCGACGATGATGGCCTGGCGCTGTCCCTTGTCGATGTCCTCGAAGTGGCACTTGGCGCGCATCACGACCCGGCCGCGCCCGGTGCGGTAGCCGTCCTTGACGCCGTTGATGCCATAAATGATGCCGGCCGTGGGGAAGTCGGGAGCCGGGATGATTTCCATCAGTTCGTCGATCGAGGCGTCCGGGTTGCGCAGCAGGTGCAGGCAGGCATCGACCACTTCATTGAGGTTGTGCGGCGGGATGTTGGTGGCCATGCCCACCGCAATGCCCGACGAACCATTCACCAGCAAATTGGGAAAGCGCGCCGGCATGACCAGCGGTTCTTGCTCGCTGCCGTCGTAATTGGGGCCGAAATCAACCGTTTCCTTGTCGAGATCGGCCAGCAATTCATGCGCAATTTTGGCCATGCGGATTTCGGTGTAGCGCATGGCCGCCGCGTTGTCTCCGTCGACCGAGCCGAAATTGCCCTGACCATCGACCAGCATGTGGCGCAGGGAAAAGTCCTGCGCCATGCGCACGATGGTTTCATAAACCGCGCTGTCGCCGTGCGGGTGGTATTTACCGATCACGTCGCCGACGATGCGTGCCGACTTCTTGTAGGGCTTGTTCCAGTCGTTGCCCAGTTCATGCATGGCATACAACACGCGCCGGTGCACCGGTTTGAGGCCGTCACGCGCATCGGGCAGGGCACGCCCGACGATCACGCTCATGGCGTAATCGAGGTAGCTGCGGCGCATCTCGTCGGCAAGACTGGTGGGCAGGGTTTCTTTGGCGAACTGGGTCATGTGGAGGGCTTGATGCGAAGCAGGATCTGAGTTGGGTCAAGATTTTAAGCTGCCCGTCCTGTGGTGGTCATGCAACGCGATTTAGGGATTTCGTTTCTGAATGTAGATAAAGTACGGATAAAGTGCAGATGCATTGATATTCCGCATGACGCATCGAGGGGCTGTGGCACAATTGCCGACAGGTCCCAACTTGATAGGCATTTTGGGTGTCCGATGTCCTACGCAGCTTGGCTGCGGATTTTTCCCTTAAGGAGAACCATGATGAAAATGAACAATCTGGCAGTTCTGTTCGCTGCAGCAGCCATCGCACTCCCAATGGTGGCTTCGAGCGCTGATCTCGTGCAACCGTTTCCGGCCAAACCCATTGCCAATCCCACCGCTGAAGATTTGAAGTATGCCTCCGGTGAAAACCAGTGGAAATCCAATTACGGCCTGCCCGTCATGAACGGCTCCAACGAGCTCTGCTGGCGCAATAACTACTGGACACCGGCCACAGCCTACCCCGGTTGCGACGGTTCGATTCTGAAACCGCTGCCTGTGGTTGCTCCCGCTCCGGCTCCCGTTGCTGCTCCAGCGCCCGCTCCGGCGCCAGCACCAGCACCCGCGCCTGCCCCCGCTGCTCCTACCAAGGTGACTTACGCTGCTGACGCTTTCTTCGATTTTGACAAGGCTGTGCTCAAGCCAGAAGGCAAGGCCAAACTCGACGATCTGGTCGCGAAAGTCAAGGACATCAGCCTCGAAGTGGTGATTGCCGTCGGTCACACCGACTCCACCGGCCCGGATGGCTACAACCAGAAGCTGTCGGTGCGTCGTTCTGAAGCCGTCAAGGCCTACTTGGAGTCCAAGGGCATCGACAAGAACCGCATTTACACCGAAGGTAAAGGCGAAGCCCAACCCGTGGCGGACAACAAGACCAAAGAAGGTCGCGCCAAGAACCGCCGCGTTGAAGTTGAAGTGGTGGGCACACGCGCCAAGTAATTGGCCCATGTCCTAGAGCTTCAAGTTCAACAAAAGACCCGCTTCGGCGGGTTTTTTGTTGTCTGGGGGTGTGGGGTATCCGGCAAGAACTAGGGTTTACCCTAAAATGTTCGTCAGATGAAATGCCCCCCAATCGCTGAATCTGGATGCCTATGAATTTGTCCCTGGAAAACGAGCTGATCGAGAACTACACTTTTTCCGAGATCAAGCTTGGGCAAAGCGCACGGTTGTTGCGAACTTTGAAGCTTGAGGATATCCAGGCTTTCGCCGCCGTGTCGGGCGACACCAACCCGGCTCACGTCGATTCCGTTTTTGCCGGCGACAGCCTCTTTCATGGCGTGATCGCTCACGGCATGTGGAGCGGTGCCCTGATTTCTGCGCTGCTGGGCACCCAGTTTCCGGGTCCCGGCACCATTTACCAGGACCAGGCGTTGCATTTTGTCAAGCCGGTCCGTGTAGGTGACACGCTGACGGTGACGGTGACGGTGACGGCCTTGAACCCTGAGGACAAAAGTGTGGAGCTCGATTGCCGGGTTTTCAACCAGCGCGGTGAACTGGTTCTGAGCGGCGTGGCGAAGGTGCTGGCCCCCACCGACAAGGTGCGCTTGCCGCGCGTGGTGGCGCCACAGATTCAATTGTTCGACCCGCAATTGCGCTTCAACCAGTTACTGGCTCTCGGCGAGAAGCTGGAAGCGGTGCGCTGTGCTGTGGTTCACCCCTGCGACGCGGGTTCGCTCAGCGGGGCGATGGACGCTACCCGCTACGGGCTGATCGTGCCGGTGCTGATTGGCCCCGAGGTGCGCATCCGCCATGTTGCAGATGAAGCTGGCATTGATCTGACCGGAGTAGAGATTTTGAACGTGCCGCACAGTCATGCTGCGGCTGAAAAAGGCGCTGAAATGGCGGCTGCCTGGGAGGTCGAGATGCTGATGAAGGGCAGTCTGCACACCGACGAACTGATTCAGGCGGTGCTGGCCAAGCCAGCCTTGCGCACGGGCCGGCGCATGTCGCATGTCTTTCGTTTCGATGTGCCGCTGTACCACAAGCCGCTGTTGATCACCGATGCCGCACTCAACATCCGCCCCACAATGAAAGAGAAAGTAGACATCATCCAGAACGCCATCGACTTCGCGCGTGTCATGGGTGTCATTGAGCCGAAGGTGGCGATTTTGTCGGCAGTTGAAACCGTCAACCCCAACATTCCCTCGACACTCGATGCAGCAGCGCTCTGCAAAATGGCCGAACGCGGCCAGATCACCGGTGGCGTGCTCGATGGGCCGCTGGCTTTTGACAATGCGATCTCGATGCAGGCGGCACAAATCAAGAACATTGCATCGACGGTGGCCGGTCACGCCGACATCCTGGCTGTGCCGGACCTGGAAAGC
>Ga0172367_10004451_pt1 | contig 17438 bp, 15 predicted proteins | sample Lak10m_FD_114542 | JGI IMG/M metagenome (GOLD analysis project Ga0172367, IMG submission 114542) | Freshwater microbial communities from Kabuno Bay, South-Kivu, Congo - kab_022012_10m | ecosystem: Environmental > Aquatic > Freshwater > Lake | place: Democratic Republic of the Congo: South-Kivu...
AACGGGTATTGATAATACTGTTTCAGGATATCATTTGGGTGGTTCTAATAGTACAGCTGAAACTGGTGGTCAAAATACAATCTATGGATTTAATATCACCGGAACTTATATATTTTCAGTAGTTGCTACTTTACTGGCTAGACGTGCATTTGCTACTGCTGCAAATGCAACAACCGCCGGGTTTATTATGGGTGGTACCTTTATTGATGGTTCAAGATTGAAAACGATTGAAAAATTTAGTTTCTTAACTCAATCAATAAAATTACTTAGTTCTGCTATGGGTACAGCTCATTCAAGAGGTGCTGGTGTTTGGACGAGGCAGTTTCATAATATGTATGGTCGTTCATATGTTGGTGGTGGTAATTCGGCATCTGGTTATTTATCATCAATCGAATGTATTGAATATACAAGTACACCAACTTGCAGAACGACTATCGTTTCATTGACGGCAGCAAGAGGTGGGGTTAGAGGAATTTCTTCTGCAAAAACAGGGTTCTTCTGTGGTGGAGCATCAGGTGGTAGTGGATTATCAACTATTGATGGAATACATTTTAGTACTGAAATGCAAAAAACTACATCGGCAATTTTAGCTACTGGAAGGAATGCTCCATCGACTTTTGAAAGTTATGCAAGAGGATACATCTATGCAGGTCGTTCAACATCTCAAATAGCATCTATTGATACCTTTATCTTTGAAACTGAAACCCGTCAAACAATTTCTGCAACTGCCGGTCAAGCTATGTATTATGGCACTGGTTTTTCTGCAAGGGGTGATGCTTACGGATGGTCTCTCGGTGGAGCAAATTCAGCAGGTTCTCCCTTTGCAGCAATCTATGGTTTGAACCTTGCAACTGAAACCTCTACTGTTTCAACCGGAAGTCTAAGTGCTACCACATACAGTGGAACTGCAGTCGGTTCACATTCATATGCTAATGCTTATTATACTGGGGGATGGAATGGCTCATCTTCAGTTGCTGGCATTTTTTCATTCAATCATCAAAGTACTTCTGGCTCTGTTACAGTAAACAACACTGGATATGCTCTTACAACTCCGAGATTTGATGCATCTGGAAGTTCCTCAAACACTGAAGGATTTATTTCTGGTGGTTTTAATAGTTCTACTAGATTTAATAATATTGAAAAGATTACTCTAAGTTCTGCAGTTCAGAGTGTAACCGGGATGTACCTATCAATGGCACGAACTGATATGGGTTCAGTTGGAGCTATTACATTACATCAGAACTATAACTTAGCTGGGTTTGTTTTTGGCGGATATCTTGATGCTACTAATGTTACTTCAAACATTAAGGAATGTTATGACTTTGCATCTGAAGCTCTTTATGGTATTGGAACTATGGTAACCGCTAAAGCACAACAAGCTGCAGTTTCGTCGGTAACAACTGGTTATTTAGGTGGTGGTGATTTGACAGTGTCAGCTGTTACTGATACTATTGACAAATTTCTATATTCTACTAGAACTTATACTGCTGCGCTGACATATCTTTTGTCTGGTACTCGAGGTAATGCCGATGGAGTGAATAGTTCGGTCAAAGGTTATTTTTGTGGGGGACGAAATCGTGGTGATACTGTTACCGCAGTTTACGCAAGAATTGAAGGGATAACTTTTGCTGACGAAACATATTACTTCCCAGGAGTTTCATTGGTAAATTCACGTTATAGCGGAACAGGTGCAAATTCATCAACTGTTGGATATTTACTAGGTGGAGTTGTTGATACTGCTAGTACAAGAACTAGAAGTTGTGAAACTCTTACATTCTCTACCGAAGCTAGGGCTAATACTGCAAACGTACTACCCTCTGCAAGAGCTACTCAGGCCGCGACCAATTCATCCACAGTGGCATATTACTATGGAGGTGATAGTGCTCCTTCTACCGCATATTCAACTTGTTATAAGATGACATTTCCAACTCTTTCAGCTTCAACGATGACAGCAACGCTTTCAATAGCAAAACGTGGACCTAAGGGTATGGGTAATGAGGTTGCTGGATACTGTGTAGGTGGAGCAAATGCGGGTTTGTCAGTATCATATAATACTATTGAAAAATGTACTTATTCTACAGAAGCTATTTCTCTTAGAGATGCAGTTTTGACAATAGCAAGATCAAGAGCCGCATCGGTTTCAGCCATATAAATACTACTTTATCACACAATAGAGAACATATGAACAACATAACAACAATCAATACTGAAAATGTAAATGATGTCATCGCTGAACTAAATGAAGCCTTTTATGATATTCCGTTTGAGAACTCTCGCTTTCAAACGGAAAACTTTGTCATAGCTGGTTCAATTACTCCAGCACGAGCTTATCGTTCAATTGGACTTCGAATGATGTCAAAAGTTGAAGCACTTCGTGAAGCAAAATATGCACGACTAAAGATGGATATTGACATTGAAGAACTTCAAGAAAAGATAGCAAATCCTGAAACTAATAAGTTTGATAGAAGAAGAGCTGAGCTTGATATTCAACAAAAGCTTGAAGGTTTGCCTTATACTGATAAGCTAATCAATGATGCAGTCACAGAACTTAACAGCTTGTATGGACATTTCAAAGCTCTTCCACGATATACTCGCGAAGAGTTTGAAGAAGAAGAAAGAGTTCATTTTGAACAAAGACTTCAACGTCAAATTACTGGACAAGATGGTGCTCGTGAAAGTTTGATGAACATGAACCATGACATGAATAACATTACTGGTTTTGAACATAACTTCTTATTGACGGGTGAAAAGAAACTTGCTAACCTGTTAGAGAAACCTACTACAGAAAACGTTTTATCAATCAATTCTACGGAGACAAACTAATATGTCAAAATACAATGAAACTGATGTTGCCTCAACATCATATCAACGTGCTAACTTTATCACTATTTCTAATGAAGTAGGTCAAACTCCAAACATCACTTTCAATGAAGAAGTAGTCGTTGAACTTCCAGACGGCTCTTTTGCTAAAAAGAGTGTTGGAATGTTACATGGAAGCATTACCGAAGATAATCAAGATGAAGCTGTATTTCTAATTGACCCTGTTACTGGAGAGCCTTCACAAGTAACAATGACTTTTGCTGAGATACATAATGCTATTCGCTCGTTATACTTACATATGGCAATCAAACGTGATAGCATCCCAGTAGTACCACCTTTAGTTCCATAGAGAATACGTGGTGTGAAATGATCAAAATGGGGACATATGTCCCCATTTTTATGTTTGCTATAAATAGTTTATCATTATAAGAACTTTGGAGTATCTATCTTATGGCATTTAGAAACGCAGGTGTTGCGGTTGGCACAACTATGACAACACTATACACATGTCCAGCTGACTATGAGTGCGTCATTCATTCTTTGTATATTGCTAACACTGACCCGGTCAATACAATTTCGGTTGATATCAGCGTAACAATGAACAAAGCAGGTTTAGGTTCAAGATATGTTGGTAAGAACCTCACTATCCCGGCAGGAACATCACTTATCTTTGACAAAGCTATTGCTCTTCGTGAGACTGATGTCATTGCACTACAATCATCAGCAGCAACATGTGATGCTTTTATCAGTTTCTTAGCAACTGCAGAGCAAGCACTTCCAGCATAATCGGAGATTACTTATATGGCACTCCTTGGACAACAATCACATGATGTGTATCGAACTAACTATGTCTTTACTGCGGCATCCGGTCAGACCACTTTCTCATGTCAGTATAATCCAACAACTCTTGATGTCTATCGAAATGGTCTTCATCTAAACCCGTCTCAATACACAGCTAACACTGGAACTTCAGTTACTATTCCGTCAGCAGTTGCAGGTGATAAGATTGAGATTATTGGCTATAGTGCTGATTTGAAGTATGCGGTCTTCTCCAATGCTCCAATTCTTATCAACACTTCAGAACCAATTGTAACAGGTCAGACATATGTTATGACTGCTTCATGCACACTAACATTGCCACCTAATCCTCTTCCTAATTGGACAGTTCGTATCATCAATGCATCGAATACAACAACCGGTATCATTGCACGAAACGGACAGAACATTCAAGGAATGGGACAGGATGTAACTATTGACGTATTGAACTCAACAACAACACTTGTGTATATCGATACAACTCGTGGTTGGTGGCTAATCTAATAAGGGACTAAACATATATGAGTTATCTTTCATCTCTAACAAATACGATTGCTGTTGATGGCACTGGGAAGCTTCCTTCTTCTCTAATGCCAGACTCAGTAGTAGGTGCTTTGAACTATCAAGGAACTTGGAATGCTGCAACAAACATTCCTTATCTTGAAAATGGAACAGGAACAAAAGGACATTATTACAAAGTTGCAACTCAAGGAACAACTGACATTGGTGGCATCGACTTCTGGAACTTAGGTGACGTCATCTCCTATAACGGAAGTACTTGGGACAGAATTGATGGAGGTATCAATGAAGTAGTTGTTGGTCCTCAAGGTCCTCAAGGAGTTCCTGGTCCAATAGGACAAACTGGTAATGATGGGCCTTCAGGTCCTCCAGGTCAAACGAACTATACATGGTTTGCATATGCTAATTCTGCTGATGGGATTTCAGGTTTTACGACTGGTACTTGGTCTAATCAAACATACTTAGGGATAGCAGTCAATAAGTCATCACCTATTGAAAGTAATGTTCCAAGTGACTATACTTGGTCAAAAATGCAAGGACCTCCTGGTCCTCAAGGAACAACTGGAGCTTCGGGTGCTGCAGGTCCTCAGGGTAATGCGCTATATACATGGATTGCTTATGCTGATGATGCAACAGGTTCAACGAACTTCACAACTGGTCCTGCTAATGGTCGCTTATATATCGGCATCGCAAATAACAAAACTTCTTCAATTGAAGCTTCAACACCAAGTGATTATGTTTGGTCAAAAATTGCCGGTGAAGATGGAGTTCCTGGAACTCCAGGTGCAGATGGACAAACAACTTATACATGGTTTGCATATGCTAACTCTTCAGACGGAACAGTAGGTTTTACAACAGGTGCATGGACAAATCAGACATACTTAGGTTTAGCAGCTAACAAGCTAACTTCAGTTGAGAGTACTAATCCAGCTGATTACTTCTGGTCAAAGATTGAAGGTCCGCAAGGGCCAACTGGCGACCCCGGAATAAATGGTACAGATGGGACAAGAGGCTCATCGAAGTTCTATGCAGTTGGTAGTGCATGGGATGACAATGTTGCAAATAATGCAGTACTTGCAGTGTATCCTGCTGGCAAAGTAACAAATGATGAAGTGACTATAAGCAATGGTTCTACATACGCAATGACTAAAATCTGGAACGGAAGTGCTTGGGTTGCTCCAGGTACAGTCATTGATGGCAACTTACTTGTAAGTGGGTCAGTATCCGCTGCGAAAATCAATGCAAATGGATTGACAATCCGTGACCCGTCTGGAACGATAGTTCTTGATGCTTCTGGTGGAGCTGCTTTAGACTGGGGCAAAATCTTTGGAGCTGGAAGACCAGCAGATGGAGCTACAGTTGGTGCTACCTTTGGTTCAAACATTTCTGGTCAAATTACTGCAGGAAATGTAAGTACTTATATCGCTGCAGCAGCTATTGGAGATGCTTATATCGGAAACTTAAGTGCTAATAAGATTACTGCTGGAACATTGAATGCTTCTTCGTATGTCCAAGTAGATGCTGGTGGTGGAAATACTGCGAGAATGGGATTACTACCTGACTCGACTTTTGGTATTCGCGGAACATATAACAATCAGCAAAACTTCAAACTTTCTTCTGCAGGATTATCATTCAATCCAACCAATGAAACATTGTGGAAATTGATGGGTTCAAATGTCAAAAAGATTGTAGCTGAAGGACGTGTAGTTATTACTAACACTGCTAATAATACTACACCGATTGAGAACATATTGATACCTGGTGCAACTAACACTGTCTATACTAAAATTCTTCATGCTGAAGTAGTTGGGTATTGGGAAAATGCAGCGATAACTAGCACAGCAACAGTCTATAAGAAACTTTATCAACAAATAGCTTATCGTAATTCTGATGGAGCAATGCTTGTTTATGATAGTGGCGAATATAATGCAGAGTATTCTAGTGTTTCTTGGCCAGTAAGTTCAAATACAGCTGGAGCCAGTACGGTTAATCCTGCTATAAGTTGGTATTATGATAGCGTAAATGAAGAACTTTATCTTAGATTACGCACAAGATATCAAAGTGACATAGATGATTCTGCATATTTTACTTATACCGTTTATGAACTTGAAGGCAAACCTGTTGTCAATTTGTGGGGCTAATCAAACATGAAAAACATTATTCTTAGAACAAAAGACGAAGATATCATTTCAAAGTTTCTGTCATATATGATGACAGAACATACAATTGTTCCAGATGTATTTACTGGTATTGTATGGGGTAGTCATGAAGATATTTCTGATAGTGTTTCAGCATTTACTGTTCCTGATGCATTCAATAAAAAGCAATGTCAATTGGCTATTGGTTTTGGTATTCAAGTATTAGATGCATCTAACAACTTTAGCCAAAGCGGGCAACACATAATGGTTGCTGATGATTATATGCCAGGTATATCTAGAGTTTTGTATGATAAAGCTAGAGAATATGGATATGATAACATTATATCAGCATGTTCATACACAGGTTCAACAATTACACAATTTCAGGAGCAGAGTATTGCGTTCAATGCATGGCGGGATGCAGTATGGAATACTTCATTTGTTGCATTGGCAGATTATCAAACTAATGGAACTATGCCAAAGATAGAAGATTTTCTTGCTACACTACCAACATACGAAAGCTTTTTACCTCCAACCCCATAAAAGATAAATAGTTTATCGCTTTTACTATAAAGGAACATCTCAAATGTATATTGGAGTTACTAACTATCCTGACTTTCTAAAGACACAACATGTGCTTACAGCTTTAGCAGGTCAAACTACTTTTTCTTCGTTGAACTATGACCCCGGCAATGTTGAAGTCTATAAGAACGGGTTACGTCTTTTACCATCTCAATACTCAGCACCCAATGGAACTGATGTCACTCTTTATGCACCCTGTGTAGCAGGAGACAAGATTGATGTTGTATCTCGTGAAGAGAATGCAGTTGGTTCAGATGTAGTCTCAGTCAATGGAAAGATTGGAGTTGTGGTATTGGATCACTATGATTTTCCAGATATGCCATGGCTTGACGGAACGGGTCGCATTCCTTCATCACTTCTTCCTACTTCAGTTGTTGGAGCAGTAGTATATCAAGGGACATGGAACGCTACAACAGCTGCTCCTTCTGCATCTCCGACTAAAGGTCAGTATTGGGTAGTATCTGTAGCAGGTAATACTGACTTATCAGGTAATAATGTTTGGTATGCAGGTGATGTTGCAATCTATAACGGAACTGACTGGGACAGGATTGATGGTTCTGCTAACGAAGTACTTTCAGTCAATGGGCATACAGGTAACGTAGTTCTTGCTGCAGGTGACATTACATCTTCACTTGGTTTTACTCCTGTTCAACAAGGTGGTGGTATTGATCAAACTGCAAATAAAGTATATGTAGGATGGAGTGCGTCAGGACTAAAAGTAACTGTTGATAGTACTGACATTGGACATGTTGTTATGGCTGATCCTGCTGGAAGAATTCATCCTAATGGTTCTGCAAACACTCTTTTGATAGGTGATAACCAAGGTCTTATTGAAGTAAGAACGGATAATATTTTCTATGGAGCTCAATATCTTCGACTACGTGCCGAGCCTTCATTGTATGGAAGTCCGTATGGCGAAATCATATTAGGTGCTAATGGCAATAACTATGTCAGTGGTAATACTAACTTAGCGGGTGGTGCTTCATCAGTTACCCCAGTACTTGGAGATAACACAACAAAGGTTGCTACGACTGCTTTCGTTCAAACAGCTTTAGGGAATTTTGACGGATTGGTAGATAAAGTTGATAGAGCTGGCGATACAATGACAGCTGCTTTGACTATTTTAGGTAATGGAAGTGGGGTGCTTACTTCTCAATCGGCATATGCAAGTTCTGCTTCTGCTTCAGGATGGACAAATAGTACTGCTATCACAGGAACGTTTGATAATAACTATGCAACTCAATCAGTTACTGGTGGTAATAACACAACACTAATCACAACTGATCATTCTACTATTTCAGTTCCTACATCTGCAACTATAACAGGTGTATCGGTTCGAGTAAGGGCAAGTGCTTCTAATAATACATTAGATGTAACTGGAATACTTCAATTGAAAGGAACTTCTTTTCCATCTGGTGGCTTGGAAAACTATTTTACTATTCCAAATTCATTGGGAGGTATTACGGTTTTAGGTTCAAGTTCTAGTTTATTAGGAGCTCCTAATCTAACTCCTGCCATGGTAAATGATGCTGCTTTTGGTGTATATCTTTCATTTGCTACAGAATTTGGAGATGGGGGAACTCCAACCATCGATATTGATGGTGTAGAAGTTACGGTTCATTATGTTGATATAGGGATCACTGGAGGTCAGTTATTCTTAGGTAATTCAACTTCTGCAAAATTGATGTTTGATGGAAGTAAGTATGTATTACCAAACTTTCCAACTTCTTTAGGTGGAGATCTTAGCGTTTCTGGAAATATTGCGGGAACTTTAATTACCTCTAATAGTATTCCAGTTTTGACAACAAGTGCCGGTTCAATTACTGCGAACTTTACTAAACCACTTACTGTATATGGTGCAGGGATGGTTGGTTCTAATGCAACAGGTTCTAAGTTCATTTCAACTGATGCTCCATCAGGTGGAGTTGATGGTGATGTTTGGTATCGTTATTCATTATAAGGCGGCATAAATCATTATGGCAATATCAACTAATGTCAGAGTAAATGGGGTTTGGAAACAACTAAATGAGATTTATGCTAAAGTTGATGGTACGTGGGAAGAAATGGATGAAGTTTATGTGAAGGCAAATGGGGTTTGGGAAAAGGTATTCCCAAGTTTCTTACCCGGTTCTATCATTTACTCTACCTCAGGTACTCATTTGTTTGTTGTACCTGATGGGGTTACATCACTAAATTATATCATTATAGGTGCTGGTGCCGGAGGTGCCGGAGGTTCTGATGATGATCCTTACTGTACTGGAGGTGGAGGTGGAGGTGCTGGAGGTTTAGTAAATGGAACTTTAGCAGTTATAAGTGGAGAAACTTTAACTTGTGTAGTAGGAGCTGGTGGAGCTGGTGGAGGTCCATTAGGCGGACGTGGAGGAGCTGGTGGAAATTCATATATTCGACGAGGGGTTACTGATTTAGCGTTAGCTCCAGGTGGACAGCGAGCAGGCAACTATGCAACTAATCACTGGCCTTATGGTGGAGCACCAGGGAATGCCTATTCTGAATGGGGAACAAATGGTGGCATAACATCAGCTCATAATACTTCACAAAATGGTGGAAATGGAGGAGGAGTACCAGGATATTCGATTGCCGCAACTAGTAATGGTGCGGCAGGTAAAGTTCCCGGTGGAGGAGGTGGAGGAGGTTTAGGGCAAGATCCATCAGGAAGTACCGCAGGTGGTAAAGGTGGTCGCGGTCGCATCTATCTTAGCTGGTAAGCTCATCAAAGTAATACGTTAGTCCTTCATATTCAAGGGGGTCACCTGGATGCAAATTCCACTGGTCCCCCTTCAAGACTGGAAACTTTACATCTCCAGGAAATTCTCCATCAACTAAGGTTCTATATACTGTATGAATGTGATGGTTCTTGATAGCATCTTTATACAATCTTGCTCCACCTATAATGAAAGCTTGTTCAACCTTCAACCAATTTTCACAGTAGATAATTGCTCGAGTAAGGTCTGAAAAGCCAAGAACTTTTGCAGTAAGGTTTTCAAAGTCATTGTATGGCATATCTTCATCGAAGGCATTAGTACTACATATGACGATATTTGTACGACCGGGAAGAGGTCTCTTTGGGAGGGAAAGATAAGTATTCTTTCCCATAATGATAGGATGTCCTCTTGTAATCTTCCTAAAATGTAATAAGTCCGGAGGAAGGTGCCATGGTATTGAATTTGTACTACTATTTCCAATTACACGATTATTGTCGTGTGCAACTATAACATTGAGTTTCATTTATTCCTATAAAGGGAGTTTCAATATTCTATTTATTCTTCCTATGACGGAAGCTAATCTTTTTATCAAAACCTTTACTTACAATCATATCTTCATTACTAATAGTAACAGGGGGTTTGACATCCGGACTTTCATTCAATACATTACTTAGAAAGTATTCAAGTTCTTGATATAGTTGTTCTGCAGGAATAATGTTAGCAAATCCATATTCAATCAATCGTGTAACGTTATCTTCTATGCGTACTTGATATCCTTTATTTCTTATCCAATCTGAACGAACAACTGAAAAAACTGGAGAACCAACTTTTCTAGATATTTCAATTAGTTCATCACAAGAATAACCTTGAGTATAAGTATGAGCCATACCTGCCCATCTTCCATATGAAAAAGTTGCTTTTGATTTTTCAATAGCTTTTTCATAGTCAAACAATACCCAATGCGGTTTTTCAAATTGACATTGTTGAGTATTGATAAACATGTATCTTTTACCATTGACAACAATATACTTTTTTTGCATTTTTTCAGCAAAAGAAAAATCGAATAGAAATCTTTCTTTGGTTATCACATTATCAACATTGACAGAATTACGGAGATAGACAATTCTTTCATCTACTCCGTAAACTCCGGCAAGGTAATCATAATAGTCTTTGAATGGACTTATGATTTTCATCTCTCTTATTCCATTTTATAATGTTTTGAAAGTTCTAAATAAAATTTATTTGGTAATTGGGAAGACTCGTCAAACGACATATTATCAAGAATAAAAGTCAAAACTTGTCCTTCAAAATGAAGATGACCAACTTGTCCGCTATATTGCTTTGTCATAATTTTAGCTAAAGCTGGATATAGTGTCATTCTTTGATTTTTACTTCCATCTTCATGAGGTTTAGCCATAAAATACAAAATGTTATAATGTTCTTTTTGAAGTAAAGAACCTATCCCATGTGCAACAGTTCCAATTACTCGTCCTGCTTTGATACCCAAATTATTAGTATTAGCAATTATTCTTTTACCATTCAATATTTGATGATAATCTAATCTAAAAATCTTATATTTCTTTATTGACGGAATATCAATTTCATAATCTCTATCAATTGATATTGATGTTTCTTCAAGTAATATTACTTGAAATTGTTTATCTTCAATTTGAAAAGAACCTATCCATCCTCCTGAAAGCTGCTCTTCCCATTTGATAGGAAGAGCATTTTCTTTTTTCATTTCAGATAGAAAATCTCCAAATGTAAATCTTTCTATCTCGTTTCCCATTTACAAATTGCCATTGACAAATTCAGCAATCAATTGAGGAACTGCACTATCGAACCCAACTATATCCAATTGATGAGGATCTTTTGGATCAGCAATAGTAAATCCAGTTGTTGAAGTTCCAAGAACGATATTGCAAGCATTAGGCTTTTTCATGACTTGTCTAAAATCACGTAATGCTTGAGTTGGATGAATACGTCCTGCCCATGTTTCGTTATCAGTGATAGTAATAAAGCAATCTACATCAAGCTTATGCTTTGCTGCATAAAGCATAGGTTGAGCACAATCAGTTCCTCCCCAACGAAACTTTTGCAAAGTATCCAATACTTGTTCCAATGTCATATCTGGAGATATGTTCAATGGGCTTACAGAAGTATCAAATCCAACGATATGATAGTTAGACTCGCGTTTAGCAATTGCCAAAGCAGTCACTGCAGCAACTTCAGCGGCACACAAATTGTTTAGTCCAACAACACTAGCACCCCACATTGAACCAGAACAATCAATACCAATCAAGTAGTTTTTGCCAGTTGGCTCGATGAACTGAAATGCTTCATAGAACATTTTGTTCAATACTGTCACAATTTGTGGAGCAACACTCCAAGTCAATGAACCTTTGTCACCTCTACCTTGAGCATAAGTTTTCAATGCATTCAAGATTGTGATAGGATGTACTCTTCCACGTTTTAGTGCTACAACATCTGAAAGTTTTGAAACGATTGCTTTCAATGATTGAGAAAATGGTTTGCCCATGCCGATTGAAGACATTCTTCCCAAGTTTCTTAGCAATGCAGTATAACCCATTCCAGGTAACAATGCTTCCCAGATGTCAGCATCTTTCAACAGTTCAGTTGGCAACATTTCATGAGACATATTGAACTTTTCAATACATTCAAGTGCCAAAGTTTTTGAACGATCTTTATGCAATGCAACATAGTGTTCAACGATCTTTGGGGCTTCAAGGGCTTTAGCAAATTTCACATCATCATCTTTAGCTGTCACCCAACCATACAATGCAGTCTGTTCAGCACGATGAGGTTTGACATGAGCCAAACGCAATACGTCACGATGAGACCATCCATTACGTTGTTGATACTTCAAGATACCAAATGCAAGTTTTGATACTTCTTTGCTATTGTACCAGTTTGAAATACCACGTTTTGCAGCACCATTCCATTTACCCATTGCATTGTACAAATCAACAAACTGGAACAAGTGAGTACCAGTGCGACATACTTTTGGAAGTACTTCAAAAGCAGCTTCACGAGCAAGAGGATTTGAAGATATTGCTACAAGTGCCAGTACAAAAATTGCACTATCATTCTTTGGCGCTCGACCAGCATCAGAGATTACAGCTACACGTTTGGCAACTAAAACAGGGTTTTTAGCAATCAGGGCAAGGACATTAGACGCAGCATCTTTTGTAAGCTTTTGAGCTGATGCATAATAGCTTGGCTTTTCAGTTCCTAAGATCAAAAAGCGATCAAGAACTTTCCATTCATCTAACTGAAAGATAACTCCACCTGCGTGGTTTGAAACCATTTCAGCTTCACGACCAGGAATTGGTTGAGATTGAGAAGTTGTAGCATTTTTAGTAGGGACTACAGATTTGAACAAATTGTTAGTTGTGTTTGACATAATATAACACGGCTCCATATAAAGAATAGTAAGAAGCAAAACAAACAGAAAGGTTGTGTATAGGGTGTTTCATCACAAAATCATTCGTTCAAAAGTCGATAACGAAGACTTCAGTCTAACTACAAAGTATTCAGACCTATCCCATTAGTTTCAGCAATGGACAACCTACAAAAGTATCTCGACTTTTACAAAGTTAGCGTTCGGTCTAACCACGATCCAGCCTATTACGTCGCTGACAATCCGTTCCACAACAACACAACAACCTCCTTACGGGATTGTCAGGAAGATGAAAGTTTCAGTCATAAGTTAAGATAATCATTACCATCGGAACGATTGATCTTGTGATGAAACACCTACACACCTTTTCTGTATTTTGAAAGTTTATTATATCAAACTTTTAGAGCTGTGTAAACAATTTTAGATGAGTTTGACTAAATGATCTACTAACTCTACATTTATTGAGTTTTTGCTCAACACATAAAGTTCAAAATCATCATACTCTTTGATGAGAGACGACAAGTTCATACGTTTACATAACGAACTTGTCAGACGTTGGTATAAAGCTTTTCGACTTTCAAAGACTTCGTCGCCTTTCTTAGCATTGAAAAAGATAACTTCTGCATGCGGTATCTTTGATTTTACCGCATTGATAACGATAGAAAATACTGCTAATGATTGTGAGGTAATTGCTTTACCATCACTTTTATATGATTTTGTTCCAGTGAAAGTATTTAGTTTTGTAAATGATACTTCATAAACAAATTGGTATTCTTTTTCATGCAAAAGTTCTGAAAGATCAAAATTTTCAATGTAAAGTTGAAACTGTTCACCTTCAACAGTAAAAAGAGTTTGATCTTTTGACCCAACCTTATCCCATGAAAGTGTTTGATTTGTGGTATCAAAAATCTCCTGTAAAGATATTAACATTTTGTTATCTTTCATATTCTGTACACACATTTTCTAAAATTTTATTATATCAGGTCAGGGTCTTATTGTAAATACCTGACCTGATATTGAACTCATTTTACGCAGCTTGTTTCATTGCATCCATCGGAACTGTTCCAGGAACTGCACCGGTTGAAGCAGGGCCAACTGAAGGAACGATATCATCATATGAGCCACCCACTTTGAAGTGTGAGTTCAACTTGCTCCATTGTCCTTGATAGAACGAATACATTTTTGAAATCGCGTCTTTGATTTTTGCTAAAGATTTGACATCACCTGATTGAGCTGCTTCGATTGCTGCTTTCCAATCAGCAACTACGGAAGGTGCATGTGTGGTTGCTATATACTTCAATAGTTCATCAGCCGAACGTTTGTCGCTAAAGTCTTTTGATTGACGCGGGTCATCAATTTGGTCAAGGAACTTCCAAAAGTTTTTAGAAACACCTGCTCCATCAAGTTTAGAAAAGTCATCCATTGCATCACGGTGATCTTTCTTTCCAAGTAATTGTAATCCAGCTAATTGAGTTGAAAGTTCTTCAACATCAACATCTTCAAGCGGATTTTCTTTATTAGCCAACATTGCATGAAGATGCCCAAGAAGTTTATCAACTCGTTCCACTAAGTAGAACTCTTGTTGTTGTTTCTGTTTATCTTCTTTCATCAATGTTTGCAATTCGTTTAGTAATTCGAATGCCATGTTAGTTGTTCTCCATATATGTAAAAGTAATAAGGGTCTCTAGAGATTTTGCTCTGATGTATTTATCGGTCTTTGTAATAACCATACATTGTAGATGTTGTTTGAAAATCAAATTTTGTAGTTAGTGTTTTTCTAAGCAGTTGATTTATATACAGTTTTTCAAAATGAAATATGTTCTAAGTTATTGATTTTATTACTGTTTTTCAAATCATCATTTTTCCATGACTGATTAGCCGAGAATTTTTGATGAAAAATGATGATTTTTATGAAATCTTAGTAGAAAAACTGACAGACTATATAATGGAAATATGTAGTCTGTAAGCAGTTGATTTTATTACTCGAAAAACTGACAGACTAAGGGTATATATATTATTCAGTTTCTCCCTCTCCTCCTTTATATTTTATCAATCATCACATAGCAAAACAGAGATGAACTTTACTACATTCATCTCTGTTTATTGGAGAAGAAGTTGACTTAGAATGTTTTTGCAGTATTTGTTACTTCATTCAATGTCGCATCATATTTGATTGTATTATTTGCAGGAGTAATAGTATCAACAGTGAAGACGATTGTTCCTCTTGCTTTTTTATTCAGTTTCATTGGGAATTGAATTTCCATTCTTTTCGCTTTTTTGTTATAGACAGATGTTGCTTTTACATTGATTGTACCGATTTTTTTCAATGTACCAGTGAATGTGCCAGATACCACACTTGCTTTATCGATTTTAGTTTTGCTATTTTTCAATGTTACGATTACATATGGTTTATATGTTGTAGCAGTAGTTGTTGATTTCATAACTAAGGTCTTGACTGAAGTTGATCCACCGGTATACACTACTACTGGAGGAGGGGGAGGAACAGGTTCAGTAACTTTGATTGTCATATTTTTGTACCCATACAAACCGGCTTTTGATTTGATTGCTAAGGATACCAAATATGTGCCGCTATGTTCGTATGTTATGGTAGGGTTTGGTTCTGTTGATGATCTACCATCACCGAATGTCCAATTCCATTCGACAATTTCACTATTACCCGCATCAGATCTACTGGAGTTGAACGTGATAGTCACTGGAGCAACACCACTTGTTTTATCCACATCAATGACTACTGTTGGATCAACTGGGGCAGGAGCAGCAGTATAATAACCAGTGATTGTATATTTGCCTATGCTACCATAGTTTGTATAACCTTCATAGTCGCCATTGCCATAAAACATTTCTTCTGATTGATTTTCATCGGTTATCTTTTTGGTAAATGAACCACCTTGAACTGCAAGATAATATTTACCAGGAGATAAAGGTCTTTGTATCAACACACTTGTTCTTTCGGTTTTGTATTCTTGAACTACATTACCCGCTTCATCGTAAAGAGTAGCAAAGACATGTAAGTTACCGGCATCGAACTCAGTATAACCTGTGCATTCTTTATACACGCAGTTTGATATCAAAAAGTTGACCTCACTTTGTGCATATTCGGTAGTAAAAGTAAAGTAATCAATATCAGTCGTAGCAGTAATATGACCGACGGTTTTTTCAATGTTTACTTTATTGCCAGTGATTGAAGAAATACCGAATGATGTGGCAGTTTCTTTAGTTGATAATCCATCATCACCAGCTAAAGGTAATACCCGTGCGATTAGATCAATGTCACTTTGACGATTATTTGACCAAAAGTAATCACCATTATTCCATTGACCTAAAGAAGCATAATAACCTTTACCCATAATAGGAGCATACGATCTTAAGCCATCGCCACCTAACATTTGAGACATTTTGTGATAACGACCAGCATAGTAAGACTCTGTTTGTGCAAATCCTTCATGTGGTCCAACACCTTTATGAAGCAAACCAAATGTATGACCCGTTTCATGGGAGATTGTATTGCTAATGTATCTTTCTCTATCATAGGCAGGATATAATTGAGCGAATACCCAAGCTGGTTGATACGCTTTGTTATTCAACATGTCGGCTACACCAATATATGATACACCACCACACATGCCATAGCACACACCCATGTCTCTGGAGTCAGATACTACCACTGTTATGCCATAGTTTTCATCATAAAAGTCTGAACGATATAATGCTTCATCAGATGGTCTTTCTGTTGTAATGTCAACATCAAAGCCGCTATAGTCATCAGCAACTGCTTGCCAAATCGCATAGATGTTTTGAGTATAAGGAACAGCTTGAATTGTTGAACCTTGTAACCAAACTGAATTAGAAATTGTTGGGCCAGTAAAGTCTATGAATAAAACTTTTTTAGCACCCGGTTTTGAATGTAACTTATACAAATCAGTGCCGGCAGGAGCATCCATTGCAACATCTGGTTTAGAACCATGGTCGTCATGGTCATGAACATCATTCGCACCTTCATCCATATAAAGCAGCATACCATTAGCATCTACTTTCAATGAAGGATCAGATAGGAAATGTTCTTTTAGAGTTTCTTCAGTAAAACCGTATTTGTCAGCCAACGCTTCAAATTCTTCTGGAGAAAATGAGTCGATTGCTGCTTGACCGGATAGATAGCCGGGGATGTTGTCGATTGTAAGTTTGGTATTTGTAGAATTTTTAGATAAAGCACCTGCTTCTTTTTCAAGTATCCAAGTTTGTGATACTTTACCATCAACTACATGCTGAATGTGATTTTCAGCAAACGTAGTTGTTGAATAAAGAATTGTTGCAATTGTGGCTGCAAGGACCTTTGATTGAGTTTTCATATAATCATTCTCCCCATTAGGAATTCATCGTAACTGATTTTCTTTACTACGG
>Ga0172367_10004452_pt1 | contig 17438 bp, 19 predicted proteins | sample Lak10m_FD_114542 | JGI IMG/M metagenome (GOLD analysis project Ga0172367, IMG submission 114542) | Freshwater microbial communities from Kabuno Bay, South-Kivu, Congo - kab_022012_10m | ecosystem: Environmental > Aquatic > Freshwater > Lake | place: Democratic Republic of the Congo: South-Kivu...
TCCAACACCATCGCCAAATGCGTACTGGGTATTGCCGATTCGCTGGTCACTAATCTCTATTCCCAAGCCGGCAAATGCCGGGTACAAAGCATCGTTTACCCGTGCGACATCGCGCCGGAAATGGAAACCACCGCACCCGGCAATAACAAAGTCATGGTTTATCCGCGGCCGATCGACTTGGAAGCCACCGCCAAAATTCGCAGTTTTCCGTTTACCGAAGTCGTCGATAGCGTCGATGAGCTAAAAACGGCGGTTCTGCATCGCCTGGCGACAATATCATGAGCGAACAACGCATTCTGTTTTTGACCGGCAAACTGGCAGAGAAACAGCTACGCCAAATTCTGACCGCGATGGATCCCGACTTTTATTACAAGGTCCTCGAAATGGGCGTCAAGGTTGCGGCATTGATGACCACGGAAATGATAGGCAGACGGTTGCATGGCAAAGATCTCGACGGCGCCACCCGTATCGTCATTCCCGGCCGCTGCCGCGGCGACATCGAAGCCTTATCTCAGCAATTGGGCATTCCGGTCGAACGCGGCCCGGAAGAGGTCAAAGACCTGCCGCTGTATTTCGGCAAAGCAGCTCATCATTACGATCTCAGCCAGTATCGAACCAAAATTTTCGCGGAAATCGTCGATGCGCCGAATATCAGCGTCGACGCCATCGTTCAGCGCGCTCATTACTACCGCAATAACGGCGCCGATGTCATCGACATCGGCTGCTTGCCCGGCACACCGTTCCCACATTTACAAGATGCGATTCGCAGCTTGAAACAGGAAGGTTTCATCGTCAGCATCGATTCGCTGGAAGATAGCGACCTGATTGCCGGCGGCAAGGCCGGTGCGGATTATTTGTTGAGCCTGACCACAAGCAGTTTATGGATAGCCGATGAAGTGGAATCCACGCCGATTTTGATCCCGCAGATTCACGGCGACCTCGACAGCGTCGGCGCGGCCATTGAAACCATGCAGCGCAAAAAACGGCCGTTTATCGTCGACCCGATACTCGACCCCATCCATTACGGCTTCACCGCCTCCATTGCCCGCAATTACGAGTTCCGCCAACGTTACCCTGAAGTCGAGATGATGATGGGCGTCGGCAATATCACCGAATTGACTCACGCCGACACCTCGGGCATGAATGCGCTGCTGCTGGGCATTTGTTCGGAGCTGAATATCAACCACATCCTCGCTACCGAAGTCAGCAAACACGCCTGCCGAGCCATCAAGGAAGCCGACAGCGCCCGCCGCATCATGTATGCCGCAAAACAGGCCGACAGTCTGCCCAAACATATCTCAGCGGATTTATTGACGGTGCATGACACGGCGCCATTTCCCTATAGCCGCGAGGAAATCGAAGCACTGGCTGCGGAAATTCGCGACCCCAGCTACCGCGTACAAATCAGCAGCGACGGGCTACATATTTTCAATCGCGATGGACTGCATAGCGCCCAAGATCCGTTTCAACTCTATCCGCATCTCGGCGTCGAAAGCGACGGTGGCCATGCTTTTTATCTGGGTGTGGAACTGGCGCGGGCAGAAATTGCCTGGCAATTGGGCAAGCGTTTTACCCAGGATCAGCAGCTAAACTGGGGTTGCGCGGTGCAAGGAAAAGAATCGGAAGCCGATTTGCATAGTTTCAAACCGGCGGGAACGACGTTGAAGCGTCGGCATGAAGATGAGTAAATCCAGATTAACAGGCCTTGTTATGTGCTCACTGCCCGTTTAGGCGTTTTGGGATTTTTCAGCATTTCCGGCAAAATCAGTCTACCGGAAACGACTGGAAATCAGACAATCCTCAAAAAACTTATACTTCCAAATCTTCAGTAAAAATCGGATTGTTCTTGTCTTCTTCGGTCAATTTGGCTTTTTCTTCTGGAAAAATATGCCAGAACGATTGGTCGATCGCGCCATCGTTATAGCTGTTTTTACGGCTATGGCCGAACGGGCACCACCAGTTTTCCACCACTTTCACCATATAGGCATGCCATTCGAACAGGCCGACGCTGTAGGGGCAATACCAGGTGCAGTTCAGAATCCAGAACAGTTTCGACTGCGATAGACTGGCTTTGAACGAACCGTCCATGACAATCTGACTTTTCATATCGTAACGATGGCTGGCGCGGTCCGGCAGAAAGTCGCGGTATTTCTTGACGTCGCTGGCCCCGCACAAAATCAGACTGTAATAGGTCAGATAGGCGCTGATGAACACGAAAGGCAAAGTCAAAATCGGCAGATAGATGAAAATCAAACCGATGGCTCGTGCCAACACCGACCGCTGTTTATGGTTGCAACCGATATGAACGCGATCAGTGCAGGATTCGCAGGCTTTTACGCCGCCTTGGGTATTCATGAAACGCTCTCCAATTTATTGTTATTTTCAGGGATTTGTTGCTCGGGATTGAGCAATTGATAAATGCTGAGACAACCTGCACAGCAAAATTTTTTCTCGCCACTGGCGGTCAGCAATTTGAAGCCGGTAATTTCCACCGGCTGTCCGCATAGGTCGCATGGGTATTCAACGTTTTTCATGACAGTCACTCAAAAACGGCTGGACACTGAACAAAAGAAGGTTTTCAAATATTCTGTTTCCGGCATCGCCGGGTGAATCGGATGATCCGGCCCCTGGCCACCACCGGCAAACAGCACCATATGCCGATCAATATGCCGCGCCGAAGATCGCAAGATTTCGTGCAGGTTTTCCCGGCTCAAATGATGCGAACACGATGCCGACACCAATATGCCGTTGTTGTCCAATACCTGCAACGCCATGTGATTGAGACGGCGATAGGCTTCGTAGCCGGCTTTGAAGTCTTTTTTGCGTTTAATCAGAGCCGGCGGATCCAGCACCACGGCATCGAAATGCTGGTTTTGTTCGCGCGCTTGTTTCAGAAACTCGAACACATCGCTGCGCACAAATTGCATTTTCCCGTCCACGCCGTTGAGCTTGGCGCTCTCGGCCGCCAGCGCCAATGCGCTTTCCGAGCTGTCGACGCAAGTCACCTCTGCCGCGCCGGCTACCGCCGCATTGATGCCCCAGGCGCCGGCGTAGCTGAATAAATCCAGCACTTTCAAGCCATGCGACCACTGCGCAAATTGGCCACGACTCAAGCGGTGATCGTAAAACCAGCCGGTTTTCTGGCCTTCGGCGACATTGATCAGAAATCGGCAAGCGTTTTCCTCGATCAACAACCGTTCCGGCAAGTCACCGTAAGCGACAACCGGCTGCTGAGATAGCTGTTCCGCCTGGCGCTGACTGTTATCGTTTTTCAACAGTATCGCCATCGGCGCCAACAACTCACACAACAACTTGACCAATAAATCCTTGTGCCGCTCCATGCCGGCGGTGGTGATTTGCAGCGACAACACCGAACCGAAGCGGTCGATCACCAAGCCCGGCAAGCCGTCGCTCTCGCCGAATACCAGCCGATAATAAGGCTTATCGAAAAGCCGCTCACGCAAGCTAAGCGCCTGACTTAAGCGCGCTTTGAAGAAGTTTTCGCCAATGCTGGCATTGGCTTTACGGGACAGTAGCCGCGCGCAAATCAAGGCATTGGGATTGACATACGCCACACCCAACGCCTTGCCGCTGCTATCGCAGATCTGCACCAAGTCGCCGGCGGCAAATGCTTCCAACGGACTGCGCACGCTGTCGACTTCATTGCTAAAAACCCACAAATGACCCTGGCGCAGACGCTTGTCTTCGTGTTTTTTTAGCAATAATTGCGGATAACTCATAGTTACAATACCGATACGTTAAAACCGCCAATGGCGGCGGCCGGCGGTGCCAGCCACAACTGAATTTTGCGAGTTTCCTCGCCGGCCAATTCGGCCTCGTCGGCATATTGCCAAGCTGAAAAAACCCGTTCCGCCACCGGCTGACCATTAAAGCCCAACAAGGTCAATTTCAAACTAGGTAAGGCCTGAGCGACTGCGGCCTGATTGCTCATCGCCGCCGAAAACACATACTGCCCCTGCAAATAAGGCTGCAAATCGCTATGCGAGATCGACCAGTCGTCGAGATTGCGGTAGCTCGGCACCGTGCAATTCAGCGACCGGCAAAGTTCGGTCGCCAGGGTTCGAATTTGAGGCTTACCGAGCAGGCGATTGCCTTCGAAATACCCGCCTTGCGCAATCAGCAATAACAACATCGCCACGCAACCCAATCGCCATAAACCAGGATAGGCAGACCGCTGGTATTTGAGCCAGGGTAAGGCGTTTTCATTGACTTCGACAATTCGGCTATCGAACTTGTCGCTCAAGCTTGCCAGTGCGTCGAATGACTTGCCGCATTGTTTGCATTTCAGCAAGCCGCGATAGCGGCGTAATTGTTTAACGGTAACCCGCTGCTGATGCTGGCAATATTCGCAGCGGCTAAACATGTTTAGGCGAGGGGCTTGTTGGCGTCCAACCGACACCAATCTTCTTGGCTGACCGGCTGCGCCACCTCCAGACCTTGCTGGCGATAAGCTTCGGCAACCGCTTCGGCCTGTTCATTGAGAATCCCGGACAAAATCAAGCTGCCTCCAGGCTTTACCAGCGCCGCAATGGTCGCCGACAACTCGATCAATGGCTTGGCGAGAATATTGGCCACCACCACATCAGCAGTCATCGGCGTGAATTGTTCTGGCAGGTAGTAACTGATGCGGTCCAGCACGGCATTCTTTTCGGCATTGTATTCAGTAGCCGTCAAGGCCTGCGGGTCGATGTCGATGCCATGGGCGTGTGACGCATCTAGCAACAGCGCAGCCACGGCCAGAATGCCTGAGCCGCAGCCGTAATCGATCACGACTTTTTGTTGCAGATCGTGGGACGCCAGCCATTCCAAGCACAAGGCCGTTGTCGGGTGTGTACCAGTACCGAAGGCTAGGCCCGGATCCAGGGTCATACACACTTTGCCGGCTTCGTCGCGCTCTTGGCCACTGGGACAAATCCACAACTTGTCGGCAAACAGCATCGGCTTGAAGTGTTCCATCCAGGCCCGTTCCCAAACCTGATCCTGCAACACTTCCTCCACCCAGTTGGTCAGCGGGTGACCGATGAACTCGTTGAACACCAAGGTTTGCACCACTGCGGGATCGGTGTCCAGTTCGAACAAAGCCGTCACCCGCGTGTTACTCCAGATTTGCGTTTGATCGATGCCCGGCTCGTAAACCGGCTCGTCTTCAGCGTCGCTATAGGTGACCGACACCGCACCCAGTTCACTGAAAAAGTCGGATATCTCGGGAGCGGTCACCTCGTCGGTAACGATGGAAAGCTGATGCCATGCCATATTGATTTATTCGGGATAAAGACGTTGGGGCGGCAACATCCGCGCCGCGCCAACGCATCGATTAATGCAGACCCAGTTTCTTTTCCAGGTAATGAATGTTTTGACCGCCCTGGCCGAATGCCGAATCCGCCATGATACTTTGCTGTAACGGGATATTGGTTTTGATGCCGTCTATCACCATTTCGCTCAGCGCGGTCTTCATGCGGGCAATGGCGCTGTCGCGGTCATCGCCGTGAGCGATCAACTTGCCGATCATGGAATCGTAATAAGGCGGCACCTTGTAACCATTGTAAATATGGGTTTCGCAGCGAATACCAGGGCCGCCCGGCATGTGAAATTGCTCGATCATACCTGGGCTGGGCATGAAAGTTTTAGGATCTTCGGCATTCAGGCGGCACTCGATGGCATGGCCGGTAAAGCGCACTTGATCCTGGGTAATCGACAGCGGCATGCCGGCGGCAATGCGCAACTGTTCCTTGACGATGTCGAAACCGGTAATCATCTCGGTCACCGGATGTTCAACCTGCACCCTTGTGTTCATTTCGATGAAATAGAACTCGCCTTTCTCGTACAAGAACTCGAAAGTACCAGCGCCCAGATAACCGATTTCCTGACAGGCCTTGGCACAACGTTCACCCATGAATTTGCGCTGCTCGGCACTGATGCCGGGCGCCGGCGCTTCTTCAACGACTTTTTGGTGACGGCGCTGCATCGAACAATCGCGCTCCCCCAAATGGATAGCATTGCCGTGCGAATCTGCCAACACTTGAAACTCGATATGCCGTGGATCTTCGAGAAACTTCTCCATGTAAACGGTGCTGTTGCCGAACGCAGCGCCGGCTTCGGCTTTAGTCAGGCTGATCGCGGCGATCAGCGAGGCTTCTGTGTGCACCACGCGCATGCCGCGGCCGCCACCGCCTCCGGCGGCTTTGATGATCACCGGATAACCGATTTCACGCGCCAGCTTCAAATTGGCCGCATCTTCATCGCCCAAGGGTTCGCCGTTGCCGGGTACACAGGGAATGCCGGCGGCGATCATCGCCAGCTTGGCGGAAATTTTGTCGCCCATCATGCGGATGGTTTCAGGTTTCGGACCGATAAAGACGAAACCGCTCTGGCTGACTTTTTCGGAGAAATCGGCGTTTTCGGATAGAAAACCGTAGCCAGGATGAATGGCCTGGGCATCGGTCACTTCCGCCGCGCTGATGATGGCCGGGATATTCAGATAACTTTGCGAAGACTGAGCCGGCCCGATGCAAACAGCTTCGTCGGCCAGGCGGACATGCTTCAGATCGCGGTCAGCTTCGGAAAATACCGCGACGGTCTTGATGCCCAACTCACGGCAGGCGCGCAAAATGCGCAAGGCGATTTCGCCACGGTTGGCGATGACAATTTTGTCGAACATGGCTTTCCCCAGGGCAATTTATTCGATGATGAACAAGGGTTGACCATATTCAACAGGATGAGCATTCTCAACCATGATTTGTTTGATCTTGCCGCTCTTGTCGGCTTCGATCTGGTTCAGAATTTTCATCGCTTCGATAATGCACAAGGTCTGGCCGACACTGACGGACTGCCCTACTTCGACGAAAGGCGCGGAAGTCGGTGATGCGGACCGGTAGAAGGTACCGACCATAGGCGATTTCAAGACATGGCCGCTGATTTTTTCTTCGGCAGGTGCAGCCGGGGCCGCAGCGGGAGCCGCCGCGACTGCAGGAGCGGCAACTGCTACCGGTGCCGCCGCATATTGCATAGCAGGCGCCGCGGAAGATGAATAGCGACTGATGCGAACGGATTCTTCGCCTTCGCTGATTTCAATTTCGGCAATATCGGATTCTTCGATCAGATCGATGAGTTTTTTTATTTTTCTAATGTCCATTGTTCTGAGTTCTCTCTTGTAAAATCTGGTGAGCAGCCTGGAAGGCCAGTTCGTAACCGCGAAACCCTAATCCGCAGATCACACCAACGGCGATGTCTGAAAAGTAGGAATGCCTTCTGAAAGGTTCGCGGGCATGTACATTCGACAAATGTACTTCAATAAAAGCAATCTTGGTCGCCAGCAAGGCATCGCGAATCGCCACGCTGGTATGGGTATAGGCCGCCGGATTGATGATGATGAAATCGACTCCACGACGATACGCGTCATGAATCTGTTCGATGATTTCATGTTCGGCATTGCTTTGCAGAAACTGCAATTCATGCCCATATTCGACGGCCATTTGTTGCAAACCGTCCTGAATGTCCTGCAAGGTTTTGTTGCCGTACAGCCCGGGCTCCCGCACACCTAACAAATTCAAATTGGGGCCGTTAAGAACGGTAAAAATCGCCATGTGCGCAGTAAACAGTCGGTATTTCAGGAGCGCAAATTTTGCCTAAATTGTGGTTTTTTGTCCAGATAAACCGCTTTTTTGTCGCTATCAGCGCAATTTATCTGATTTTTCAGCCAGTAGCGGCTCAACTACCTCGATAAAGTCCTTTTCCGTCCATTCGCCAGGCTGGCGATGCACGATTTGGCCTTGCCGATTAACAACGACAGTGAAAGGCAATACGCCGATGATGTTGCCCAATTGATTGGACAGCGCACTGCCGGCGTTGCCGGCGATCAGCATCGGATAATTGCTTTCGACCTGGCGTAAAAACGCCAACACCGGCTCGCGATCATCGACAGCAATGCCGATAAATTGCACGCCTTTGTCGGCATAACGCTTCTGCAGACCGATGAACTCCGGAATTTCCTGCTTGCACGGACCGCACCAGCTGGCCCAAAAATTGATGATCAGAATCTTGCCCTGCCATTGCGAGACGTCCTGCAACTTGCCGTCGACATCAGGGAAAGCAAAATTCAACGCTGCTGCCGGGGGCACGGCCCCAACGCCGGTTTGCAAGCGAGTCATCACTCCCGCGGCCAACGCTAGGGTCGCGATCACCATGATCAACAGAAGATTTTTCATAGCTGCTGCAAGGACTGCAAAAAGGTTACCGCATCTTGAAACCCGATGACGCGATGGCTCGTGCGCTCCTGGCCATCTGGTCCGTAAAAAATAATGCCGGGCGGGCCAATCAAACCAAATTGCTGCAACATCGCCATATCTTCGGCCCCGGCTTCGGTGACATCCGCCTGCACCACGATGAAGTCTTGCAAGGCCTGCTTAACTTTGGCATCGCTGAAGGTGTAAGCCTCCATCTCCTTGCAGGAAATACACCAGTCGGCATAGAAATCCAGCATCAACCATTTCCGCTCAGTCTTGGCCTGCTGAACTTTTTGCTCCAGTTCGGCCAACGACCGCACCCGTTGAAACGGCAAGCCGGCGGCGGGTTGAGTCTCAACTTGTCCTGGCGCAGCAACGATCGACGCAAACGCGCTCAGCGGCTGCAACGGATTGCTGCCACCGGCCGCCAAGCCGATCAGTTGCAGAAAACCAAACACCAACATCATCAAGCCCAGGCCCTTCCAGAGTTTTGTCCAGCCGGATGCTGGTTGCGGCAAAGGTTCTAGCGCGTTTAGGTAGATCGCCGGAATGATCAGCAAAATCGCCGCGAACAGCATGCTGACGCTGGCCGGCACGATACGCGACAACATCCAGGCGGCGACCGCCAGCATGATGACGCCGAATACCGCCTTGGTGGCATTCAGCCACGGCCCGGCTTTCGGCAGCAATTTGCCGGCCGAGGCGCCGATCACCAACAATGGCACACCCATGCCCAAGCCCATCACGAACAGCGCCGAACCGCCCAGCACCACATCGCCGGTCTGACCGATGTACATCAAGGCCGCCGCCAATGGCGCCGCGACACAAGGGCCAACGATCAATGACGACAACGCCCCCATAACCGCCGCCCCCCAATAGGAGCCATCGCGGTGCTGCTCGCTGGAGCTGTGCAACTTGGCCTGCAACGATGACGGCAACTGTAGGTTGTAAAAACCGAACATCGACAGCGACAGTAATACGAAAATACCGGCAAAAGCCACAATCACCCAAGGTTGCTGGGAGATCACCTGCAAGTTGCTACCGAAAAGCGCCGCCAAAATGCCAAAAACCGTATACATCAAGGCTGAAGCCAGCACGAAACTGGCCGACAACAGCAGCGCCTTGCGGGTACCGATCCGCTCGCCATGCCCGACGATGATGCCGGACAAAATCGGAATCATCGGAAAAATGCACGGCGTATGCGCCAACAGCACACCGAAACCGAAGAAGGTCAACAAGGTCAGCGCCAAACTGTCCTGCTTCAACGAATCCACGATGCGATCCTGCTCTGAAACCGCCGCCGTCGTGGCCGGTTGCGGAGCCGCCAAGGACTTGACCTCCGGCAATACCAGGCTGACGGTGGAGGTCATCGGCGGATAACAAACGCCCCGGTCGGCACAGCCCTGAAACTTGGCGGTCAGCGTCAGCGTTTCCGCCGCCAGCGACTGCCGCTGCAGCGGCACATCCACACTCACCTCATGATGATAAATCTCGACCTGACCGAATTCTTCGTCGAGATGCGGCTCACCTTGCGGCAGCGCCAGCTCGCCGAGTCGGATCGAGGTCGCCTCATCCGGTTTCAGCGCGAATTTGTTCTTGTAGAGATAATAACCCTCGGCAATCTGCCAACTGACATGAATCGTATGCCCATCGACGACCTTGGCCGAAAATTGAAAAGCCTCTTCCGGGCGCAGCAACTCATCCTGAAACAGCTTGGGCTTGATGCTCTTTAAACCCTGCACCAGTTGGTCCAGGCCATTGGGCTGCGCCATTGGAGCTGTCGGCAACGCGATCTCCAGCACGGCTTTTTGCGGCGGATAACAGACACCGATGTCAGCACAGCCTTGATACTTGACCTGTAATTTAACGCTGGACTGCCGGCCGGGGTTAATCAACGGCAGCTTCAGCTTGAGCTGTTTGCGATACACCGTCACCTGGCCGAAATTGGCATCCTGTTCCTGCAGGCCTTCAGGCAACAGCACATCGCCGAGTTGGATACCTTCGGTTAGCGACTGAAATTTGAGTTTGTCGCGATACATGTCATAACCGTCGGCAATTTGCCATTCCAGTTCCACGCCATCGCCGGACAACCCGGTCGCTTTCAGCCGGTAAACCTGCTCCGGCGGCAGCAAGTCCTCGACGCTCAACGCCGCCAACGGTGGGGCAAAAACGCTCAACAAGGCCAATAAAATCACTGAATACAAAGGCATGAATCTATCCATTTCAAATAATCGGCGGCGCCGCGGTCTATATCAATTGCAACAATTTCGGGAACGTCGTAAGGATGCCGGGCTTTGATCGCGGCTTCGATGGCCGGATATGCCGAACAGGGACTTTTAATCAATAGCAAATGTTCCTGGGCAACTTCGACCTCGCCTTGCCATCGATACACGGAGCGTACTCCGGGCAAGATATTGACGCAGGCGGCCAGGCTTTCGTCGACCAGACTGCGAGCCAGCCGTTCGGCAACCTCGGCAGTGGGACAGGTACAAAAAATCAGCTGATGCATGCGATTATTATCTCGGAATTGAGCGCAAAGGTGTTCGCGAAATTGCCCAAGCCGTCACCCACCCGCAACCCTCAACGTTCGCAAAAACTTGGTTAGTGGATTAGTCACTTACGCGGGCAAGGGCGTTGAGGATGCTCGGATAGTCAAATTGTCTGTTGAACGCGATAAAGCCTTGCCCAGACGTTCATCGACTTGGCCGATTTTACCGATCTCGGTCTTGCTGTTTTCGCTATCGAGCAATTCCACGGCGAGCCGCAATGGCGGACAACTGTCCTCGGCTAACGAAATACCGACCCAACCCGCGGCGCAAAACAGCCCGATCAGCAATATTGGCCATTTGCGCGGCTTGAGGCTGGGCATACCTGCTCTTATCCGGCTAGAAATTGAAGCGCGACGAAAACTGTAGCCGGTGCAGATCGCCGGATAGCCCATCGACCCGTTCGCGCTCGGCGTAGATGTATTCCAGACCAAAAGTAGTCTGCGCTAGCGGGCTCCACAACAAATTGGCATGAACCGATTGCGCCTGACGAGTCATCATCTTGGTCTTATCCCCTGCTAAGACCACGGCTGGCTGATCGGACGTCACATAACCATAAGCCAGCGTCGAACGCCAGGCGTTATTCCACCAGTGCTGATAAGCGATAGTGCCGCTATAGATGTCAAGCAACTGCAGCTGGCCGCCGGCACCCAGCACGGCATCCTCGAAAGCATTGAAGGTGGCGTAACGGCCCATGGCATTGCCGTAATTAAGCATGAAGCGCAGATTATCCTTGCCCCAGGTATTGACCTTGCCGGCCAGACTGACTGCACCGCCCCAAGCATCTTGCTGGTTCACGGTTGCCTGCTTGGTATAACGAATCTGCCGCCCCATCGCGGCCAGGGATAACGAGCCCCAATCGGGGTTGTAATTGAGACGGGCGATCAAATCGGGATAGCGTTCGTCGTTGGGATTAGTAAAGCCATAGGCATCAACAGCTTCTTTTAGAGCAGGATCCGACCATAGCCGACTTTTAGGCGTTTCCGCCGCCGCCTGAAACTCCATCTTCGATCCTGCGAGACTAAACGGCTGCGTCCAGCGCACCTGCGGTTGGCGCAAATACACCAAGGCGCCGGCCGAACCGGCAAAATCCAGGGTATCGGCTATCGCGGCAGGATTGAGGAAGGTCGTCCAGGTTTGACCGGCGAGAAAGTTGCCGATAGAACCGTAAGCATGCCGCAACCTTGGCGTGTAAGTAGACACATCCGCCGCGCCCAGAAAATCCAGTTCCAGAAACGTGTTGATCTCCCCCCAACTGCTGGGCGTAAACGACTTCAACCAGAAACGGCTTTCCTTGGCATGAAAAGTCGATTTGCTATGCTCACCCAAGCGATTGTCACCCACCGGAATTTGCGCCACGGCCAAGTGTTGATCGCCCAGTTTATCGCCACCCATGCCAACGCTGCTGTAATTAGCATCCAGTTTGACATAGCCGCCGAAGCCCAGCGAGGTATCGGTACCCGGCACCTTGTAAGTGCCCTTGGCATCGCCAACGGTTACCGCCGGCGCGGCTTTGACTGCCGCATCCGCCGCCACCGCCGTTGCCGGAGCGTTTGCCGCTGCGGCAGTTGGCGCATTCTGCGCTTGAACCGCCGTGGCAGCATAAACTTTTCCTTGTTCGCTTTGCGCCAGTTTTGCTTCCAATTCGGCGATACGCTGATTGGCTTGTTTGACCTGATTACCCATTTCCGCCATCTGGGCGCTCATCTGCTTAACCAAGGTACGCAAGTCGTCTTCGGCCGAAACGGAAACAGACAGCGAGACCAATATGGTCGCAAGCAACATTTTGATTATTTTGGCCATTATGCTGAGATCCTCAAGGCGCCAGTTTTCTGAATAAAGCATGACAGGACGAACACGTCGCAGTGGTCTGATTGAGCGTTTGTTGGATGCCGTCAATCTGGTTGAGTTTGGCCTGCGTTTGCAGCGTCTCGGCTTGCTGGCGCAATTTGCCGGCCAGCGCTCGGAACACCGTTTGTTCGTCGGAGCCGAGATTTAGTGCCGGCAGGCGCGACAAGATAACATCGACGGTCGCGCCGAGATCGCTCGCCGCATCGGCAATTTTCAGCGTGTAAAGACGCCGTTCGCGATCGATGTCGGGTTCGGCCATGAAGCGTTCGAACATCAGCGTGTTCATGCTATCCATCAACTCTCGTAAACGGGCGTCACTGACAGCATGCAACGCGGGCTTGCCGGTATCGGGCAAGCCGGACAAAGGCGGCGGCGATTGCGTGCTTGCCGTACAAGCCGACAGACAGGCAGCGGCAACAATGGCTAGTCGGTATTTCGTCACATTCACCTCCAGAAAAGACCGTGTCTTCTTATAAATCGATGGGCGTGCATTTAACCACAAAGGCACACCGCTCAACGGTTTTTTGGCAGGGGACAGTAGGGCAATTCACAAGCTCAAAACCAACAGAAATGGGGTAAACTTGCGGCTTAAAAGCCCCATACTTGTGCCCCCATTTACTACCACAGCGTTTAACGTCAATCGCCGAGTCCAGCCATGAAAGCCATGCAAATCTTGTTTCTGTTTTTTTTGATCGTGCCGTTCGTTGAAATCACCTTGTTGCTGCAAGTTGGCGGGCTGATCGGGATTTTCCCCACCGTGTTTCTAGTCGTGTTGACTGCAGTGCTGGGGGCCGGCTTATTGCGTAAACAGGGCTTTGCCACTTGGCAGCGTTTTCAAAACAGCCTGGCGCAAGGGGAAATTCCAGCCTATGAAATGATAGAAGGTCCAATCTTGCTGGTGGGCGGAGCATTATTATTAACCCCCGGATTTTTTACTGACTTACTGGGTTTTGCCTGCCTGATTCCACCACTGCGGCAAAAAATTGCCCGCACAATTATCGAGCGACATTTATTGAATGGAGCAGCCGGCGACATCTTCCGCGGCAAACGCGAAGACAATGTCATTGAAGGGGAATATAAAAAGACCGGCGATTAAGCCGACGGTTTGTCTGAATCCGCTTTAAAACTCGTTTATATCAGCGAATTCAGACAATCCTCTAACGTTGCTTATTCGGCGTCTGCGTCGGCACCGGCATCGGCGGGAGCCTCTTCGGCCGCGGGAGATGCCGCCGCTTCACTGCCACAGGTGTTGTAACCAAAGCCCGAATAAGCGGGGCAGGTACCGAAATAACCCGTTGCCACCAACACGACGCCGACCAGCAACATCAAGACACTCGCGGTGAACAACGATAACACTAACAAGGCAATACCGGCATATAGACGGATTTTCTTATCTTTAGCGCCGACGTTGTGTTCAAACTTAAGCAAACGTTTATAATCAAATTTCATTTTGCACCCTCTCTGTTTAATATTTTTATATTTCCCGACTTAAGGCTCTCCATTGAAGGGTTGCAATATACACAGCCCATCAAATTCTGCAAATAAAAATGGATATTTCCACTCTGATCACCCCTCTGAACGATGCTCAGCGCCTGGCCGTTTCCGCGCCGCAGCAAGCCGTATTGGTGCTGGCGGGCGCCGGCAGCGGCAAGACCCGTGTATTGGTACACCGTATCGCCTGGCATATCAAAATCAACCATATTTCACCTTACAATATTCTGGCAGTCACCTTTACCAACAAGGCGGCCAACGAAATGCGCAACCGCGTAGAAGAGCTGCTGCAAATCTCCGCGCGCTCGATGTGGATAGGCACGTTTCACGGCCTGGCGCACCGCTTACTGCGCCAACACACCAAACAAGCCAAATTGCCGGACAATTTTCAGGTCATGGACAGCGACGACCAATTGCGCATCGTCAAACGGCTGCTGAAATCGATGAACGTCGACGACAGCAAATGGCCGCCAAAACAAGTGCAATGGTTCATCAACGGCCAAAAGGAAGAAGGCATCCGCGCCCGCCACATGCAAGACAACGGCGATTTCTATCACCGGCAGATGCTGAGCATTTATAAGGCTTATGAAGAATTGTGTGAACGCTCCGGCCTGGTCGATTTTTCCGAATTGCTGCTGCGCGCCCACGAATTGCTGCGCGACAATCCCGACCTGCTGGCGTTTTACAAACAACGCTTCCAACAAGTGCATGTCGACGAATTTCAGGATACCAACACCATCCAATACGCCTGGCTGCGGCTGCTGACCGAGGGTAACAATAATTTGTTCGTGGTCGGCGACGACGACCAGTCGATTTACGGCTGGCGTGGCGCCAAGATCGAAAACATCTTCAACTTTCAGAAGCACTATCCCGAGCATCAACTGATTCGTCTGGAACAAAATTACCGCTCCACCGGCCACATTTTAAAAGCCGCCAACATGCTGATCGCCAACAACGACAACCGCATGGGCAAGGAATTGTGGACCGATTCCGGCGACGGCCACATGATCTCGCTGTATGCGGCCTTCAACGAGCAAGACGAAGCCTATTTCGTGGTGGAAAAAATTCGCCAATGGGTCAAGGACGGCGGCTTGCGCAGCGACGTGGCGATTCTCTACCGCTCCAATGCCCAGTCGCGGCAGTTCGAGGAAAGACTAATGACCACCGGCACGCCGTATCGGGTTTACGGCGGTCTGCGCTTCTTCGAGCGCATGGAGATCAAGAACGCCCTCGCCTATCTGCGGCTGGCCAGCCATCATGACGACGATGCCTCGTTCGAACGCATCGTCAATACCCCCACCCGCGGCATCGGCGCCAAAACCCTGGACGACATGCGCATCCTGGCCCGCGAACGCAGCATTTCTTTGTGGCAAGCATCGGCAGACATGCTGACCGAAAAACGGCTACCGCCGCGCGCCGGCAGCGCCTTACAGGGATTTCTGAATCTGATCGTACAACTGGGTGACGAAGCCACCGGCCTGGCTTTGTTCGAAACCGTCAGACTGGTGGTCGAGAAAAGCGGTTTGGTCGAGCTTTATAAAAAGGAAAAACAGGACAAGGGCGAAACCCGGGTCGAAAACTTGGAAGAGTTGGTCAACGCCGCGCGGCTGTTCGATTTCGACGCCAATAACGATGAGAACCTCAGCGAACTCGATATGTTCCTAACTCACGCCGCGCTGGAAGCCGGCGAAATGCAAGGCGAAGCCGATCAGGACTGCGTGCAGCTGATGACGCTACATTCGGCCAAAGGCCTGGAATTCAAGCTGGTGTTTTTGGTCGGCATGGAAGAGGGATTATTTCCATCGCAACAAGCACTCGACGACATCGGCCGGCTACAGGAGGAGCGCCGGCTTTGCTATGTCGGTATCACCCGCGCCATGGAACAACTGTATTTGACGCATGCCGAATCGCGGCGGCTGTACGGCAAAGACAACTATCCAAGACCGTCGCGCTTTCTACGCGAAATCCCACCCGAGCTGTTGCAGGAAATCCGTCTGCGCGCCCAGGTCAGCCGGCCGACGGCTGCACCGCCCCCCAAAACCACGTCGTTAGCTACCGGCAAATTTCGTTTGGGCCAAGCGGTGCGCCACGAAAAATTCGGCGAAGGCGTGGTGTTGCAAAGCGAAGGCGACGGCGACCAGGAAAAAGTCCAAATCAACTTCCGCAACGCCGGCATCAAGTGGTTGATGCTGGCGTATGCCAAGCTGGATACGTTATAAGCCTGACGAAATAGAGCCGCGCCGCCCGGTTTAAACGAGGTTATTTTTTGACGAAATAATAAACATCGCCAAATTTACCCTTTAAGGTCATGGTCTTATCGGTTTTTTCCACCAAAGAAAACTCATCGAATTTGTCGGAACGGCCTAATAATGAAATCTTCAATTTGGCATTTTCCACCACGAAGGCCACCGGCAATTGATCGTAATAAGTGCCATCGCGGGGAATATGCAGAATAGTCACTTTGTCGCCCTTAAACTCCCAGGTATCTTCGCGCTTGATTTCATCCAGACTAGCCAGGGACTTTTTGGTGTGATCGAGTTTCCAGCTCCCCTGAAGATCCTGAGCCGAGCCCAGGCTCACCTCAGCCATCACCGCCGAAGCTAACATCGACAGACCTGCAAAAACCAGCACTGTATATTTATTCATTGCCATCACCCTGTTGTCTTATTGTATGAAGCTCCGATTCTACGCGCCTGATTTCTGGAAGGACAGCGGCGTTTTCTCAAGAAAAACCCTAGAATTGCCGAGACATTCAATTTGGCGGCTTATCGATTTTCGTTGGCCCCATTGCCTAGTTCCCGCCGACCGGCTTGCGGCAAGCAAACCACTGTGCCGTTATGACAGCATCCACGCTTTTGCAACAAACTGGACTATTCTAGAGTCCTTGCAATCTCAACCCAGCAGCGAGCTAAAATCCAATAAATCCGTGACCAACGATCACATTCCTCAGTTAAATGCTGCGCTGTTGAGCGCAGTAAAAATCCCATGACCTCCAGAGACATAAGCCAGGGAGTTACCCTGTTCGGCCTGCTAAAGCTCCGTCTTGTTTGGCTTTTCCTGCTGCTTGCTGGGTTTTATGTACCCGTGTATGGCGAAATTACTCAGACTGAGGTCAACAGCAGTTTTTACCAATGGCTGGGCGAACAGTGGCGCCGGCTTGGTCGTGATGATGACGGCATGCAAGATTATCAGCCGACCTTCACGACTCAAAATCCCTATAGCGTTAAGGAATACATTATCGGCATTCATCCTTTGCATAATCCGAAGCGATTATTCGAGATCTACGGCCCCATCGTTGCTCACATCA
>Ga0172367_10004455_pt1 | contig 17434 bp, 17 predicted proteins | sample Lak10m_FD_114542 | JGI IMG/M metagenome (GOLD analysis project Ga0172367, IMG submission 114542) | Freshwater microbial communities from Kabuno Bay, South-Kivu, Congo - kab_022012_10m | ecosystem: Environmental > Aquatic > Freshwater > Lake | place: Democratic Republic of the Congo: South-Kivu...
ATCTGCTCCGTCAAGGTTCTCCACCCAGGTGATGCTTTTGTATTTGCCCTCGTTATCCTTGATCACCACCCGCAGTTCGCTCAACCCGCTTTGCGAATCTTCGATGCTGTAGAACAGCCCATCACCGAGGATGAGAGCGTCGTCCAGCATGGCGATCACAGCGGGGCTGGCATCAATATAGAGAGATTGAATTGGCGTTTCGGTGACGTTGCCCGCATTGTCTGTCACGCGGATCTGGTAGCTGTGGTTCCCGTCAGCGAAGAAAAGCGGACTATTGATGACCGCCCAGATGCCGTTATCCACACTCGCTTCGATCTTGTTTATGCCTGTCAATGCTATAAAAACCTTTACAGGCTCAAAGAGTTCGTACTGTTTTGTTTTGTTTTGGGGTTCATCTGCCTTGCCCCCTCCTTGGGTATTTTTTTCCATTTTACAAGAAGACCCGAGGCGAGGGGCTTGCAGGTTTGTTAGGCAAAGGGTTGTTATAATCCCCACCCATGCGTAAGGGACTTCTACTCTATAACCCCACCGCGGGGCGTTTCCCCGTCCGCCGATTTGTGCGGGATATCATCAAACCGTTGCAACTTGCGGGTTGGCATATTGACATTGCCGAAACCCTCAGCGGAACCCACGCTGTGCAAACCGCGCACCAAGCCGCTCACGAAAAATTTGATGCGGTCTTTGCCATCGGAGGAGACGGAACGGTTGGGCAGGTTGCCAGTGGGCTGATTCATACAGAAACCGCGCTGGGCGTCATCCCTGCCGGAACGGTAAACGTGTGGGCAATTGAACAGGGGCAAAAGCCCTTCACGTGGCTGCAACCCGGCAACCTGCGCGAAAGTGCGACCATGATCGCGAATGTTGAGCCGCAAACTGTGGATGTAGGCGATTGCAACGGACAACCCTTTCTGTTATGGGCGGGTGTCGGATTGGACGCTCACACCATAAACAAGATCGAACCGCGCCCGCGTATTTTTAAACATTTCGCCTTTCCCCACTACTTCGTCAAAACCGTTTGGGAAGCCACCTTCTGGCACGGGTTAGACCTGCATATTTATGCCGAAGGTGAACTGGTAAAAGGACATTACCTCGTTGCCGTAGCCACGAACATCCGCCACTATGCGGGCGGGCAATCACTCATCTCACCCAATGCCCTGCTCGATGACGGAGAAATGGATCTGTGGCTGCTCAGCGGGAACAACGTTGCCGATGCCCTGCGCCATTATTTTGATCTTGTAGCAGGTCGTCACTTAACTTCCGAGCAGGCACGCTGCATCCCATTTAATAATGTTGTCATTGAATCAGAGGCAAACTTCTCCATTCAAGTGGATGGTGACCCCATGCTCGGCGGGCACAAAGCAGAGATCAAAACCCTGCACCGCGCCCTCAAAGTGCTGATGCCTAAAAACGCTTTATACTTGTTAAAAAACCCGCAAAAATAAAATGGACCTACACCCCTACCTGAATCGTTTTGTTATTCTTGGATCGCTGATCTTCGCAGCGATTTTGATCCTGATCACGCTCATCCTCATCGGATGGACAAGCCCGCGCATCTCTCCCGAAGTTGGGTTTGCCCCGGCAGACCTGACCATGATCCCCGCCCCAACCCACACCCCCGCCGCAAGCGCCACACCCACCCAAGACCCGCTCGCCACGCCTGAAGCGGATCAGACCAACATCCACACTGGCGGCTATGTGCAGATCACTGGCACCGATGGTGACGGGTTGCGCATCCGCTCGGCGGCGGGGCTGAATACAGAGACCGTCTTTCGCGGCGAAGATGCCGAAGTCTTTCTGGTGAAGGATGGTCCGCAGGAAGCAGATGGATATACCTGGTGGTATCTCGTTGCTCCGTATGACGACCTTCGCGCAGGCTGGGCAGCGGCAGATTTTCTGGCATTTGTGCCTGAACCGTAAAAAACACACACCCTCTCGAAAAGCGAGTGGAGAAAAAAGGAAAAATGAGCGAAAAACCAACTGGAATTACAGCAAACAAAAGCAAGCGTGAATTTACCCTCACCTGGGATAGTGGACATACAAGCGTTTATCCTTTTGGGTTGCTGCGCGCGGCATGTCCATGCGCCTCTTGCCGGGGCGGGCATGAGAATATGAAATCTGAACCCGATGCCGAAGTATTCACCAAGGCAATGCCCGATGATGAAAGCACACGCATCGCCAATGTGGTGGCAGTCGGCTCCTACGCGCTAACCATCGTCTGGGAAGATGGACACGATTATGGCATTTATAACTGGCATTATCTGCGGAAGTTATGCCCCTGCACAGAGTGTCGAAAATAAAAAAGGACGGGTTCAGTTTCTGAGCCCGTCCTTTTTGTTTATGGCGCTGGTGTTTTTGTTGGCGTTGAGTTTTTCGCGGCTGTTGCCGTAGGTGTGGCTGCCCCGCCTTTCGGGGTGCGGGTGGCTGTGGGTGTCATGGTTGGCGGAATAAGTTCTTTCAGGCGTTCTTCAGCTTCCAGCCGCATTTCGGGCGTCATCACTTCTTCATCCATACTGAGTAATTCACGCCATACATTTATGGCATCGCGAAGATCGTTGCGTTTCTCTTGAATGCGGGCACGCCAGTACAGCGCAAGCGCCGTCTCTTCATCCGTCTCAGCAAGTGATTGAGCCGCTTCGATCTGTAAAAAGGCAGTGCCAAATTTTCCCTGCCCGTAAAAGGCTTGTGCAAAGCCGATCCGTGCAAAGTAGGATTGGTCATCTTCGCCCACCGCTTCGGCAAGGTCATCTACCGCTTCATCGTAATTACCCAATTCCAGGTTGGCGTATCCGCGATAGACGTAATATTTCTTCAACCCATTTCGAGAGAGGTCGGTGCCACGGGTGATCGCATCCACTGCCCTTTGGTAGTCGCCGAGGAAGTAATAAGCCTGTCCTAATTTTGCAAAAGCGGTGGCGTCCTGTGTTTCGTAAGAAGTATAAAGTTCGTATACTTCTGCCGCGCTGGCGTAGTTGCCTTCTTCAATATATAAATCACCGAGCAATCCGTAGGTGGGCAGGTTCAAAATATCGGCTGCGTATGCCTTTTGGGCATATTCCAATGATTTTTCATAATCTTCCTGTGCATAATATGCCAGAGCGTAGGTTATTAAAACATCTGGCGAACCAGGCAATATCTTTTCTGCCACCTCAAGGTCGGTGAAAGCATCTTCGTAATCACCTTTGGCGATCAGGTAACGAGCGCGCTCAAGGTAAGTCTCACCAAAATTCGGGTCAAGCAAGATGGCTTTTGCGAACAGGTCATCGGCTTCAAAACGCGGATTGGCGAGCAGGCTTACACGGGCAAGCCCCAAATAAGCAGGAGCGAAATTCGCGTTTATATCAATGGACTCGTTGTAATACCGTGCCGCCTGACCATACTCTTCTTTAAAACGATAGGCTTCACCAATGTAGTATGGAATATCGGCAGAATCTGGTTCAAGCGGTTCAAGCAAGAGCATGTTTTCAATAAAAACATCCCACTCTCCCTTGTCATACGCTGTCTTCGCAATACGGAATTGGTCAACAGCGGCGGCGGCGCGGGGTGTATTTACATATAAAGCAGTGGGCGTGTAGGTTGCATCCAAGAAAGCTGAAAGCGGAGTGGGTCCACTGCTAAATACCTGGGTTGGCACAGCCGTTGCACCAAACAAGGTAGGTGTCGCTGTGAATGTGGGTGAAGGTCCGGGGGTATTTGTAGGCAGGCGGCGAACCTGTCCCTGGCGAGGGGCGATGACGCCAAAGTAGATCACAGCGAAAAGCCCAATGCCGATCAACGCCAGGCTGCCGAGCCGCATAAGCGGACTTTTGACAATGGCGCGAATACCGCGCTCCTTGGGTCTCTCATGTGCAAGCAGAAGTTTATCTTCCCATGCGCGTGGGCGATTTAAGGGAAATGGCGGAGGAGGTTCATTGGGAGATAATGCCCCCAACAAGATCAAGCCTCGTTTGGCGGTGGCATTCTCCGGGTCCAGGTTAAGAGCCGTTTGCAGGCAGTAAATGCGTTCCTTTTTCGCATCCACCGCGGCGCTCAACCAAACCCAATAAATGGGATTCTTCTGATCCGTTTGAAGAAGCCTGGTCAGCAGTTCTTTGGCGCGAGCCTTTTCGCCGCCCCGCAATGCCTTGATCGCCTCTTGAAAAACAGAGTCGTTGGGGTTTTCAGGTTGTTGTTCCGGGTCTTGGGGAAGTTCAGGGAGTTCTTCTGCCATCCGTCCATTTTAATTCAATTCGTGAAATTCTTCGACCTGATATGTGTAAACCTGCAATTTTGCCTCACGCCAAATATTTGGGCGCTCCCCCATTTTGTAGCACAATTGGCTGAGGAAATCTTCGGGTGCAGGAACCTGTCCCCATACTTGCGGCAGGAATGTTGCTTTACGAAACCCATGCTTGAGGATGACACCATCCACATGCGGGCGGAGTTTTGCCATCAGTTCATTGCTGTTTGCATATGTCAACATCTGCGGCTCGGTCAGGCGGGAAACCTCGATATGGATCTGCTCAAGTTCTTTTTCCTGGACGGGTGGAAAGCGCGGATCTTCCAGTGCAGCGGCAATGGCATGGTCGCGGACATCCAGCACAAGCGGCTGGTACGCTTCGAGCGCGCCGATACAGCCGCGCAGCCCTCCACGAATTGTAAGTGTCACAAATGAAGCGCCGTTCTTCTGCAAAGCTGGTGTGAAGGTTGAGGAATCGAATGACGGCAGAGACTTTCCACGAACCGCGTGTTCCATGGATTCTCGCGCAATACGTAACAGGGCTTGCTTCTCCTCATCTGTTAGTGACATTTCACCTTCCAGTTGCGGGTTTGGCAAATTTCATTTTCTCCGTGCCGTACACAAACGGTTTAGCGGGTCAGCTTCCAATAGTCACGGTTATGATAGATCAACGGCTCGCCGCCGAATTCTCGCGCGGCAATTACTTCTGCGAGTACATGCGTACTGCCACCGACATCATGTGTCTGGGTAATACGACAATCGAACCATGCCAGCCCGCCGACAATGAAGGGCGCCCCAGTGACAAGGGTTTCGGTTTTCACGGCAGCGAGGCGGTCTGTTATTTCGGGATGGCGACCGGCAAATAGATCAGAAACATCCTGCTGGTTTGCAGCGATGATGGTTACGCCAAAGACGCGGGAACGCAAGACAAGCTCATGGGTGCGGGTATGCTTTTGAAGCGATACGCTGACCATTGCCGGGTCTAATGAAATAGAGGCAAAGGAATTAACCGTCATGCCGTGTTGATCTTCACCATGTTTGGAAGTTACGACGGTAATACCAGCAGACCATGTGCGCATGGCAGATCGCAGAGTTTCAGAGTTTAATGTCATTACAGGTTTTGTATCCATTGGGTTTCATCATAATATTCGCCGAAAGGTGAGTCAAGTCAAAAAAAATACGGTCATAAAGATATCAACGGTTTTTCGGGAGTGTCTAACATCAGACATACCAGAAGATGTCGTTGCGAGGAGGGCGGTAGCCCGACGAAGCAATCGCCTACTACATTCCGGGATTGCTTCGCCCTATCGGGCTCGCAATGACATTCCTTATCTTTGATATTGGACAATCCCGGTTCTTCTCCCTTAATTGGCTTTCATGCTTGCATGGTAAACTCACCCGCATGTCACCAAAAACAAGAAATATCCTGATCGGGCTGGCAGGGTTGCTCCTGCTGGCGATCCTCGTCTATCAAATTCCCGCCGTCAAATCACGGCTTGATTGGCGTATTGAAGTTTTTCAGATCTACGCCAAAAACATCATCAATCCGGTGGGACCCGTCCCCACCGCGCTGCCAGTCACCCCGCAAACCGCAACACGCACACCCATTCCAACACATACCGCGATGGCAAGCAACGAACCCACCATCCCCCCCACGGCAACCTTCCTACCTTTGCCGCCACAAGCATCCATCACCTCGCCTGAATACGAAAAACAAACGCCCAACAACTGCGGTCCTGCCACGCTTTCGATGGCAATGCATCTTTACGGTTGGGAAGGCGACCAATCGTACATTTCTGATGTGGTCAAACCCATTACCGGCGACCGCAATGTAAACCCTGAAGAACTGCGGTATTACGTCCGCACACAAGCAGGCTGGCTCAACCTTGAATATCGCGTGGGCGGCAGCCTTGAAACCATCAAACGATTGCTGGCAGCAAATTACCCCGTCATCGTTGAAACGGTCACATCGCTCAACCCAGCCGATGCGTTGGGTCCCACCGACGACTTGTGGGCGGCACACTACCTTCTCATCACCGCATACGATGACTCAACGCAGGAATTCACCGTACAAGACTCCTACCACGGACCCGATCTCAAACTGCCCTACGCCCAGCTTGAAGAGGAATGGGAACCGTTCAACAATGTTTACCTCGTGCTGTATTTTCCGCAATACGAGGATGAGATGAAAACCCTGCTCGGCTCAGACTGGGACCCGAACCTGAATCGCACCAGAGTCCTTGCCTTCACTGAAGCCGCAGCCAACGCCCCCACCGCCGACGGCTTTGACTGGTTCAACTACGGCAGCAATCTCGTTTACTTTGAGCGCTACGAAGAAGCCGCGCTCGCCTACGACAAAGCGCGTGAACTTGGCTTGCCGTTGCGCATGTTCCGCTATCAATTCGGTCCCTTCCTGGCATACTTCCATTCCGGTAGAAATGAAGACCTGCTCACACTCACCAACTACGCGCGCGGCGTGACCGAAATGTCTGAAGAGACCTGGTTGTGGTATGGTTTTGGTCTGTACCGCAAAGGTGATTACGATGGCGCGCTCAAAGCCTGGCAAAAAGCCGATTCCATCAACCCCAAGTTCTTTGAAGACCAGGCTCGCAAAGCCATGCAATTGGTTCAATAGATTCAACGTTGGCAAATTCATTGATGAAAAAAATAATCCCGTTTGTATTCGTTCTTCTAACTGCCTGTCAACCGGCAGAGATTGCGACCCCAACACCCGTCATCACGGCAGAGACAAACCCAACCAGCACAGCGGTTGGAGCAACGGCAACTGAGGTGTTCTCTCCCGCCCCCCTGCCAACGGAAACTCCTGCACTGGAAAATATTCGCATCTCAACCCAAGACGGCATGACACAGCTATTCATCCCTGCCGGAACATTCACAATGGGCGGCATGGACGTGTACCGTGAAAATGACGAGCAGCCCGCTCACGAAGTGAGCATCGATACCTTTTGGATCGATCAAGTGGAAGTGACCAACGGCATGTACAACCTGTGCGTACAAGCAGATGCTTGTCAGCCGCCAAAAGAGACCCGCTCCGATAACCGCGAAAATTATTTCGGCAATCCCGAATATCAAGATTACCCGGTCGTATTCGTAACATGGGATGACGCCAATGCCTACTGCCAATGGGCAGAGCGGCGATTGCCCACCGAAGCCGAATGGGAACGCGCCGCACGAGGCGATGACCTGAGAAACTATCCCTGGGGTGATGAATTACCCAACCAATACAACGCGAATTTTATGAACCTTGTCGGCGATACAAGCCGGGTAGGCTCATACGCCGAAGGGGCAAGCCCATTTGGTGCGCTCGATATGGCGGGTAACGTGTGGGAATGGGTCGCAGACCGCTACCGCCCAAATTATTACAGCAACTCCCCTGCTGCAAATCCGCAGGGACCTACAGAAGAAGAGGCGCAGAACGTTATGCGCGTCATTCGCGGCGGGTCATTTCAGGAAGATGGGCTGTTCTTACGGCTGGCAAACCGGAGTTTCCTTGAAGGACCCAACCACAAAGCCGATGCCAAAAGCATCGAATACCACGGGAGAAGCTCTGCACGGATCGGGTTTCGCTGTGCCGAAGGCGAAAACTGATTTGGATGAACAACAAGGAGACATCATGTCCTACGATCTAAAAATTCTTAAATGGTTGTTGTTTGCAGGCGCAGTATATTTCGCGGCGATCTCAACAGTTCATATGCTTGGTATCAAAGTGCCCATGTTATTCATTTTTTTCAACGTGCCATCTTATATGTATCAAGACCGCATCATCTCCTTCCTGGCATTTGGCTGGGCGGTATTTTTATTCACAGCATTTACCGACCCGCAGAAAAATTCCGCATTGGTAAAAGCGATCCTGGTGGCAGGTGCGGGTGCGCTGATCGGTTTGAGCATCATCAATTCATTCACAAATTTTCAGTCGCTTGACCCTGCAATCAACATCAATGTATTCTGGCTGGAAACAGCAGGCGTGTTTGCGTATTGGCTGAGTCTGGTGATTTTCTATTTTCGTTCAAATCGATAGCTTGATATTTTTCTGGAAAAACGCTGGAACCCATGACCCTGCATCTTCTTTCTTCTCTTGACGGACGTTACAACCAGTCCACCTCCCCATTGCGGGATCATTTCTCCGAGTTTGCCTACCTGCGAAATAGAACACGGGTCGAACTGAAGCTGTTGCCTGCGCTTTCCAAAACAGGCATGGTGCGCCGCCTCAGCCCTTCTGAAACCGCGCAGTTCGAAGCCATCACCACAAATTTTTCAGATGCCGATGCCGAACAAATTCTCGAATTCGAGCGCAAAACGCGGCACGATGTAAAAGCGATTGAGTATTTCATCCAAAACAAATTACAGGGAACCTCTCTCGCAGACCTCATTCCGTGGATCCATTTTGGATTGACCTCGGAAGATACCAACAGCCTGGGTCAAGCCATGGCGCTCAAAGAATCAAGAGACAAGATCATCCTGCCGGGTCTCCGTTCTTTAATTTCCAACCTCTCTGAGGTTGCGCTCCGTTATAAAGCAACCCCCATGCTCGCCCGCACCCACGGACAATTCGCCGTCCCCACCACATTGGGGAAGGAATTTGCCGTTTATATATCACGCCTCAAAAAGACCTGCGACGAGATCGCCACACACACATTTGAAGCCAAGTTAACCGGCGCAGTCGGCAACTTTAACGCCCTGCAAGCCGCCGCCCCGCAGGTGGATTGGCTCACCTTCAGCCGGGAATTCGTTTCCAGTTTTGGGCTTGAGCCAAACCTGCTCACCATTCAAATTCTGCCCTACGACAATTGGGTACGCTACTTCGACCTTCTGCGTCTGACGAATTCGATTCTGATCGATTTTTCTCAAGACCTCTGGCGATACATCAGCGACGCTTCTCTTAAACAGGCAGTGGTTGCAAATGAAGTAGGTTCCTCCACCATGCCGCAAAAGGTAAACCCGATAGACTTTGAAAATGCCGAAGGCAACCTCGGCGTGGCAAATGCGCTTTTTACACACTACGCCCAAAAACTGACAGTCTCACGGCTGCAACGCGATCTCTCCGATTCGACCGTGCGGCGCACGTTTGGTACGGCGTTGGGTCACAGCCTGCTGGCGTGGAGCAGCTTCCAGCGTGGTTTGAGCCGCGTCGCTCCAGATGAAGAAAAGCTCAAAGCAGAATTAAATGCCCATTGGGAAGTCGTCTCCGAAGGGGCGCAGACCATCCTCCGTGCGGTGGGGAAAGCAGATGCGTACGAAACGTTGAAAGACAAAACCCGCGGGCAGGTTCTTACCGAAGAAGATTACAAGGCGTGGTGCAATGCAATAGAGGTGGACGATGACACTCGCAAAAAGTTGGCTGGGCTTTCACCCGAAACGTACATTGGGCTGGCGGTAAAGTTGGTTGAGCAGGTCGCAGGTTGAGCGCTTCAATTGAAACATGTGGCGCTGAATTTCGACGGTGTCGGCGGGGATGTGCCCGATTGATATAATGGACCTCTTGCATAAGTATTTGTAGGGCGGGTTTTCAACCCGCCATGTATCAAATTTCAAGAGGGCGTCAGGCTAAAAGCCTGACCTACGATTGACTTTTGCAAGAGTTCTAATGGACTACACCATGAAAGGGTTTTTAAAAAGTATGATCCTGAAAGCAACCGAACAAGATGGCGCACAAATTCAAAGCATTACCGCCCGCGCTGGCGTTTTCAATGAAGAAGAAGTGCAATGCGTGGCGGATATCTGGCAGGAATATCTAAACGATGGACCCGATGTTTGCGGTTACAACTTTATCGTTGATAAAGAGGATGGCAAGGTTTTTGGCTTTGCCTGTTACGGTCCACGAGACCTGGCAACGGGTGTGTTTGACCTGTATTGGATCGCCGTTGACCCGGAAACCCGCAGAGGCGGCGCCGGACGCAGGTTGATCGCTGCCAGTGAAGAACTGACAAAAGAAATGGGTGGACGTATGCTCATTGCCGAAACCTCCGGCACAGAACACTACGAAGGGACTCGGAATTTTTACGAGGGCGTGGGCTATACGGCTGAATCTATCATTAAAGACTTTTACAGCCCTGGTGATGATCTATTTGTTTATATCAAAAGGTTTTAAGTTTTACTGCCGTACATTTCCTCTGTCAATAAACCCTGATTTATGAAGGAAAGACAAACATCCTGCCATATGGCGGGATGTTTTTGAAATCATGGTTTTATTAACTGATGTTACGCAACAGCCTGACGCCCTCTTGAAATTTGATACATGGCGGGTTGAAAACCCGCCCTACAAATACTTTCGCAAGAGGTCTACTGATGTTACGCAGCAGGGACGAACCCAACCGCGTTCTATAAAAAACCTACGCAAAGGGTGTGGAAAATTATGCTGCCTGCAAACTAAACGAAAACGTACTGCCTTTTCCATCTCCCTGTGATTCCACCCAAATGCGCCCGCCGTGCGCTTCGACGATGTGCCGCGCAATGGTCAGCCCGATGCCTGAACCGCCGCCTGCATTGCGTGAGCGGGATTTATCCACGCGGTAGAAGCGGGTGAAGATGTTGGCAAGATGTTCCTGCGGAATGCCGATGCCGGTATCTTTGACAGAGATGTGAATTTCATTTCCATGCCGGGCGGCGGAGAGAGTCACTTCGCCGTCTTCGGGCGTGTATTGAATGGCGTTCGCTGTCAGGTTGACCAGAACCTGCGTGATGCGGTCTTCATCAGCGTGGATGAGGCTGAGGTCAGCGGGCAGGTTCGAGCGGAGAGTGATGCGTTTTGCTGTCGCCTGAGGAGAAAGCCGTTTTAGGGTGGTCTGCACCAGCGAAGAGACACTCACGGAGCGGACATCCAATGAATAGGCTTTGGCTTCGACACGGCTCAATTCTTGCAGATCGTCCACGAGGCGCGAGAGGCGGTCGGCTTCGTGATGAATTTGATTGAAGGTTTCGGGGTTGGCGGGCAGCACGCCATCGACCAGCCCTTCCATGTAGCCTTTGATGGATGTGAGCGGCGTGCGCAGTTCGTGGGTGACATCGCCAATGAGTTGACGGCGCATGGTTTCGACCTGCTCAAGCTGCGAAGCCATTTGATTGAAGCGCGTGGCGAGTTGAGCAATTTCATCTGAGCCCTGTGCGTTGACCCGCTCATCGTAATGACCGGCGGCAATGCGCTGACTGGCAGACATGATGGCTTGCACCGGCGAAACGATATTACGCGAGAGCAGCCAACTAACCAACACCGCGATCACTGTGGCAGATAGCACAGCGATCAACAAGGCTTCATTGAATGAAGCTTGAAAGTTCTCGTAAAAATCTGCCATCATGCCGCGCCCCTGTCCCTGCCCTTGCCCCTGCCCGTTCATAAAACCCTCACCCATCTGTTCTTCCATGAACGCCAGGTGACGGGCATACGCGCGCGGGGTGGCGATTTGAATGGCAACCCAAATGACAGAAACCCCTACCAACAAGATCGCCAAATACGAAAGAAAAAGTTTTATTCCCAAACGAGCGCGAATGTAATTCATAGATACCTCAACCTATAACGGCTCATCATCAAAACGATACCCCACCCCGCGCACGGTAGTGATGAGTTCTTCGCTGCCAAGTTTCTGGCGCACATGCCCGAGGTGAACATCCACCACGCGCATCTCGCCAAAATATTCGCCGCCCCACACCTTCTCCAACAATTGTTCGCGCGAAAGTACGCGTCCATGATTTTCAGCAAGCGCTTTGAGCAATTCAAATTCGATGGAAGTCAACTCAATGGGATTTTCATCCACCGTAACCGTGTGCGCGCCTACATCCACTTTGACACGCCGGAACGACAACACGCTTCTTTCTCCGCCCGAGCCTGCCACCCCTTGCAGACGCCTCAGCGCCGCCTTGACTCGCGCCGTCAACTCACGCGGACTGAACGGCTTGGTCACATAATCATCTGCGCCAACAGACAACCCGACGATCTTATCGGTCTCTTCGGTGCGAGCCGTGAGCATGATGACGTACACATCCGATTCACGGCGCAGGCGGGAGAGCAGTTCGATGCCGTCGATGCCGGGCAGCATCAGGTCGAGGATGATGAGGTCGGGTTTGAAGGCACGGGCGGCTTTCAAACCGGCGTTTCCGTCGGCGGCGGTGAAAACTTCGTAGCCTTCAGGCTTGAGATAGGCGCTGACAAGGTTGGTAATGGAGGGTTCGTCGTCAATTACGAGGATCTTGGTCATGGTGAGATTCTACCTGTAATTCAAAGTTGGAATCCGCAAGTTCTACTTGCGGTTCTCCAGAAGTAGAAATTCTGGAGTCCGGGGTGTTTTTATTGGAGATATGGTATCCAAAACATAAAAAAACAAATTAAACCTTTTGTAAAGATTCAATAAAGAAAACCAGTTTTGCATTGACGCTCTTCCACCCCAAAGTTAATATCGCGCCATTCTAAAGTGACAGTCACCTTTGAGGTGACTGTCACTTGCATATCTTAAGAGGTATCTCATGCAAAACAAAACCCTAAAAACCATTCTTACCATCGCACTTACAGCGGTCATTGTGGTGATCGCCTTCATCCTGCTCATGCCGGTGCTCGGTCCGCGCTTTATGCACCCGCTCATGTCTGGGCGTATGGAGAGTATGCACGGCGGCAGTTCCGCTCCCAGCGAGTTGGACTATGCCACCGAGCGCAGCACCGATAACGGCGCATTCCAAGTCTCATACACCAGTGAAGATGCCATCGCCATCAACCAAATCCACACCTGGACCCTGCACGTTGAGACCGCAGATGGTCAGCCTGTTGAAAATGCCACCATCACCGTCGATGGCGGAATGCCGCAGCATGGTCACGGTCTGCCTACGGCTCCGCAAGTGACCGAGTATCTCGGCAACGGCGACTATTTAGTGGAAGGCATGAAGTTCCAAATGGGCGGCTGGTGGGAAGTGAAGTTCAACATCAGCGCCGGTGATGTGACCGACACCATCACCTTCAATTTAACATTGGATGGCTAGGCATGTCTGAGCGCAGCAAACTTTTGGCTGGGTTAGGATTGTTGATCGTGCTCGTCGCGGGCGGGCTGGGCTACATTTTCACCCGCCCCGCATGGACAGATGCCGAACTCGTCACGCTAAAAACCTTGTGGATCGGCAGCCTGCCCCCGCTGGAGCCTGACCCGTCCAACCAATATGGCGATGACCCCGCCGCTGTTGAATTTGGGAAGCAACTCTTCTTCGATACCCGTTTCAGTTCCAACGGAGAAGTTGCCTGCGGAACCTGCCACCTGCCCGAAAAGGGATTCCAAGATGGTCTGCCGCTCGCGCAAGGCGTGGGCACCACCAACCGCCGCGCTATGCCGATTGCTGGAACCGCCTACAGCCCGTGGATGTTTTGGGATGGGCGCAAAGACAGTCAGTGGGCACAGGCGTTGGGTCCGCTGGAGAGTCCCGTTGAGCATGGCGGCAGTCGCACCTTTTATGCGCATCTCATGGATGAATATTATCGTGCCGAATACGAAGCCATCTTTGGCGAATTGCCCGATCTTTCAGACCGAACCCGCTTCCCCGAAGCAGCAGGTCCCGTGGCTGATGAATCCGCTCGGGCGGCGTGGGAGGCGATGAGTCCCGCAGACCGGGAAACTGTCAACCAAATCTACGCCAACATGGGCAAAGCCATCGCCGCGTATGAACGTCAGATCATGCCGACCGCTTCACGCTTTGATATTTACGTGCAAGCCGCGCTGGAAAATGACACCCAAACGATGAACGCCACGCTGAGCGATGAAGAAGTGGAAGGCTTGCGCCTCTTTATCGGACCTGCAAACTGCACCCGCTGTCACAACGGTCCGCTCTTCACGGATAACTCTTTCCATAATACAGGCGTGCCCGCCGTAGAGAGTCTGCCCGAAGATACGGGTCGCGCACAAGGCGCGCAAGATGTGCTCGCCGATGAATTCAATTGCTTGAGTGCATACAGTGATGCCGACCCGAAAGAATGTGTTGAGTTGAATTTCATGGTCGCTGAAGGTGAAGAGTTGGAACGCGCCTTCAAAGCGCCCAGCCTGCGCAATGTGACCACGCGCGCGCCGTTCATGCACGCCGGTCAATTCACTACGTTGCAAACGGTTTTGAATCACTACAACACCGCGCCCGCCTCGCCAGCCGGACATAATGAATTAGAGCCGTTGAACCTGAGCGAAACTCAAATGAATGCGATTATCGCATTTTTGTACACACTCAACAGCGAAATCACTACGCCGTAAAAAAAGTAAAAGTCCGTGTCAGATGGCACGGACTTTTACTTTACCCATTCATTCGCTGATAAATCCCCTTCATTTGCTTATAGATCATTTGGAAGTTTTGGAATCCAAAATCGTACACGGCTCGATTCTGGATTTGAGGTTGATACATCCTTCTAAACTGAGTCATCGCTGGAATATCGGCAAACTTAATTTCGCCCAAACCCGCCGCCGCGATCCATGCCGTGCCGCGCGCATTGGCGTAGATGGGGTCTGCCACTTGTTTTATTTCCACATTCATCACATCCGCAAATATCTGACACCACAGATCAGACTGCGCTCCCCCGCCGACGATGTTGATACTGTTTACTTTTCGCCCGATGAATTTTTCTACGGGAGAAAGCAACCAACGAGTGTTGTAAGCAATGCCTTCAAGAAAGGCTCGGATGATATCCTCGCGTGTGGAGTTGAGCGACAAGTTATAAAGTCCGGCACGAAGCGTTTTATCATCCACCGGCGCACGCTCACCCCAGATCCACGGCGTGTACATGACTCCGTTCGCGCCAGCAGGGACGCGCTTCGCGATCTGATCGAGCACTTTGAAAATATCCGGCACATCGGCTTCTTGTAGCAATTCATCTTTGTGATAGATGATGTTGTCGCGTAAGAACGTGAGATTGCCGCCCGCCGTGGCTTGCAACGCCGTGAGCAAATAACGCCCCGGCACCGCACACGGAATTGACGCCATGCTCGAAGCCACATCCGTTTTCTTGAACGGCACATGCGCCGCCATCCAAGAAGATGTACCAATATAAAGGTGGAGTGAATAATCTTCGACCGCACCGGCGCCGATTGCCGCCGCTGTGTTATCAATGGCGCCCGCCACCACTTTTACACTTGAAGATAAACCAAGTGCATTGGCAACATCACCGCGAAGATTGCCGATCACTTTTGTGCAAGGGACAACGTCCGGCAATTTCTCGCGGTCAATGCCGAGCGAGCGGATCAGCGAATCATTGTAATGAATATCATCAGGGTTGCGATTATCCGTGACCCATGACGTGACGATTGAATCAAAACTCGCCACAAACTCGCCAGTGAGTCGCAGGTTGATGTAATCAAGCACATTCAAAAACTTGTGAGTATTTTTATAAATCTCCGGCATCGTATCGCGGATAAAAAGCATGTGCGCCGCCGGGTCTTTGCCAGTCATCGAAGGCATACCGCCTGTGAGACGCACGAAACGCAACACGTTTGAAATCCCCGCACCATCGATATTGATCAAGCCACCAATTTGTTTTTTCAAATTCGCCGCACCGCGCATGTCCATCCATAGAATGGCATTGCCAAGTGCATTGCCATCTTTATCCACAGCCACCGTCCCCTCACCTTGTGTGGATGCACACACTGCGATCACATTAGCACCCTGATTCTTCTTTATCAACCTGCCCGCCGCGGACAAAAACGCCTGCCACCATTCTTCGGGTGATTGCTCCGCGCCGCCATCTGGTGTAAGGATGAGGCGCACAGGTTCAGCCTCCCAACCCAACACCTTTCCGCTGACGGAGATCAGCGCCACTTTCATGCCAGACGTGCCAAGGTCAATTGCAAGAATCAGTTTTTCTTGGGTCATTGTTTATCTTCCTGATAAATTTTCCCTCATCCCCAACCCTTCCCCCGAAGGGGAAGGGAGTCCCCTCTCCCTGCGGGAGAGGGCTAGGATGAGGGCTATCTTTGCGGGTCTTTCATTTGGGTCACAAGCACTGCACTCACAACCAACAAAACAATTGCCAATACCAATGCCGGTGTGAATGAACCGTCAGCCGTCTTCAGGGCTTCCATGATATACACAAACACCACCGATGCCTGACCGAACAATTGTATCAAGCCATTCGAGGTTCCCTCAGGAGTCGGCTGGGTTACTTCAGAGGCGTATTGCATCCCAATGGGACTGGTGCTCACGAGGAAAAATCCCATTGCAAAGGCAGAGACAAATAACAGCCAACCCGTTGTGGCAAACGCCAAACCGACCAAGCCAGGGATTGCCAATAACATACCAGCCAAAATATACGGCTGACGCTTGCGAGTCTTATCCGAAAACGGTGGGATAATCACTGCACCCAACACGCCGCCAACCAACATCAACGCGCCGAGCGTGCCTGCATCGGTCGGCGTAAACCCGCGCGGACGGATAATATTCTCGACCCAAGTAGTAACACCGTTGAAAATGCCAAGCCCCACAAACGAAACGAACAAATACAGCCAAAACGACTTGACCGTGAAAGCATGTTTCAAGCCATCCAACATCAAAGCGCGGACTTCGCTTCCGTCCGGTCCGGGAGGTGTGGGCGGGGTTTCTTTGGCAAAGATAAGGAACAAGACAGACGAGAATGCCGCAATCCCGCCGTAGATCAACTGCACAGTTGGAATGGACATGGTTTCCGTGAGAATAGGAGTTAACACCATACCAAGCGCAGTACCAACCAAATTAGCGAGTGTGACAAGTCCAACCGCCGTGGCGCGTTCTTCGATGGCAAACCAATTCGCAGGGACTTTCGTCCACGCATTGAGCAGGAAAGGCTGGGCGGCAGCAATGCCCACAGTACTCCACAAGACGAGAGAGTAATTTGCTCCGGCAAATCCGCGCAAGACACCAAAAATCCCCATCATCACTGCGCCGATGCTAACCGCAACACGAAAACCATAGGTGTCGATCACCCACGAGACAGGAATCGAAAGCGGAATGAAAGCGATCATGAATGACATCGCCAGCAAGCCAATCTGCAAGTCGGTCACGCCGTAGAATGCGGCGGCAGGACCTGTGATCGGCGCATATGTGATCCACAACATCTGAATGGTCAGATTGATGAACATGAACACGCCCAACACCACCCAGCGATACCCATAAAGTTTGAATTTGTCTGTCATGATGCTCCTTTTATTTTCGGAGTCAAAAGTCTCCCGACTTTTGACTTTCGCCGCTCCAACGACGGGAGTCGTTGGAGTCCAACAT
>Ga0172367_10004456_pt1 | contig 17430 bp, 17 predicted proteins | sample Lak10m_FD_114542 | JGI IMG/M metagenome (GOLD analysis project Ga0172367, IMG submission 114542) | Freshwater microbial communities from Kabuno Bay, South-Kivu, Congo - kab_022012_10m | ecosystem: Environmental > Aquatic > Freshwater > Lake | place: Democratic Republic of the Congo: South-Kivu...
GCGAGGATATCGTCGTAAGACTTTACCGGCCGCACCTCGAACGGCCTGCCGACCTTCTTCGACAGGTAGTCCATCAGCGGCTGGTACTTCTTCACCGTGACGTCCACGGACTCGGAGATCGTTACGCCGAACCGCACGGGCCCCCGATCGGCCGCCAGTGCCGGCCCGCAAGCAACCGCGATAACAAGAACCGCCGCACAGATCGCGGCCGACCAGACCGCATGCACTCCGCCACTACGCTTCATGTCCGTTGCCACCTTTCATGTATTGGCAGACCCCGTTCATTTTCAATACAGAAGACATATCCCGCGCTCGATGATACCCACGGCCCACGGCTTCTCCCCTTCGATGCGGTCCCTCAGCGCGGGAGGAACCGGGCGGATCTCGCGCGCGGTCAGCGCCACGGAAGCGAGGATCTCCCGGCAGGCGACCTCGCGGGGCGGCCCCAGCCGGCCGAGCCGTACGATGTATCCCCCTGTCTCCCCCGCGACCTCCTCAACGCGCACGACGTCCCGGCAGTCGTAGCCGCGCAGCGCCGTCCCGTCGTCGACGACGAGGAGATCGACGGACCCGGTCGTCACGGGTTGAGGCACGCCGACGGCGACAGCAGGCCGACGAACTGCCCGCCGCACGCCACCGTCCCCTCGAACATGCGGGCCCGTGACGGATCGACCGAATCGAGCACCGGGTGGACTGAGGAGGCGGCGAGTTCCATGACGTCCCGAACCGCATCGACCAGGAACCCCGCTTCCTTGCCCCCGCTCTGGATGACTACGATGAACTTCCCTTCCATTCCCGCGGTGGACGTCTTTCCGCTTCCCGCCCCCAGAATCCGCGGGAGGTCGAGAACGCACAGCACCTCTCCCTGGCTGTTCATCAGTCCCAGGACCTCGGGCCCCGCCCCTCTGACACGCGCGATCCGCTCAGGCCGCAACACCCTGCGAACGTGCATGAGATCGACGGCGAATCCCTCCGCCCCGAGGGAAAACACGAGCAGGGAACGCATGGGGCCGGACTCTTCATGCGCCCTTTCCCGTCCTGACGCATCCGCGGAAAGCGATGCCTCCCGGAGCAGTTCTTCCCGGGCCTCGTCCAGCGGCGAAACCCCGCCTGGGGACTCCATGACGACCACCCCTGAAACCGTATTTACAACACCAGTCGTAGTGTTTATCGGCCGTTCCCCCTTGAATCTTCAATGGCTGGGGAATAAAAGGGAGGAGTAGGTTCCCGGAAGGTCGCTCGACTCAATATCGCATGGAAGGCGAATTTCGGAGGGCACGAATCATGAACTGCAACAGGTACCCAAAGCCGTAGTTTCTGTAAAGCCGGGAGTACATGGCCCAATCACCTCGGTTGATTCGTATGGAATCGTTGAGATAATTCCTCATTTCGGCGAGTTCCCCGTCGGATACGCCGGTCAGGTTGATGGCGAAGTCGGTGATGTCTCCCAGTCTCTCGATATACTCCTCCTCGTTCCGGATGATCCCTTTCTCGAGGCATTGCGCATACAGGACGGTCAAGGGGTAGGCCTGGATCCAGTAATAGGGTCCGGAATACGCGTATTCCCTGCAAACCCGGACGTTGTCCTCAACCGTCTCCCGGTCCTCGCCGAGATACCCGAAAATCATCGTTCCCGAAAATTTCATCCGGTTTCTGCGGAGCAGCCGCAAGGCCCGGACGTTGTCGTCGACCTTGACCCGCTTGTTCATGTTGTCCAGAAGTTTTTGGCTGAAGTTCTCGAATCCGATGCCTATTTCCGTGCACCCATGCCTCTTCACCAGTTTGATGATGTCGTCGTTCAGCGTCCGGGCGTGCCCGCAGGCCTCCCATTCGAACCGCAAACCGTTCAGATGGATCAACTCGCAGAACCGGGTCACCCACTTCGGGCGGGAAAGAAGATTCTCCGACATGAGGCCGACTTTCCTGAATTCGAACTTCCCCTTCGCCGCCTTGATTTCGTCGATGACGTGTTCCGGGGACCTGTTCCTGGGTTTGTTGCGGGATGAATTGAAGCAGAAATTGCAGTTGTAAACGCAGCCGACCTCCACCACCAGGGGATACGACTTGTCCCGGTCTTTCAGGTGGGCGTTGTACTTGTCGATGTCCATGTGCTTGTGATAGGGCACATAGCTCTCTTCGAGCCCTTCCAACCTCCGGATTCCCGTGTTGACGAACGATTTGTCCTCATCCAGGAAGGCGAGCCCGGCGACCGTTCTCCACTCCTCCTTCCGGTCATGGACCTTCAGAAACTCGAAGAGCGACTCTTCCGCATCGCCCAGGAAACAGACGTCGCAAAGATCCCTGCGCAACAGCATCTCCGGGATGGAGATTCCAAGGTATCCGCCGATAAGGATCATCGCGTCGGGAGCATGCTCCCTGATATGGGGGACGATCTCGTCCTTCACCCTTTTGTAGCAGGAGACGAGTCCGCCGATGCCGATGATGTCGTATTTGCGGATCTCGGACGGCCGCATGAGCTCGGGAAAACTCTTTCCCTCCACCACGCAATCGCACAGGTCCACGTCGTACTTCTTCTCCTTGATCTGGCTGTAGATCGTGGCGATGCCGTACGGAAACGTCCTGTCTCCCGTCCGGTGGGTCGGCATGACCAGCAGGATCTTCCTCATCGCTTCAATCCCCCTCGCGCGTCCCCGGGCATCCGGCGGCGGCTCCGACTTCTCTCCTCACGACAGGCAATATTCCCAGAACCGCACGGACGCCGGGACATCCTCCCGCCTGAGATATGCGTCGACGAAGCGCGCCGCGCCGTCCGTCGCCGCGCGCCGTTCTTCCGGAAACCGCTCCCACCGCAGGAGCCGCGCGCGGATATCCTCCGGGGAGGCGGCCACCGGAAGCGCGTCCGTTTCCATGTACGGATTGTTGGCGTACCCCCTGGAGCGGACGACGAGCACGATCTTTCCCGACAGGAGAGCCTCCACGCCCACCGTGGACGCCTCCGTGACGACCACGTCCGCCGACTCCAGCGCGCGCCCGAGGGCGAGCTCGCGGGAGATGCGGACCCGCGCGCCGCAGGACCGGGCGAACCGCCGGAACGCCTCCCTCTCCCCCGCGGGCTGTCCCGGGTGGAACCGGACGGCGACACTCCAATCCGGAAGCGGGGAGACCGCCTCCAGGACAAGGTGCAGGAGCCGGTAATTGTCCAGCGGGGAGTCTTCCCCGTTGTACTCGGTCGTCTCGAATACCACCAGGAGCCGCTTTCCGAACGGCCTCCTCCCCCTTGTCTCCGTATCGTTCCGCACGGCGTCGAAGCGGGGAAACCCGATGACCTCGATCCGGTCCCGGGGAACCCCCCGTTTCTCCATCCACCCGCGTCCCTCCTCCCCCCACGCGACGAAGATGTCCGCGTCCATGGGGAGGTAGCCGTACTCTCCCACCATGAGGCCGTGTTGAAGCATGATCGTGCGGATCCCCGCCTGGCGGGCGAGCCACACGAGCATCTTCCCGTCGGGGAAGTTCTGCTCCCTGGTGACGATCCGGCGCAACCCCTCCTCCGGCAGCGTCGTGTAGGAAAAAAGGCGCGGGCCGATGGTCCCCACGGCATTCCGGAGATCCGGCTCGATCAGCGGGAAAAACGGGAATCCCTCGTAAACGAAGCTTCCGGTCCCCCGCGGATCGAACGGGAGGGTCGCGGGAGGCCAGTCGGCCGGCGGCAATCCCCGGAATCCCACGGTCCGGAACGGGATCCCCGCCTGCAGGAGGATCTTCTTCATCCCCCTGTCGTTCTCGGGGATGCGGAGGAGGGTGCCGCGGTCCTTGAGATGCCGGAGCGCCTCCGGCGTCATGCAATAGGTGTCCAGGACGAGGATACGGGGATCCTCCTTCGGAGCCGCGGTTCGCTCGAGGCGAACCCCCCGCCCCAGGTACCGCCCGTACCGCGGGAGAGTCACCTCCCGGATTCTTCGGAGACGGGCATCCAGGCGGAATGTCGTTCCGCGGATCCCTCCGCGGCCCGGTCCGGATCTCTCCTCGACGCGGACGCCGAGCGATCCGAACGCGTGCCGCAGCGTCCCGCTTTCCGCCGGAGATAACCCGGCCAGGACGGCGGCATCCGGGTTTTCCCGTGCCGCCGCCCGCGCGAATTCAAGCAGCCTGAAAAGGAAATGGAATCGGAACTTGAGCTGGAGATGGACGAAGGAGGGCAGTGGAATTCCCGCGATGCGCAGGCGGTCGAGACCCAGTAGGGAGGCCCACTCCCGGGAGAACCGCTCGGCCGCCGCCGTCACGCGGGCTCTCCCGTCGCGGTCCAGGACATCGTCGACGAAGGCCCCGTTCCCGGCGAAATCGGAGGCCGATTCCGGGAGAAGATGGAACCGGGCCGTCTCCCGGCCGCCCCGCCGCAGGCCGATGGAACTCACCCCTTCACCAGTGCGGCCGAGAACTGGTCGCCCCGGCCCTCCCGGTTCGCCGACTCCGTTCGCCGACGGTACTCCTCCATGACCCCCTTCGGGAACAGGGACGTCCTTCGGTTCACGCTGAACGACTCGGGGGCGTTGAAAGGCACGTCCCGACTGTACTGGTCGCTCCCCCAGAACTGGATCTCCGTGGAATCGTCACGCATGTCGGCGATGCGCAGGCCGTGCCGCCCGGCGAGGAGACGGAAGCTTCCGCGGGAGTGCAGGTGAAGGTGCCTCGGTGCGTCGAGCTGCACCCAGTCGGCCCCGTAGGTTTCCCAGGCGATGGACGACACGGTGGGGATCCGGACGAGCGCGACCCCCCCCGGCTTGAGCAGGCGGGCGAAGGCCGACATCGCCGCGTCCTGGTCCGGCATGTGCTCGAGGGAGTGGGTCGCCAGGAGAAGGTCGAACTCCCCGTCCATCTCCTGGACTTGCCGGCGCAACAGCCGGACGTCGCCGGCAACCGTGATGTCCGCGGGGAGGAACGGGTCGACTCCCGTGAGCGAGCGGAACCCCGCCGCGCGCAGGTACCTGAGGAACTTCCCCGTACCGCAGCCGACGTCCAAAACGGCGGCGCCCGTATCCAGGCCGAAACGGCGCATTACCGCGACGAGGTGGTTCGGGATGACGGTTTCCGGGAACAGGACCGGCAGGATCCCCCGGCCCCGGAGGAGGGACCGGAACCTCGCGGCACGGACGGGACGGCGGACCGTTTCCTTGAACCGACGAAACGGGGAAGCGGTCATCGGCGCGAAGTACTGCGCGGGATAGTAGGGCGAGAGGTCTTCCGGGATCGCCTCGATCTGCAGGCAGCCGCACGCGGAACATTCGATATACCGGAACGGCTCCCGCGTCCCGTACATCATCTCGCGCGCCACCCAGTCCCGGTGGGGACCGGCGGACAGGCAGATCCGGCAGAACGGGGCCACGCGTCACTCCTCCTTCTGGACCACGTGGCGATTCATCACGGACAGCTCCGGGCGGCGGAGGACGTGGTCCAGCACCTCCCGATAAGGTGCGACCCTCTCCCCCAGCCCCATTTCCCCGTAGATGCGCCGGACAAGCGCCAGGTCGTCCGCGGTGTCGACCGTCCAGCGAAGATCCGAATGGTCCTCGGAGTCGGTCACCGAGTGGAGGGAGAAGAGGTCCGGGCGCTCCCTGTAGATGAAGAACGTCACGTGCTCGCGGGCGGCGCGGGACGTCGCCATGCGCCGCACACGCTCGAGAACGTCGCCGAAGAACGCCTCCGCGTCGAGTCCCTGGGGGAACGTCCGCCGCAGGAAATTCGCGGCGTAATCGTGCGCGGCGGCCCGGTCCTCGAGGGCGGCGATCACCCGGTCGGTCTCCTCCGGGTCGATCAGCGGGCAGTCCGACGTGACCCGGACGACCAGGTCCGCGGCGGCCTCCCGGGCCGCACCGGCGTACCGGGATAGCACGTCCTCCTCGCTTCCACGGAACCAGCGCACCCCTTCCTTCGCGGCCTGACCCACGATCGGCGCGTCGGTCCCGTTCGTCGTCGTGGCCACGACGATCTCGTCCGCGCGCCGGCAGAGCTTGAGACGGCGAATCTGCTGTGCAAGCATCGGCCGGCCGCACAGGTCCATCAGGACCTTCCCCGGCAGGCGGGTTGAAGTCGTCCGTGCCTGGACGATGACGACCCGCTTCATCAGGACGTCCTTTCAAGTACCCAGTAGGTGATGTCGTCCCACCCCTCGGCCTGGGAGAGAAACCCCTGCTGCCGGAGGACGAGCCCGGGAAACATCCGGCGGTACATCTCTCCGAAATCCCTTTTGAAGAGCGCGCCGGATTGCCCCCTGTAGGGGACTTCCGTCGGATCGGCGGAATAGTACTCCCCGCAGAGCACGTAACGCCGGGAGCAGCGGACTATCTCCGCCATGACCACGGGAAGGGCGTCGGTCGGCTGGTGGATGAGGACGCCCATGGTGAACACCATGTCGAACCAGCGGTCACGGAACGGTAGTTCCCGGGCCGGGCTCCAGACGGCGTTCACCCCCGGAACCGTCCGCCGAAGCTCGTCGAGGGCCTTCAGGTTGATGTCGACGCCGTAGATGTTCCGCCCCGGGAGGCTCGAGGCGATCCAGCGAAGATTGGCGCCGACGTTGCAGCCCACCTCCAGCACGGTCCCGGGGGAGTACCGCCCTATCGTCTCCCGCCAGAACGGGGCCCTCTTCTCCCACGCGTCGCGGTTTCGTTCCACGTAGCTGTCCCCGAACCCGCCGCCCCACAGCTCCTCCAGCCTTTCAGCCTCCGAAGTCCGGTCCTTCCCCTCCGTCATGATCCCCTCCTGCCTTCCCTGCGATTTAAAACCGAACCTCGAAGCCCTTCTCACGGAGATGCCGCTTCGCCTCGAGCGGGGTCTGCTGCGTGAAATGGAAGATGCTCGCCGCGGCGACGGCGGACGCCTTCCCCTCCTCGAGGACGCGGACCATGTCCTCGTAGCACCCGCACCCCCCCGAGGCGATCACCGGAATGGAAACAGACTCGCTGACCATCCGCGTCAGCGCCAGATCGTAACCCGACATGGTCCCGTCGCGCTCCACGGAAGTGAGCAGGATCTCCCCCGCTCCGCACCCCTCGGCCTCCACGGCGGCGACGAGGGCGTCCTTCCCCGTGGCGACCGCGCCCGAATGCGTGAAGACCTCGTACCCGCCGTCTCCGCGCTTCCGCGCGTCGATCGAGACCACGACGCACTGCGACCCGAACCGGTCCGCGATCTCCCGGACCAGGCGGGGATTCTCCGCCGCCGCGGTGTTGACGGCCACCTTGTCGGCGCCCACGCGGAGAAGTTCGCGGACGTCGTCCGCCGACCGGACCCCGCCGCCCACGGTCAGGGGCATGAAACACTCGTCGGCCAGTTCGTCGACGAGGGCGAAGTCGGGCGGGCGCCCCTCGCGGGTCGCGGAGATGTCGAGGAACACGAGCTCGTCGACCTCGCGCATGTTGTACACCTTGATCGCCTGCATCGCGCTGCCGACCCGGCGCCAGGAGTCGAACCCGATCCCCTTGACCAGCCCCACGTCCCTGTGCAGCAGCGTGGGCATGACCCGGATCTTGAGCATGGGCGCCCCTACAGGCCCAGGAAGTTCCGGAGCAGGCGGAACCCCGTCCGTTGGCTTTTTTCCGGGTGGAACTGGACGCCGAACACCGGTCCGCGCCCGACAGCCGCCACGAAACCGCCGCAATACGGGGTCCGCGCCAGTACGTCCTCCCGGCGGGTGCAACAGAAATGATAACTGTGGACGAAGTAGAAATCCTTCCCCGGCTGGATCCCGCGGAACAGGGGGGGGTCTCCTTCGACGACGACCTCGTTCCACCCGACGTGGGGGATGCGCACGTCCTCTCCGCCTGGAACGAGGCGCCTGACCTCCCCGTCGATGAAGCCCAACCCCTCGGTCTCGCCGCCCTCCAGCCCCCGCGACGCGAGGAGCTGCATCCCCAGGCATATACCGAGGAGGGGGATCCCCTTGTCCGCGACCTGTTCGCGAAGGATGCGGTCCAGCGACCGGAACCGGATATTCCGCATCCCCTCGGGGAAGGCACCGACTCCGGGGAGGATGATCCGGTTTGCGGTCTCCAGGTCGGCGGCCCGGTCGGTCACGACCGGGTCCCCCCCGCACTCCTCGACGGCGCGGGCAACCGAATCGAGATTGCCCATGCCGTAATCGACGATGGCGACCCTGTTCATGCGGGCTGGGATTTCTCGTTGTCGTAATTGATCTTGGAGAGGTTTCCCCGCGGATCCTTGACGAGCCCCCCCCGGGAATCGCACACGAACAGTTTCTTGTTCGTGAACCGGTCGCAGACGCGGAGGAACTCCTCCAGGGACATCCCGATCTCCCCGAGCACTTCCCCGATCGGGCACCCAAGGTACTCCCAGGGGAACTTCCCGTCGTGCATCTTCACCATCTTCACCGCGTCCTCCCGGGAGAGCCTCCCGCGCCGCACGTGGAGGCAGGCGAGGTCGGTCGCGCGCCCGAAGCCGAACTTCAGGAACTTGAAATAGTCGTGGATCCCGGTCTGGATGTTGTCCAGGTTCTCGTAGTTGACGAGGGATCCCTCCACGGGCTTGTGATACGACTCGAACCCGTGGGCCTGGGAGATCAGGGCGTTCCCGTACCCGTCCCACGGCAGGTAGTACCCGAGGAAGATCCCCGTGACGCCCACCCTCCGGAGATCGTCGTCCGACGGGTAGGTGTACTGGATCAGGTTCCGGACCTCGATCCCGTCCTGCCCCGCGAGGTCCGATACCCGCAGGCCGAGGAGACCTCCGAATTCCTCGAGCCAGCGGCGCGTCAGCACGTTGTTTCCGGCGTCCGCCGCCGGGCCGCCGTACTCGTTCTGGGAGTTCTCCCCCCACACGATGAGCGGGATCTTCATCTGGACGGCGATCCGCACGGGGATCGTGAAGATCAGCACGTGCTCGGGCCACGAGATGTCCCCCACCTGGGTGAGCGCAAGCCGGTTGATCCTCCGCCGCACGACCGGATTCGCCGTGACCTCGATGTAATCCACTCCCTGGCGCTTGAGGTTCTCGATGTTGTGCCTCCCGATCGCGGACAGCTTGTCCGTCGTCGCCGTGACGCAGAGGGGATTCATCCCCAGTTCCAGCATCCGGATCACCTGGAAGGTGCTGTCCTTCCCCCCGCTGACCGGGATGATGCAGTCGTACCCGCCCGCGTCGCTCGACCGGTAGCGGTCGAGCACGCAGAGGAGTTCTTCCTTCCGCTTCGCCCAGGCCACCTCTTTCCGGCCCTCGTAGCTGCGGCACGCACTGCAGACGCCTTCCGCATCGATGTACAGGTCCGGCTTCGTCTCCGGCATGACGCATCGTACGCAATACCTGATCATTCCCCGCCCTCCCCGATGATCCCCATCACGGCGACGTCCCGGTACCGCCCGTCCTTAACCGCGTGATGGCGCAGAATTCCCTCCATGTCGAAACCCAGGCGGCCGTAAAGGCGGACCGCCGCCTCGTTTTCACGGAACACATGCAGGTACACACGGTGCATGCCCAGCTCCCCGAACGCGTACGCCAGGAGCAGCCTGCTCGCTTCGCGGGCGAGCCCCCGTCCCCGTGCGCCCCGGTCCCCGATCAAAATCCCGTACTCCGCCCGCCGGTTCACGCGGTCGATCCCGCTGAGGCCGATCGTCCCGATCGGCCGGCCGCCGTCGTTCTCGACGATCACGAACTCCACCCGGTCGTTCCGCCCCTCGAGGGACGCGAACCAGCGCAGGTGTTCCTCGAGCGAGGGAGGGGCGGCGGCGAACATCTGTGCGTGCACCTCCGGGTCTCCCCGCCATCGGACGACGTCTTCCGCGTCCTCCCGGGCCAGGGGACGCAACGACACCTTCTCCCCCCTGAGGAGCGGCCTCATCCGAGGTCCTCCTCCCCGAGCGGCGTCTCCGCCGCAATGGGGCGTCGCGCGGTGCGCCCGAGCACCGATTCGTACCGGTCCGGCGGCAACCCGTTTCCGACCCGGCCGCGACGAAGCACGGCGATGTTGGCGGGGGAGAAACGTTCGCCGGCCGCGATCGCCCGGATCGAAAATATGCAGCGGCGGGCGAAGGCGTGCAGCTCCCTCTCGACCGGCAACATCTCCTTCCGTCCGTGTCCCAATGCCGTTTCGACCTCCCGGATGCGGCGGACCATCTCCTTCAATTCCGGCGGCTCCACGGCGAACCGATGGTCCGGCCCGGGCAGGGAATTGTCGATCGTGAAATGTTTCTCGACCAGCACGGCTCCCAACGCCACGGCGGTCATCGGGGCGACGATCGGATCGCGGGAGTGGTCGGAAAGGCCCGTGGGCAATCCGGTCGCTTCCCGGAGCGTGACGAGCGCGCGGACATTGACCGCCTCCAGCGGAGACGGGTAGCTCGCCGTGCACTGCAGGAGGATGATCCGGTCGTTCCCTTCGGCCCGGACGACGTCGACCGCCCGGAGGACCTCCTCCAGGGTGGCCGTGCCGGTGGACACGATCATCGGCTTTCCCTTCCGCGCGACGTGACGCAGGAGCGGAACGTGGGTCATCTCGTACGAGGCCACCTTGAACGCGGGGACATGGGGGTCCAGGAAATCGGCCGACTTCTCGTCGAAGGGCGAGGAGAGGAACTCCACGCCCCGGCCGGCGCAGTGCGACGCCAATTCCGGGATCCAGCCTTCGGGCATCTCCATTTCGCGGATGATCTCGTAGATGGACTTCGGGGACTGGAGGTACTCGGAAACGCCCGCCGACCGGGGGTACAGTTTCTCCGCCTTGAAAGTCTGGAACTTCACGGCGTCGACGCCGGCGTCCGCGGCGACGTCGATCAGGCGCAGCGCCCGCGCCAGTTCGCCGTTGTGGTTGCTCCCGGCCTCCGCGACCACGTAGCACGGCTCGCCCGGCCCGACCCACGACGTCCCGATCCGGATCCTCTCCATCGCCTCAGTCCCCGAGAATCGCGGCGGCCACGCGTTCCGCCCCCCGCCCATCGACAAGGGCGCGGCCGCATGCGCCCATCTTCCCCCGCAGCGCCGGGTCTCCGGCGAGACGGCGGGCCAGGTCCGCGGCCTTTTCCGGCACTTCCTCTACGCGGGCGTCGCCCGCGTAGAGGAAGACGCCGGCCGAAGCCAGGTCGCGGGACTGCGGAACCTGGTTGTCGGCCACGGCGAGGATCACGGCGGGTGTCCCCGTCGCCGCGAGTTCATAGGTCGTCTGCCCGCCGGCGGCCACCGCGAGGTCGGCGTCGAGCATCAGCGCCCGCATCGAAGGCGCCCCCCGGTGCGTCACCAGGTTGCCGCCGGACGGAAGCTCGATCATTCCCGCCAACGGGCCGATGGCCACATCGATGCGCGCCTCCGGCAACGCCTTGCCCAGGAGATCGGCCATCCGCCCCGTCAGGCCGCCCGGATCTCCGCCTCCCAGGGTCAGGAGGATGCCCGCCGCCGTGGACCGGACGGTGCGCGCGGGGGACTCGGCGTATTCCGGCTGCAACATCGCGTAGGCAGGTCCGAGAAGAAACCGCGTGCCCCGCGGCGAGCGGTAGCGGAGCGCGGCCGCGGAGGGAGCGCAATTGACCACAACGTCCGCCGGCAGTTCGCGGTCGGCGAGGTCGTCGATTGCGACGAGACGGGCGATCAGGCGCAACCGGGCGAGGTCGTCCGGCGAGAGGTCGTAGGAATCCGCCACGACGGATCCGGGGGAGAGGCCGGAGATCGCCGCCGCCGCATCTCCGGGAAAACGCTCGTCGACCGGGAGCGCCGTGAAACCGAGGGCCCGGATCGTTTCCAGGACCCCCTGGTCGTCGTTCACGACGAAGACGCACTCCGCCCCCCGTACCGAAAGCGCTTGGGCCAGGGAAAGGCAGCGCCGCACGTGTCCGAACCCGGTGCGGGCGCCCCCGTGGGTGCGAAACGCCACCTTCATGCCGCATGCGCCTTCAGGACCTTCATCACCGTCGCGATCACCCGCTCGACGTCGTCGTCGGACAGGCCCGGGAACATGGGCAACGAGAGAATCCGCTCGTAGGCCGATTCCGCGGTGGGGCAGAGTCCGGGGGACGTGGCGAACGTCTCCCGGTAATAGGGATGCAGGTGGACGGGGATGTAATGGACGTTCACGCCGATCCCTTCCGAGCGCAGCGCGGAATAAATGCCCCTCCGGTCCACGCGGAGCGCGGCGGGTTCCAGCCGGATCACGTACAGGTGATAGGCGTGCGAGGCCTCGGGGCGGACGGCCAGGGGGCGGGCGGCGGGATGCCCGTCGAACGCCTCGTCGTACCGGCGGGCGATCTCCTTCCGGCGCGCGATCCATGGCCGGAGCTTCCGAAGCTGGCTCAACGCAAGGGCGCACTGGAAGTCCGTGATGCGGTAATTGTAGCCGAGGGCCTTCATCTCGTAATACCAGGAGCCTTCCTTTTCCCGCTGCCGGTGGTCGCTGCCGATCCCGTGGTTGCGGAAGGTCCTGATCCGCCCGGCCAGGTCCGGGGCATCCGTGGTGACCATGCCCCCCTCCCCGGAGGTGATGTGCTTCACCGGGTGGAAGCTGAAGGCGTTCAGGCGGCCGAGCGTCCCGACAGGGCGTCCCCGATCGGCCCCGCCGAGGGAATGGCAGGCATCGGCCAGCAGGGGGATTCCCCTGCGGTCCAGGATTCCGCGGAGGGCGTCGTAGTCGCAGGGCTGGCCGGCGTAATCGACGGCGACGACCGCCCGGGTGCGCGGCGTGACCAGCGTCTCGACGGCGGAGGGGTCGATGAGGAGGGTCCCGGGGAGAACGTCGGCGAAGACCGGTTTCCCCCCCTGGTAGACCACGCAGTTCGCGCTGGCCGCGAACGTCAGCGCGGGTACGATAACCTCGTCCCCCGGCCCGATGCCCAGCGCGAAAACGGACGCGTGGAGAGCCGCCGTTCCGCTGCTGACGGCAACCGCCTCCGGTGCGCCGACGGACTCCGCGAACGCACCCTCGAACTCGGCCACCTTGGGGCCCGTCGTCAACCAGTCGGAGCGCAGGACTTCCACGACGGCCGCGATGTCCTCGTCGTCGAGGCATTGTCTTCCGTAGGGGATCGTCATGTCCGGTCCGGGCCCGTCCCGCGGCACTTACGCGGTGATGCCCATCTCCCTCGCGTACTCCTGGGCCTCCGGGATGTCCAGCCCCGCCACCATCCGCCGGAGTTCGTCCGCCGAAATCCACCGGTCGTTCGCGTCGGAGCTGTACCGGAACCCTTCGGGACAACGCTTCCCCGTCTCGAGCCAGTTTCCGGTCGGGCCCCAGGCGAACAGCGGCATGATCACGAACCGGTCCGGGTACTCGACCGTGTTTCGCGAATCGTCCTCCGTCACCATGACCTCGTGGAGCTTCTCCCCCGGGCGAATCCCGATCGACTCGAGGCGGCACTTCGGCCCGATGACGCGCGCCAAGTCCGCCATCCGCATGCTCGGGATCTTGGGGACGAAGATCTCCCCCCCCTGCATCTTCCCGAGGCAATCGATCACGAACTCCACCCCCTGCTCGAGGGTGATCCAGAAGCGCGTCATCCGCTCATCCGTGACGGGCAGGACCCCCTCCTTCCGCTTCCTCAGGAAGAGCGGTATCACGCTGCCCCGGCTCCCCACCACGTTGCCGTAACGCACGACCGCGAACACCGTCTCGTGCTTCCCGACGTAGGCCGTCCCCGCGACGAACAGCTTGTCGGAGCACAGTTTCGTCGCGCCGTACAGGTTGATCGGGCCCGCCGCCTTGTCCGTCGACAGGGCGATTACCTTCTTCACGCGCTTGTCGATCGCGCACTCGATGACGTTCTGGGCACCGAGGACGTTCGTCTTGATGACCTCGAAGGGGTTGTATTCCGCGGCGGGGACCTGCTTGAGCGCCGCCGCGTGGACAACGACGTCCACGCCGTCGAACGCCCGCGCCAACCTCTCCCTGTCCCGTACGTCCCCGAGGAAGAAACGGATCCGCTCCTCGTCCTGGAAACGGCGGTCCTGCTGCATTTCGACCTGCTTGAGCTCGTCCCGGGAGAACACGATGATCTTGCGCGGCTCGAACCGCGACAGGCAGATCTCCACGAACTTCTTTCCGAACGACCCGGTACCCCCGGTCACGAGCACGACCTTGTCTTTCCAGTCCATCATTCCTGTCTCCTTGCGTCTCGACGTCTCATTCAATGGAAGAACCGCCGCGCCTGACGAACAGTCCCGTTGGAATGGCGGCACCGCGGAACGTAACGATGCGTTCCGGAAGATTATACACGACCCGCGTCGGCACGGAGCCGGCCTGAGAGCCGCGACAGGCGCAAGGTGAACCGGAGCCGCTTGAGCGGTCCCGCCGGCTTCAGCTGCTCCAGCAGGAGAAGACGGTTCCCGATCTTGAACCGCAGGCGGTCGTCGAACCCGTCCCTCTCCCCGCGATCCGCATACTCCTCCAGGAGGTCGAACTGCCGGTCCCGGAGATGCCGCGGGCGATACCTCGCGCCGTGTTTCCGCTCGAGCCTCTCCCGGTTTCCTTTCAGGAGCTCCCTGGTCTTCTCCGGCGATTTGTCGAAGGTGCCGCTCCCCTTGTGGTAGACGAAGACGTCCTCGACGCAGAGAAGCCGGTATCCCGCCCGGCGGACCCGCAGGCAGTAGTCGTCGTCCTCGTAGAACCCGAGCCCGAACCCCTCGTCCAGTGGGCCGACCCGTTCCCATACGTCCCGTCGTGTCGCCACGCAAAAGAATCCCAGCCTGTCCGTTTCGAACCGGTCGCCCCCGCTCATCGCGGTCCAGAGGCGCCCCTCCTTCATGATCTCTCCTGGCGAGAGGCCGGCGCAATGGATTTTCTGCTCGTTCCCGACGGCGTTCGACACCGGCCCCGCGAGACCGACTGACGGGTCTCCCTCCAGGGGCGCCAGCAACCGTTCGAGCCACCCCTCGGTCACGATCGTGTCGTTGTTAAGCAACACGATGGAATCACCCGTCGCGACCCGAACCCCGTCGTTGTTCCCCCCCGCGAACCCGCGGTTCTCCCCGTTGAGGACGCACCGGATCCTCGAGTCCCTCGCCGCCAGCCCTTGAAGATATCCCGGGGTGCCGTCCGACGAGTTGTTGTCGACGACGACCACCTCGAGGTCCGGCCAAACCGTCTTGCCGAGGACGCTCTCGAGGCACGGGACTGTCGTCTCCTCCAGGCAGTTGTACGTGACCACGACGACGCTTGCCCGGCGCGGTGCGGCGCCACTCATCGCGCCGGCTCCCGGTTTTCCGCCATCGCGATCAGCCGGTCCACCGCGGACGCGATCGTGTACGGAGACCCCGCCGGCGTCTCGAACGTTCCCGCCGCCCACCTCCGGTAGATCTCCGATACGGCGTCATGCACCGAGCCGGCGTCCGCGGCCTCCGCCACGGCGTGTCCCAGGCCCGTCAGCATCCCCGCCAGTTCCGCATTCCGGTGGACCAGCCCCAGGATCGGGCGCCCCGCCACGAAGTACTCGTACACCTTGGACGGGATCGTCTCGGCCGAATAGTCGGCCACGTTCTGGATCAGGACGAGGACATCGGCGTCCCTCATCGCCGCGAGGGAAGCCGACCGCGAGACCCTCCCGTGGAACGTGACGACCCCCTCCCGGGGGAATTCACGGAGCAGCCGCTTCGAGTTCGCGTCGCAACTCCCGTAGAAGTCGAACCGCATCGTGCCCGCAAGCTCCGGCCTTTCCTCCAGAAGCCTCCGCGCCGCCTCGAGGAGGACGGCGGGGTTTCGCGACCCGCCGAAGGAGCCGAGGTGGGTGAAGCGGAGGAAGGGGCCGTTCCGCGGCGGCGGCGGAAATTCGGGAGACGGCCCGGCGCCAGGATAGATGCACCTTCCCCGATCCCCCAGCGTGGTCCGCGCGGCGGCCAGGCGTCCCGCCTCCACGGTCAGGAAGACGACGCGGGAGGCGCGCGCGCAGACGTACCGCTCCACGAAAGAGAAGGCCTTGAACGCCATCCTTCCCCTCTGCCAGTCGCCGTGGACCAACGGGTCCTGGAATTCCGCAATCCAGGGAATCCCCGATCGTCGCGCGATCATCCCCGCCGCGATGTGGGCGCTGGCCGCCCCGCCGGTGGAGTAGATGAGCTCCGGGCCGATCTCCCCGCAGAGGGCGTACCCGCGGCGCGCGGCGAGGGGGAACCAGGACCACTGGCTGTCGAAATCGACAAGGATCTTCTCCAGAAGGTAGAAAGGCAGCGTCGGGAAGAGGAGCAGGAATTCCAGGACCTTGTGCATGGGTCCCCGCCACCCCCGTTTCCGGAACCGGTGGCGCAGCTCGAACCGGACCCCCGAAGGCGCGACGCATCGTGCGATCTCGTGTCTCCCCTCCTCCCACCGTTCCCCGCACGGACCGGTCAGGAGGATCGGCTCGATGCCGGCGTTCCGGAGAAAGGGGATCCGGTCGTCGATGTGCTGCGCGCACGCCATCCCGTCGATCCGGGAGAAGTAGGACAGGACGAGCCAGCGGCGGGACCCCGGGCCCGGGCTCATCCCGCACCCCCGGCCGCCGCGTCGGGCCGGCCCTCCATCAACTCCCGCACGGCGTCGAGAACCTTCGGGACCTGTATCTCAGTGAGGCAGCGGCTCTCGCCTCCCTTGCCGTCGCACCCCGTTTTCCCGCACGGGACGCAATCCCAATCCTTCTGGATCAGGATCATGCGGCCGGCGCGCTGGGTTCCGCGGGGCAGGGGGCACTGCTGCTCCACCGGTCCATCGTTGTTCCACGGGGACCACCGCTCGGCGATGGTCGGACCGAACAGGACGACCATGGGGACGCCGGTCGTGGCCGCGAGGTGGCTCACGGCGGTGTCGAGCCCCACGTAGAGGGCGGCCCGGGACAGCAGGCAGGTCATCTGGTTGAGGGTGAACCCCCCCGCGCAGAGCGCGGGCCGGATCCGGCAAAGAGCGGACGCTTCCCGAAGCCGCCGGATCTCCTCCGGGTCCGGGGACGATGTCCAGACCGGGTGAATGCCGTACCCATCGGCGATCGCGTCGCTCACCTTCGCGAAGCGGTCCGCGGCCCAGTACTTGTATCGCCACCGGGCGAAGGGATGGACCACGAAGAAGGGGCCCACGCCTCCGTCCCGTCGGAGAAACTCCTCCACCTTCCCCTCGTCTTCCCGGTCCCAGAACACTTTCGCCTCGAGGCGGGGGACGGGGATGTCGATCGCCCCGGCGACGAGCTGGCTCACCCGCGCTACGTGGATCATGCCGGGAAACGGGAGCGGATGGGTAAGGAAGAGCTTCCTCCACCCGGTCTTGATGACGCCGACTTCCTGGTAAAAGCCGATCCGGGTCCGCCGGCCGGCGAAGAGGACCGCCAGGTTTCCACGGTCCGATGCGTTCATGGTGATCGCCATGTCGTATCGGCGCAAGGTCTTCAGGAAGTACCCGGGCTCCGGGTTGCCGACCGGCTTCCGGGCCTCCCGGTTCCGGGTGTAGAGGACCCTTCGGATTCCCGGGTCCTTCTCCAGGAACTCCCCCGTCCCCCGGTTGACGAGGTAGTCGATCTCCGC
>Ga0172367_10004458_pt1 | contig 17422 bp, 16 predicted proteins | sample Lak10m_FD_114542 | JGI IMG/M metagenome (GOLD analysis project Ga0172367, IMG submission 114542) | Freshwater microbial communities from Kabuno Bay, South-Kivu, Congo - kab_022012_10m | ecosystem: Environmental > Aquatic > Freshwater > Lake | place: Democratic Republic of the Congo: South-Kivu...
CTTTGGTCGCGACTTTGCCGATTTATTTAAATGCATTGGCTGGCCGTGGTGTTCATTTAGTAACAGTTAATGACTATTTGGCAAAACGTGATGCAGTTTGGATGGGTCAAATTTATGATGCTTTGGGTTTGAGTGTTGGTATTATCCAACAGCAGATGATTTCTTTTAAATATGTAAAAAGCAAACAGCTGGGCGACACTCCGGTTGAAGTTGAAAAAGATACGCCCAAAATTGAAGGAGAGAAAGAGGACAGCCAGGCAGCCAAATTTAAAATAGAAACAGAACATCTGGAGCCATGCTCACGTCAAGAGGCTTATGCTTGTGATATTACTTACGGCACCAATAACGAATTTGGTTTTGATTATTTGCGCGACAATATGGTGCAGAGTTTGGAAGAAATGTCGCAGCGTCCGTTTTTTTATGCGATAGTTGATGAAGTAGATTCGATTTTAATTGACGAAGCACGTACCCCTCTAATTATTTCTGCCCCAGCTGAGGAAGCGGCTAGTATATATTATAAATTTGCTGATTTGGTAAAAAGATTAGTGATTGATGAAGATTATAACGTTGATGAAAAAATGCGTTCTGCCACTTTGACTGAATCAGGTATCCATAAAATGGAACAATGGTTGGGAGTTGATAATATTTATGCTGAAGGGGGAGTGGCCACAGTGCATCATGTGGAGCAAGCTTTGCGTGCATACGCACTGTTTCGCCGGGATCGTGATTATGTAGTGGAGGGCGGAGAAGTAGTAATTGTGGATGAGTTTACTGGTCGTAAAATGCCCGGTCGTCGTTATAGCGAAGGTTTGCACCAAGCGATCGAAGCGCAAGAAGGCGTTGAAATTCAACGGGAGAGTCGTACTTTAGCAACTGTAACTTTTCAGAATTATTTTCGTCTTTATGCCAAGTTGGCTGGTATGACTGGTACTGCAGTGACTGAAGCTGAGGAGTTTGGAAAAATTTACAAACTCGAAGTTGTTGTTATCCCAACCCATCGCGATATTAAAAGAACGGATCATCCCGATAGAATTTATAAAACTGAAGAAGCTAAGTATCAGGCAATCGCTAAGACAGTAAAAGAATTTCAAACCAAAGGCCAACCAACCTTGATTGGTACTATTTCAGTAGAAAAAAATGAGGAATTGAGTTTGTATTTGGAACGTGAAGGTATTAAGCATGAAATATTAAATGCAAAAAACCATGAGCGTGAGGGTGAAATTATTGCTCAAGCCGGTCGTCCGGGCGCGGTGACGTTGGCTACTAACATGGCTGGTCGTGGTGTAGATATTATTCTAGGCGGCAACCCACCCGACAAGGTAATTGCTGATCAGGTTAAAACTGCCGGCGGTTTGTTTGTGATCGGTACTGAGCGACACGAGTCACGCCGTATTGATAACCAATTACGTGGGCGTGCTGGTCGCCAGGGTGATCCGGGTGAGACACAATTTTTCTTGTCAACCCAGGATGATCTGATGCGTATTTTTGCCGGTGATAGAATTCGATCGGTGATGCAAACCTTGCGCGTGCCAGATGATATGCCAATTGAACAAAAGAGTATTACTCGTTTAATCGAATCTGCGCAAAAGAAAGTGGAGGGTTTCCATTTTGATACTCGTAAACATTTGTTAGATTATGATGATGTGTTAAATCGTCATCGTGAAGTTATTTATGGTAAACGTCGAGAAATTTTACAGGTCTTTGCTGCTGAGAAAGCGGCCTTGACTGGTGGTGAGAAACTAGAAAAAAGTTTGCGTGATTTAGTATTCGTGATGATTGAAGGCGAAATCGAACAAATTGTTTCTTTCCACACTAATGCCGAAGATGAGGTTGATTGGAATTTACAAGAAATTCAAGAAACTATTGCCACAATCTTTCCTTTAGAAAAAACAGAGAAGATAAAAATTCTTGAATTTAACAAGCAAGGGACAGAGAAAATTGAAGCAGTTAATACCCGTACTGCTTTAATCGGATATTTGATGGAATTAGCCCGAGCACGTTATCAGAGTTTGTTGGTGGGTAAGGTGCCAGCTCCGGAGATGATGTTGGAAATTGAAAAACAAATGATGTTGCGTTCGATTGATAATTTGTGGGTTGAACATCTTGTAGCAGTGGATTATTTGCGTACTGGCATTGGTTTGCGTGGTTATGGTCAACGTGATCCTTTAGTAGAGTATAAAAAAGAAACTTACCACATGTTTAATGAACTCCTGAGCTTAATTCAGAAGGAGTTAGTTTATAGTATTTATAAAGTTAGCGCGGGGATTGAGTTAGCGCCAAGCGTGATGTCCAAAGGTAATATGGTTTTGAAGGGTGCTGGCGAGGAAGTTGTGGCTACTAAGGGTGCCACAAAAGACGCCGAAGGTAATAAGGTTGGGCGCAATGATCCTTGTCCGTGTGGGAGTGGGAAGAAATTCAAAAAGTGCCATGGGGCATAAGATTATCCGTCGTTTATGCGTGCAGTTTTGCTAAATGCAAATATTTGGAAGTATTATATTTTACGTATTTTGGTTAAACGTTTAGTTTGGCCAATTTTGACTATTTTCTTAGTAAGAAATGAACTGAACGCCACCGAGATTGGCATTGTATTCGGAGTTGGTACAATTATTGGTTTAGTTTTGGAGATTCCTTCTGGTGCTATTGCAGATCGTATTGGGCGTAAGAAGTCGTTGCTTATTGCGCAAATTGGACAGGCTTTAAGCATGTTCATTTTTTATTATTTTCATTCTTTTTGGGGTTTTCTTGTTGCTAACGCTATTTATTGGGGGGCAGGGAGTTTTTGGTCTGGTACCAACGACGCTTTTATTTTTGAAACTTTAAAAGAGTTGGGACGTGCTAATGAAATCAAAAAAACAACTGGTCGGGCTCTGTTTATTTCACAAGTAGCCACTGGTTTTTTATTTGTTATAGTTCCAGTAATAGCAAAGTTTAATTTGCGCTTACCTTTCTTAATTAATGCTTTGGTATTTGTTTGCAGTTCAATTTTAGTTTTAACTATGGTTGAACCGGCACGTACCAGTAGCGTGGAGGAAAAAGAAATTGGGAAAGATCTCTGGGGAATTAAAACTTTTTTTACGAATCCAGCTCTTTTGCTAGTCGGTTTAACTTTTAGTTTTATTGGAGGTATAAATGGAGTTTTAGAAAATTTTAGGCAGGTATATTTGGATCACATAAATTTGGATATTACTTATTTTGGTTTAATTTATTTAGGTTTAAGACTACTTACTGGTGTAGTAGGATTGCTTTCTCCTAAATTAGAAAAATATATTGGCCGTCGTGCCGTTTTTCTTTTAGTGCCTCTTTCTACTTTGATTACTTATGTTGGTTTGTTTATTTTTAATTCTTTTTGGGGGCTGTTTTTTATTTTCTTAGATGGTATACAAGAGGGTATCACACGTCCTTTAGAACAAGAGTATTTAAATAATCTTATCAATGATAAAAGTCGTGCGACACTGCTTTCAATTTTTAATTTAACTACCAATTTAATAAGAGCACTCGTTACATTTTGTGGTGGCATATTGATTGATTGGCGTGGTATTAATTTTGGATTTTTATTTCCAGCAATTTTAACAATAGTAGTGGTCGGTCCATTATCAGTCATTTTTTTGAAAAACACTGAACGATTGAATCCAAAAAATATTAGGAAAGACGGGGGAATTGCCTAAAAAATCTCTAATTTAAGCCAAATTACGACCCTTGCCAAAATTAAAGAAAAAGGGTAGAATATACACGCTTTTAAAGCTATTTTTTTATCTTATCTATGAGTAATAAGTATCGCAAGGAGGCATCAAAGAGTTTGACACGGTCGCAGATTAAATGGAGAACAGTAGGGGTTTTAGTGTTGTTTTTATTAACGCTTCTAGTGGTTTTACCAGGAACATTTAATCGCGGTATTGATTGGGTGAATGGCAAAACAAATATCGGTTTACCAAAACTACCATCTTCTGGTTTCAATCTTGGTTTGGATCTACAGGGTGGCGCGCATTTAACTTATGCTGCTAACACCTCCAATGTTCCAAGTGCGGATAGAGCCGATTCTGTCGAGGGTGTACGTGATGTTATTGAACGTCGTGTTCGTGGTGGCTTAGGTGTGGCTGAGCCATTAGTACAGACTACTAGGGTAGGGGAAGAATATAGAGTAATTGTTGAATTACCTGGTGTGACTGATGTTAACCAAGCAATTAAGATGATTGGCGAGACACCTGTTCTAGAGTTTAAAGAAGAAAACAATGACCCGCAACGTGAATTGACCAAAGAAGAAAAGAAGCAGTTGGCTGATTACAATATTGCCGCAGAGAAAAAAGCCAGGACTGTTTTAACCGAATCATATAGTAATAAAGATTTTGCGTCTTTAGTAACAAAGTATTCTGAGGACGATAAAAGTAAAAGTAATGGTGGCAATATTGGTTTTATTAATGATAAAACTTTGCCTAAAATTTTTGAATGGGCAAAAACCCACAAAGATGGTGACGTCAGTCGTGAATTAATCAAAGATGCTGATGGTTGGAATATCGTCCAGCGTGTTGGTGAGAAAGATGGTGACAAATATGTTGCTGCCTCTCACTTATTAATTTGTTATCAAGGTTTAAGTAACTGCACTTCTCAATATACCAAAGAACAAGCCTTGTCTAAAATTAAAGAACTTAAATCTGAGACTACTCCAGCTAATTTCGCTAGTTTGGTTAAACAATATTCTACTGAACCAAACGCCAAAACGAGTGCGGGTGATTTGGGTAAATTTAAGGCTGGTGACATGGTAAAGGAGTTTGAACAAGTGGCTTTCAGTATGCCAGTTGGCGCAATTTCTGATCCAGTAGAAACTCAATTTGGTTATCATCTTATTTATAAAAAATCTGAAGAAGTATCAAAACAATTTCAGGTCGCTCGTGTTTTGATCCGTGCTAAAACCGAGGCTGACATTGTTCCTCCTAAGGAAGAGTGGAAATTTACCGGCCTCTCTGGCAAGCAATTAAAACGTGCTGAAGTTACTGAAGATATGCAGACTGGGCAAATTCAAGTTAGTTTGAATTTTAATGAAGATGGCACTAAGTTGTTTGCCGATATTACCACTCGTAATGCAAATAAATTGGTGGCGATATTTTTGGATGGTGAACCAATTAGCATTCCGCGTGTTAATGAACCGATTTTGAGCGGTAGCGCTGTTATTTCTGGTGGTTTTACATTAACCGAAGCTAAATTGTTGGCTCAACGTTTAAACTCTGGCGCATTGCCAGTGCCAGTTGAAATTATTAGTCAGCAAACAGTTGGCGCTTCGCTTGGTGCTGATTCTTTACAAAAAAGTTTTGTTGCTGGTTTGTGGGGTTTGTTAGCGGTTATAGTTTTCATGATTGTGTATTATCGTTTACCAGGCGTATTTGCTTCTGTTGCTCTGTTAATTTATGCGTCATTAAGTTTGGCCTTGTTTAAATTAATTGGCGTTACTTTGACATTATCTGGTATTGCTGGTTTTATCTTGTCTGTTGGTATGGCGGTAGATGCCAACGTACTTATCTTCGAACGTCTAAAAGAAGAATTGCAGGCAGGTCGCAATCTAAAATCTGCGTTAGAAGAGGCTTTTGTGCGTGCTTGGAGCTCTATCCGTGATAGTAATATTACCACCTTGATTAGTTGTGTCTTTTTGCTTTGGATGGGTACTGGTTTTGTACAAGGTTTTGCGGTAACACTAGCGATTGGTGTCTTGGTGTCAATGTTCTCGGCTATTATTATCACTCGCACCATTATGCGTTGGTTGCTACAATGGTTTGGTGATGATGCCAATTGTTTGTTTTTGGGGCACAAAAATATTGAGCAAAATAATGAAAATGCAAAATAATATGAATCTTCCTTTTATCAAGTATTCAAAGTTGTGGGTGACCTTTAGTGGGTTAGTAGCCCTAGTTTGTTTGGCTTTAGTTGTTGTTTGGGGTCTTAAACCGGGTATTGATTTTACCGGTGGTTCTCTTTTAGAGACATCTTATTCAATCAATCGTCCAAGTGTAGGTGAATTACAGAATTATTTAAGTAGTAAGAATTATAACAATGCCGTGGTACAGCCAATTGGAGATAAATCAATGGTTGTGCGTTTAGGTTTTTTGAGTGAGGACGAACATCAAAAATTATTAGCAGGCATTCGGGAGCAATATGGACAAAACAATAACACGATACGTGAGGAAAGATTCGAGACTATTGGCGCCTCGGTAAGTCGGCAATTACGCCAACGTGCGTTGTGGGCGATCATTTTAGTTTCATTAGGTATTATTGCCTATGTTGCTTATGCCTTTCGCCAAGTTTCTCGCCCAGTGGCCAGTTGGAAGTATGGTTTATTGGCAATCATTGCCCTTATTCACGATTTACTTTTGGTAATGGGTTTATTTGCTGTTTTAGGTCATTATTTTGGTACAGAAATTGACACTGCTTTTGTGGTGGCACTTTTGACTGTGTTGGGTTATTCAGTCAATGACACAATCGTAGTATTTGATCGTGTACGCGAAAATTTACTACGTCATCGTAGCGATGATTTTAGCGAAACCGTTAACATAGGTTTAAATCAGACTTTGGCCCGCTCGATAAACACCACCTTAACCACCCTATTTCCTCTGTTTACCTTGTATTTCCTAGGCGGATCAACCATACATAATTTTACTTTGGCTTTATTGGTTGGTATTGCGTCTGGTGCGTATTCTTCAATTTTCATCGCTAGTCCTTTGTTGACAATGGTTGAAAAATGGCAAAGACGAGCAGTTTAAATAAGCTTGTAGTCAATAATAAAACCTCGGTGTTAGGCCGGGGTTTTTAATTTTTTGTTTTCTTGGTATAATATAGTTGTCTTTTTATTAGTTATTATTTATGGGTGATAATATTATTCGTCATTTAGTGGCTTTGGCCGCTACCGTTGTCTGTGCCTTAGCCTATTATGCTGGCTATATTTCCGGTGGACATGGTTGGTGGTGGACTATTTTTTCTGTTGTAATAATATACGGTGGTGTTTATAAGTTGGTAAATAAGTAGTTTTATGCCCGTGGTTTTGCCCACTCCATTTGGTTTTAGCGTCGATCTGACTTTTTGGTCGGATTTGTTCGCGCAACCAACTGGCGCCGTAATCAATTCATTGTACGCTATTGTTGGTTGGACAATTTTGGCATTGATTTTTTTCTTCATGGGCGCAGAATTGTGGGCGCAATATCGTACAATTTTATATACTAAAAAATGGAAATGGGTTTTGTTGGCGGTAGATATTCCACCATTATACATACAAACTCCAAAAGCAGTTGAACAAATTTTTGCTCATCTTAGTGGCGCCAAAGTTAGTATCAACGTTGGGCAGAAATATTGGCTAGGCAAAAAACAGAAATGGTTTAGTTTAGAGATTGTCAGTTTAGAAGGTTATATTCAATTTTTAATTCGTTGCGAGGCAGAATATCGCGATTTGGTTGAAGCGGCTATTTATGCGCAGTATGCAGAAGCAGAAATTACTGAGGTAGAAGACTATGTTGATGTTTTGGCAAATACTTATCCAAACGAAAAGACTGATATGTTTGCGGTTGAGTTTGCTTTGGCGAGCGATGATGCTTTTCCAATTAGAACCTATCCAAGTTTTGAATATAATATTAGCAAAGATTTAGTTTTTTCCGATCCAATGGCCGCTATTTTAGAGAATTTTAGTCGTATTGGTAAAGGAGAAAATTTGTTGTTTCAAATTATTGTTGAACCAACTAGTAGCTCGTGGAAAGAAAAGGGGATTGAATTAGTTAAAAAAATTGTTGCCAACAAAAAAGAATCCCATGAGCCGTGGTATTCTAAGATTGGCGAAGTCCCTAAACTATTGGCTGAAGAGGCGATTCATGTCTGGGAGTGGAATTTTCCAACCGGAGATGATGTGGTTAAGGCCAAAGAGGCACCAGCGGGAAAGGTTAGTGATTTAACACCTGGTTCAAAAGATACTGTTCAAGCTATTGAAGAGAAGATTTCTAAAATTGGATTTAAAACAAAAATAAGAATTATTTATACCGCTCTTAAAGAAGTGTACAACCCAGGTAGGTGTATTGATGGATTTGTGGGCGCGTTGAATCAGTTCCATATTATGAGCCGCAATGCAATTGTGCCTCATGGTGATACAATTTTACACTATGCATTTAAGCAATATCGTACTGCTCAGAAAAAGATGAAATATGCGGGTGCGTTTAAGAAGCGTAAAATAAAATCTGGTTGTAGTCCATATATTTTAAACATAGAAGAGTTGGCGACATTGTGGCATTTCCCATTGCCATTTGTGAAGACGCCATTATTGCAGAAGGCCGAGACAAAACGTGGCGAGCCACCGATGAACTTGCCTTTAGAAGTAAACGATATAACTGCTACTCGGATGAAGAAAGTGGTTGCATCCCAAGAAACTGTGTCAGAACCAGATATAGCTTTACCAGAAGATTTGCCATTTGGTTAAAAGAAAAATCCCGATTAGTCGGGATTTTTTTGTAGTTCATTTTGTTGGATTAGTTTTAGAATCATTTCATACCCACCAACCATGATTATCGTATAAAATATATCACCTAGCAGTTGATTACGAAAAAAAGGGAGCGCAGAATAGTAGCTAATCATCAATCCGGTTATGTCATGAGGATACATCGTCCCAATTGCCCATACTGCCCAATTAGTGATTAGATAGAATATTGTTGAACCAATTAATGTACCAGCAGCTATCTTTTTAAAATTTTGTTTTTTTGTAATGTAACCAATTAGGCTCATAATTCCGAAAGATAGATATACTGATAGCATAATTGGTAGACTGTAGAACCCAATTATAATATCGCTCAAAAGCATGGCAGCTAGCGGAATGGTTAGTGAGTATTTATTTGGTAAATAACGTCCAGCAAAGATTGCAACTGCGCCAATGGCAGTAAAATTTGGTAGGTGGGGAACAAAGCGGGTTAAGATTCCCAAAATTACAAGTAAAATTGCCGGTAAGTATTTTTTCATAGGTTTATTTTTTTGGACGAATTAAGAATATGCCGAATGTATATAGTTTATTGTTGATAAATTATACCACGTTTTTAAGTAGGCGCAAGCCCAGGTAAAATCCTAGAGCAATAGTGCTACCACCAGAGATCGCCAACATTTTTTTTGCGTTATTTTTGTGGCTAGTATCTAGTGGTAATTCGTTAATAATGTCTTCGGCTTTATTGTCACCAGGGGCTTGGCTTTGCGACAAGGTTGTTGGTACAATCGTTTTTTCGATTTCTTTTTTTAGAGTAGTAACATCATTGGTAGATATTTTTTTACTAGTCGTTTTGTTTTTTATTGTCGCAGTAGTATTTGTTGCCACAAGTGTCGTGGTTGGAATTATATCCTCCAAAGTAGTAGTGGTAAAATCAATCGTAGTTGTTGGAGTAGTAGACACGGTATTTACCATCAACGTAGTGGTTGCCACTGTACTTGTGGTTGCGGTTGTCGAGGTGTCTGTTGTTGTGGGGTGGGCAAAATAGTATCCCGATGATCCGCTACTAGTGTAGGTGATATTTTCTGTGACTTCTAAATGTTGTATTTTTTCTGGCAAGACGACTGGCCAGCTTTTTCCTAAAATTGCGGGTATTGCATGTTTCATTGCAAACCAATCGACAGTACCTGGCGCCCAAATCGATTCGTATGTTCCGTTGTTTTTTAATTGTTCAATTAATGGATTCCAAGGGTTTTTTCCAACACTGTTAAACCACTCATTTTGGCCTTCACCTAGCGAGTTTATACCCATTAAAACCCACTCAGTGGTCATAGGATCGCTTTGGCCATATCCCCAGCCCCCGTCGGCTTGTTGGGTGGTTTTTAGATAAGCGGCGGCTTTTTTAATAGTATTTTCATCAATTGATATGCCGTTATTTTTAGCGTAATTAAGAGCGTTAATAGCGGCGCCGGTGATATCGTCGCCAGCAACTTTTTTATTAACATCAAACCAGTCAGGCCAAGAGAAAGCGCCGTTTTCTAATTGCCAGGATAAAATTGTGGAGACCGTGTCTTGGATAATTGGTTCGTTTGGATTAGTATTGATGGCCAAAAGTCCGATCAGTCCAAAAATGTCATCATTAATGCCATTTAATCCATATTGGTTGTTTTTGTAACAAATTGTAAAAATTTTATTTTTTAATCCTTGGATAGTATTATCATTTACATTTACACCAGCAGCAACTAGTGCCAAGATGTGTCGCGGGTAGGTGGCACAAGAATTGAGGTCGCTTGGGTCGTCTAGATTATATTGTTTTTCAAAATCAAGTAACGAAGAACTGGTGTTTTTAATCTCGTCAGCATACTTATTGATGGCGCCGAAAGAGATAATCGACCAATCAGTGATTGTGCCGTCGATTATTTTTCCATCTTCAGATTGTTGAGTTTTTAAAAAATTTGCTATTTTTTGGGCCGCTGACTGAAGAGTACCATCGTCAATTATTGTTAGAGTTGGATTTTCGTCAGCCTGTGTGGGAGTGGTTGTGTCTGTTTCTGATGTTGAGGTCGGAGTTGTTACTGTTGGAATCGTAGATGTAGTTTCTTCTAATACTGGTGTATCTACTTTTGGGGTAGAAGAAATGTTATCTGGCGGCAATATTTCTTCAGCTCGTGCTTGTAGTGTTTGGTTAAACAATATTCCGCCAGCTAAGAAAAAGATCGATATTAAAATTTTAAAATTTTGATTTTTCATATTTCCATTCAATCGCATCCCCCTTGTGAATAATATAATTAGAAATTCCTGTTTTTGCGCTTTGTCCATTAATGTAGTAAATCCAGTATTGATTTTTTGTAGCGTCGTTCTTAATGCCGTTTATTTCTTCTATGAACATTCCCATGCCGATGTATTCTTTAGTGGTGAAATAAAAAGGTTTTTTTGAATCGGCGGAAAGATTTTGCATTAACTTATAGACGTTTATGTTTTCTTTAAATTCTGTAATATACTTGTCGCCATTTACAATTAGCTCTATCGGATTTTTGTATTCTGGTTCGAGATAGGGGGTGACTGGAGAAATTTTTTCACTATTAGGAATTTTGACTGGTTCGTCGGTCTTTTTTCCGACCGGTGATGTGGCGATATTCTTTGGCTGGATCGTTGTTTTATCAAAAAATAAGTACACTGCGCTGGTTACAGTGAAAAACAATAATAAGGCAAATAAGCGGATCAAAATGGGCGAGATCGGTTTTTTCATATTTTGTAGATAAAAAAATTTCTGGTCGAGCAGAAATTTGTGTGGGTAATGGTTTTTAAAAGCCATTAATTCCTGCTCGGGAAGAACGTTTATCTGAAGACCGGACTTATCCCCATAAATTAGGGCTTTACCGTTGCGGCACAGTGCGGGAATTTAACCCGACTTCCACAGATAGACGATTAAGTTGTTAAGTGATTGAATGTTACAGTTTAATTGGTTGGCAGTCAATTTGGGTTATCCACAGGGGGAGGTGGCGATGTTTTGGGTGCGAAATGATGCTGTGCTATTTTTTTATGGTTTTTGTTTTATTATTTTTTAGTAAGAATATACAACTTATTATAAAAATTATTGAACAAATTATCAGGCCCAATAGTATATATGCTTCTTTTAAACCACCATAATAGCCATAACCCCAAAGAAATTTTCCAGCTTTGTATATTCCGTATCCAGAGAGAAGTAATAATAATGCTAGAATAATTTTTTTCATAATAAGGTATTTATTTACGTTTTCGTTTGATGCTCTGCATCTCGTTTACGAAGTCATTAAAATCTTTTGCTTCATCATATAATCTCCAAGCCATACAATCTTGGCAGCCCCATAAATAGGTTTTACATCGTCCGCCGTAATGTTTTGAAATATACCGGCGCAATTGTTTGATGTCAATACCGGTCGGAGATTTTTTATTTTTTAACATAAAACTATTTATTAATAATTGTATAATCTCTCTCGTTGCCGTTGGTGCATTTGTAGTATGTTTCTTTTCGGTGTTGGGTGTTTAATTTTGTTTTCACAAGTTTGTATCAATTTTTTTGTAAATATATACAAAGTATGTTAGTTTGTACAATTTAAACGATTCTATATCGCGCGCTTCTTCCTAATCCGATTCTTTCAATTTTTTTCAATCTAAGCAAAACATCCAGCGTTTGTTTTACCGTTGGTCTGGCTATTTTGGTATTCCCTGCAATATCTCCTGTGCTAGTTTCTTTCGTTTCTTCAATATACTGCCAAACAATTAATTGTTTTTCTGAAAGTATTTTTTCTATGTTTTCTTTGGATAATAGTTCTACTGCCATTTGTGATTGTTTTAACACAATATCTAAAAAGAAATCCAGCCAATCATCAATATTCTCGTTTTTAGTTCCTATGGTTTTTTGACTACGGCGTAAAGCAACATAATAATCTGGCTTGTTATCTTCCACCAATTTTTCGTGTGAGACATAGGGCATATACAAATACCCAGCTTGTAGTAAAAGCATGTTTGTTAATACACGAGATAATCTGCCGTTGCCGTCACTAAAAGGATGAATCTTTAAAAATTCAACCAAAAAATTACCAATAATTAATAATGGATGAAATTTATTTTCAGTCAGTGCTTTTTGTGTCCATTCTACCAATTCTTGCATTTGGCTAGGAGTAAGATACGCCGGCACAGTATCAAACAGAATAGCGACTGATTTACCTACGTCATCTAACATATGCACTTTATTCTCGCCTTTTTTGTACTCACCGCGATGTTTTTCATCTTTTTCAACATGTTTCAAAAGTTCTAAATGAAAATGTTTTATTAGACTTTCGTTAATTTTTAAATTCTTCCAAGAATTAAAAACATTTTCTAAAAGTTCGTAATATCCTTGTGCTTCTTGTTTGTCGCGATTGGTGAATTTTTGTATATTAATACCCTTCATTAGTTTTTCAATATCCTCGTCAGATAGGCGAGCACCCTCAATACGAGTGGAAGCACCAGTAGAGGTAATCAAAACCGAACGTTTAAGACGCCCCAAAACTTGTGGGCTAAGACGCGCACCAGTTATCCATTGTCCTTTTAGTTCATCAATTTTAGCGATTTTAGAGACAATAACCGAGGGAATTTGTTCAATTCGCTTAGAGAAGTTATCTGTAAAAGTTTGTTTTTCTGTTATTTTTTGTTTATTTTTAGCCATATTTTAAATTGGATATTTTAACTATATCCGATTATATCCAATTAGGAAGATTGTGTCAAATGGTAACTACTAATTAAAACGGAGTCTACAGTTTTTTTGATACTTGCCAAATTACTTCAAACTGTTGTTTCATCATCTCCGCCATTTCCGGACTTTCAATCAAAAAGCCATAATTTTCTTTTTGTGAAGAAATAAAGCGCACGGTGTTAGCGTAAATAGTGTAGCCCAAAGAAAAATCAATATTTTTTGGAGCAATACGAATTTCGCGTTTTAATTCCAGATCGTTTTTAAGAAAATCATATTTTGTTTTAGCCGATGCTTGTGGCTGTGGCCAAATAACTTTAATTTTAATATTTCTCTCAGTTCGTCTTTTGTGAAATTCTTGATAAAAGTCACTGCCTAAAAGTTTTATAATTTTTTCTACTGGCCAAAGCACATAGGCTGTAATATCACGATATAACAACATATCTTTCATCATATGCTGTAGTTCTTCACGCCCCTCAAATAACTGTAGACGTGGTTTTGTAGTACTGTGTTTGTGGTAATAAATGTCTTTTAATTCAGTTATTACATTTTTGGCAGTCAAAATGTTTTTTTGTTTTTCTTCAATTAAGAGCTCGATAATTTCTGGCTTTTGTACAGCAAAAATTTTAATATTATTTTTTTGCGATTCAATCATTAAGCCATTTTTTATCAAGTTTTTTAAAATATCATAAATAGCCGTGCGTTTAACTTCGGCCTTTTGAGCAAGGGTAGTAGCGCCACTTGGTCCAGCTTCTAAAGCAACTAGAAAAACTTCTTTTTCCAAAGGTTGTAGATTAAATAAGTCTAAGATTTTATTTATTTGCATATTGTTGTGGTTTTGTCACGACACTATATACAATACTCTGGTTTAGAGATAATGTCAAGGTAGTTCTTTAACAACCAGGGGGCAACATCATGGGTCGCGAGTTTTGTCCGAGGAGCATCCGAGAGTTCATATGGTTGCTGGGCAAGAGGGTAATTCTTAATAAGGGGGGTAATTTTCCGTTCCAAAACTTGGAAGTGGAAGTGTGGAAAGGGATCCATCACATGGGACAGGAATTTAAACCGCTTTGGATATATCCGAACTACTGTCCCGGTAAATGGAGTATTAGGGTGAAGTTTCCGCCCGCGTTTATATTCCCTCCATCAATCGAATGTAAGCCAATTGAAAAGGCGCGTTTCTCCACTTTCAGTATGAGAGAGTTTTGTGAAGGTATTGAATACTCCACTTTGGCACACATGAAAGGATCTTGCGAGAGTATTAAAGTGGAGGGTTGGTATTGCGAATATGACCACGAGCCTGTTACTATAACTCTCGTTGAGGAGGATGTGTGATGGATATTCCTTGGTGCAACTGGGGTGTGGGCATGGACTCGCAGGCAATGAGACATCTTATGGAGGATGGTTGTCCTTATTGTTCGTATGGTCATCTAGACAGGTCCACTAAATTTGAAAACGAATGGTGGAATAATTATATTGTTGGATTTTCTAACAGTGAGGATATCTTCAGGGTTCACGGTGAAGACCAGGGGGCGATTGCTGTTGAATGTCCGAATTGTTTTCATGTTTCGTGGCGTCACGTTCTTCCGCGCACTATGTCTGATTTTGCCTTTTTTGTAGAGAAAGGTGTATATAAATTTTTGGTTCCTGGTGCGCATGAAGCCTTTATGGCTGCTTATGAACAAGCGAAGAAGGAGGTGGTCTGATGGGAAAACGTAAGGCTTACTCTTTCGGCTATAAGGTCAAGTGCGCTTGTCCGGGATTAATTGTGAAAGTGGAGGGGGAAGAACGACTCTGTATACCAATGCCTTTTTCCTATACAGAGCGGGATTTATATGAGTCGCGCGCATGGAATACAGACGAATTTATTTTACATGCGACCATGAAAATTCTGCGGAAAAGATACTTGAGTAAGGAAGGTTTGCGTTTGTTGCAAGCAGTACTTCGAGCCTTTTCCATGATGATAGACGAAGTCAACAAGATCTGCGAAAGAGAACACAGGTTACCGGATGTTCCGGAACGGGTGTTGTTCGTTCGGAAGTTCTAAAAATGAGGAGGACACAAAAAACCCAGGTTTGGAGGACCTGGGTTGTTGCTTTTTTAATTGTCTTTTTTCAATTCGTTCACTCACATTCGCCCCCCCCCTCGCCAATCACTTCAATCACAAAAAACAAAAAGTGAAAATAATTTATTTCCGATAACGTTCGCGTGTATACAATGTTTGCGTAGCAAATATGGGTGAGGTCTCTCGAAAGAGACCGAACTGTATACACGCTGTTATGTGTTGTACGTTTTTCCTTTTATCCGTCAGGAACACTTTTTTATAATAAAACAAATTTGATTTTTTATCTTGGCGACGGGGCAGAGGGGCTGGGGGTGAATGCCCCGAAGCCAAGAGTCGTTACACTTTACACTTTTCGTTGTCTTTCTCGGTTCTTCAAATATCTCTCAATCGCTTCTTTGGATGTCATCCAGTTTCGTCCCTCTTTGTGTGCTTCTAGTTTTCCTTGTCTAGCAAGCAAGTTTAGATATTTCGCAGAAAAAGGAGAATTCTTGGCTATTTCCGCGAATGTCAAAAATTTTTCCTGTTTAGTATTAGCAGGAGTTAATGTCTTGAGATAAATATCCAAAGAACGCTCCACGGATTGAGCGATAAATTTTACCAACGATTCATATTTTCCATCGTCAGCTTTACTTAACACATCATAATATTTTTTGCGGTCATTTTTTAGGATAATAACCAAAGGATATCCGGCTTGCATAAGCAGTAAATTCATTGCTAAACGAGAAGTTCGGCCATTGCCGTCAAAAAATGGATGAATATATACCAGTTTGTGGTGTAGCAATGCGGCCAATTCAACAATGTTGATTTTATTTTTTTGCGCATTAAGCCAAGTAATTAAATCCCGCATTTTTTGTGGTACTTGTAAGGCATCTGGTGGGGTGTGTTTGGCTCCGCCAATAATTACATTGGCATTTCGGTATCTGCCGGCCCATTCTTTGTCAATTTCTTGAATAATAATCTGATGCAAATTACGAATTAATATTTCAGAAATAGTATGTCTTTTGTTTTTATCTATTAAATCATACAAATATTCCAAAGCAGCTTGATGGTCTTTGGCTTCTAAATGGTCTTTTAGTGGCTTTCCTTTTATAGTTATACCCTCGTTGATAACCAAAAAAGTCTCTTTTAAAGTCAAAGAGTTGCCTTCAATCGCGTTTGAGTTGTAAGTCATCTCAATCTGGAATTTCTCTCGTAGTTTTTGTACTGCCGACTTTGGCAGGGGACGGAGTTTGTTGAGTTTTTTTAGTTTTTCTTCCAAACGAGCTTTGACAATAGGGGGTAGATAGGACATAGTAAAATGCTTAATATGGTTTAGTTAATTATTTACAGTATACCATATTAAGGAAATAGTGTAAATATGGGCTGTGGATAGTTTATTTGCCAAAACCCTGCGGGGGGGGGTAAAATAAATGAGTAATTTTAAAATAGTATTTAAAATATATGAGTGAACATGAGGACAATTACATGACAGCAGAGGAAAGAGAGAGGTTTTCAATAAAGGCTGATTATGACAGAGATTTAACAAATATTTGTAAAAGGGCTAGAGAGGCAGAGATGGCCTCACAAGGTCATTATCATTATATTGAGCCACCAATTGAAATAACGAGAGAAGGGGAATATGGCGAATGGGCTTGTGGTAAAGCAAAACGTCTTTGTGTAAGAGAGATGTCAATAAAACAAGGCACACAATGGGAAGCCCAATATCACAGAGGTGATTGTAGTCATTCTTTGAGCGGTTGGTTTGCGGTAGAGGTTGATAAAGATGGTAAAACAATTGGCCCACCACCATGGCGTCCATGCGGTCGATGTTAGAATATGATGTTAAAAAAGTCGGCGCATTATGCCGACTTTTTTGATCAATATTTTTTCAAACAGTTATTCACCCTCCTCAATCACCAATTCGTAAAAAATCAAATTCGTTTATATAAAAAAGTGTAAATTGTTTCGTAACAATTAAAAGGAAAAACGTATTACACATAACGTTTGCCGATATCTGACGTTCTCCGTAGCAATAGCGGAGGAGAATGTGGCGAAGCCCTTGCAGATATCGGCTGTTGTGCGATGTAGACTTTACGGTTTAAATGCAATTATTATCGGCTGATAGTATTCTGATTCATTTGGCATTAACCATTTTATTTTTGTAAATCCTGCTTCTTCAAAAATTTTAGATACTTCATCACGTTTGTATGCTCTGTATTGAGTTGTTCTCAAA
>Ga0172367_10004459_pt1 | contig 17421 bp, 38 predicted proteins | sample Lak10m_FD_114542 | JGI IMG/M metagenome (GOLD analysis project Ga0172367, IMG submission 114542) | Freshwater microbial communities from Kabuno Bay, South-Kivu, Congo - kab_022012_10m | ecosystem: Environmental > Aquatic > Freshwater > Lake | place: Democratic Republic of the Congo: South-Kivu...
ACCGGAGAACGCTGTCATCTTACCAACCCCGCGCCCACCCGTCAAGCCGCCGCGCTCCCTCGTGCTTCGTCTCGGGCCGGGTTGTCTGCCCGGCCCGTCCGCTGGTTCTCGTCAGGCGATCCGGCCGCGGATGATCGTGAACTCCGCGCCGAGGGCCTCGGCCATCGTGGCCGCCGCGTCCTCCATGGCCAACTGCTGCACGAGTTGCGCCGCCGGCGACCAGAGCTTGAACGCGAATGTCAGTTCGCCCATCAGCTTACCGTCATCGTCAGCCTCGGGTACGGTCATCTCCAGGAGTAGCGTGACCTCCTGCACCGCGTGGCCGTCGTACACCGGGGACCGGCCCAGCCAGAACTTCGGGATCACGCCGGCGGAGTCGGCGAGTTTCTTGTCCACCGTCGCCGTGATGGTGATGGCCAGGTCGTCCTGCGCGGCCTCGAACTTCGTGCCCTTCTCATACTTGAAGGACTTGATGGCCGCCCACGTCGCTTCCGGTGAGTTCGACTGCGGGATGAGCGTATCCGGCCATTGGTCCTTCCACTGCAGGATGTGCTTCTGGCCGCAGGCGAAGCCGCTTTTGAGCGCCAGCACCTTCGCGGTCGGGGCCTCCTGCAGGGCGAACAGGACGGTGTTGACGAGCTGCGCGCCGAGGGCGTCGCGGTAGACGAACTCGCCGGTTTCGTGCAGTTCCACGAGTCCGTTCGCGCCCTGCAGCGTGTGGACCGCGGCCACGAAACTGTCCGCCGCGACGCAGGTGACGACGTTGCGCTTGTGCTCAACCACCTGGTAGGCGGGGTCCCGAAGCAGGATGCGCTCCTGGGTGACGGGGTGTTGCGACTCAACGAACGGCTGGAGGGCGCGGTCACCCTCAATGTCGAAGTTCCCTTCCATGCGGCCCATGCGACTCACTCTCCGGTTACTCTGATGTGCCCCGCTCAAGCGGGAGCATGGCCTGGAAGGCCTGCGGGTCCATGACGACCATCTGGCCCTCCTGCGCGAAGATGCCCGTCTGCGTGTGCACCTTGTCGAGCTTCGGCCGCTTCACGCCGACGGTCCAGTCCACGATGCGACTCACCTCGTCCGCCGCCGAGACCTTCACGCTGATGCACAACTCGAACTCCTTGGGCGGCGGGTTGCCGAGGTTGTCGCTGAGGTACTGCTGAATCTCATCCTCGATGGCCTGCAGCTTGTCGGCGGCCTCGCCCAGCAGCGTGTTGCCCTTGTGGTCCATGATCGTCTCCAGCGAATAGATCACGATGTTGCGCGTCCCTACGGTCTGCTCTTGGTCGGCCAAACGTCTCACCTCCGTTCGTGTTGCCGGCGGCTCAAGCCGCCGCGTGCTGTCTCTGCTCGTCACGATGCATTGCGCGAGGCCTGCGCCGCGCGACCGGCAGCAACAGCCGCCTCCCGCGCCGCCGTCCGCTTCTGCCGGCAATGTCGGCACGTCTTGCGGAACGCCCCGATCTCATCGAAGTAGATCGCGGCATTGTGATCGAACTCCGCCACCTGCTGCAGGAACCCCACCCACGACCGCCCGGGCTCGATCAGCCACGCCGGCTCCTCGACCGTCCCGGTGCTCATCATCGTCCCCGTGTCCTCGAGGTCCTGCTCGCTCTCGGGCACGCCGCACCGCCCCAGCACCCACTGGAACACCTCACGCACGAGCCACCCGTCGAACACCGGCGTGCGCCCGTCGCTCTTCTCATCGCGCAGCCGCAGCATCGGGTCCAGCACATTGAGGATCACCTCGCTCATCCCCCCGGCCGCCACGCGTACTGCGCCGCCTCGATGATGGCGATCTGCTGCGCGAGCTGCGCGCGCTGCTGGTGGATGCTGCTGCGGTCACGGTCCATGATCGGCCTCCTGGTGTGGTGTCAGAGTGCGAGCGTCAGCGGCGGGTCCGACTTGGCTGGTGCGCGGGCTCTGGCGCGTTCGGCACTTCAGCGTTCATCGGCCCAAGGCACCTCCTCGACTCCCATGTAGACGGGCATGACAAGGCGCCGGGCCTCGTGCAACTCGCCGACGGCGCCGGGACTCGATTCCCAGCCGTCCACCATGCAGATCGCGTTGCAGCATCGCAGCAGGGCGAGGTCGCAGCGAATGAAGTCCTTGTAGACGAGGCCGGTCCCGTGGTCCCAGTTGTGCGTCATGGTGTGGGGCACGAGGGCGACGTGGCCGAGGCGCATGATCTCCTGGCCGACGGCCGCTGCCGCGGCGACGTTGCGGTCAATGGCGTCCTGGTCGGGGCCCGAGTAGGGGCCGGCGACGTAGATCACGAGCGGCGGCATGGGAGGCCTGCGCTGCGTCATGGCGTCGCCTCCTCGCAGCGCTTCGTCAGCGCCGCATCAGCCTCTCGCCCATTCGCGACCGCCCACGCGATCTGTTCGCGAAGGCGGACGACCTCGGCTTCGGCTTCCTCGCAGCGGGCGGACTGCTGGAGGGCGGCGAGTATGGTGCGAGCGTCATCCGTCGGTGTGCTCGTGTTATCCTGGTTCGCATCGTAACTGTCGATGAGCCCGGCTTCCCTGAGCACCCGGCGGTCACTGACACCAAACCATTGACCGTCGAATAGGGCAAGCAGCATCGCCACAAACCGCGTCGCCCGCACTTCCTCGATCGCCACCGCCGGGACCATGCGCTGCTCGGTGCCGTCCAGGTCCAGCTTCACCCCGCAACGGTTGCAGTACCCCTGCCGGCAGTAGAGCGCCTCGCCATCCATATCCGCGAGGTGGAGTTGCCATCGCTGCAGTTCCGGCCGCCATTCGTGGCACCACGGCTGCTCGGTGCGCGCGGTCGTGCCCTGCAGGACTGGATCCGGCGGCTGGCGTGATGCGGCGAGGGCCGCGAGTTCGAGGTCGGTCAGTTCACACACAACGCACCAACTCCTCTCCCGGTCTTCTTCGCCAGCGCCTTCGCGGCCAGCTCGGCAACACACTTCGGGCACGCCCACACGTCGTCATGCCCAAGGGCCGTGGTCCAGCCGTCGCGCGCCAACGCCTCGTGCAGGTGCTGCGCCACGACCTCCTGCGACTGAGCGCCACACATCACACACTTGGCCCGTGCGAACTTGGGGATTGGTTCGTCCATCATGCACCTCCGATGTAGTCGGCCCGCCCGTTGCGCCGCCAGTCGTCGGGGCTGCGCTGCCGGTCCCGGCGAGAGTCTAGATACGCGGGCAGCGGGCGGGCCGGAACGTCACGTCTACACGCGCTTGATGTACACGCGCCTGCCCTGCGTGGTCGCCTTGTCAGTGAACGTGAACAGCGCCACCAGGTCCGCCGCGATCCCGTAGCCGTTCTTGTCCGCCATGAACGCCCGCCCGTTCGTGTGGACCGTGCCCGGCTTGAGCGCCGTCAGGTCTACGCCCAGCACCTCGAGCAACTTCCCGGCGTTGACCGTCACGCTGCTGCCGGAGAGGCCGACCGCGCAGGCGATCTCCTCGCCGTTCAGACCGACGATCTTGACACCCGTAGCGGAGGCCGGCGCGTGCGACAGCAGCCCCTCCCGCATGGCGTGGGCCTCGATACCATCCGCGAAACAGGTCGCCATGTCGTCGGCATAGCTGGCCCGCTTGATGATCGGGGCGTCGAGCCTGCCGGTGAGCGTCGCGCACTCCACCAGGCAGGCAGTCACGTAGTACCAGTTCCTCCCACCACGCAGCACCCCGAGGCCGCCACTGCCGTCAGGGCGCACGGGAATCCAGTGCACCTGAGCCGGGGAGCCATAGGCGTAGGGGATGCCGAACTTCTCGTGGATGCGCGTCGTGATGCTGGAGGCGAGGTCGTACCCGTTGGAGCAGCCCGGCCAGTAGAAGGACGAGCAGCCCCGGAAGTTCGGGCTGTCGTTCGCGTCGTGGTGGACGCTGACGAATATGTCCGACTTCTGCGCGACAGAGAACTTGCCGCGCGTGGTGATTGGATTGGCCCCCGGCGTTACGCCAGGAGAGAAGTCCGTGTCGCTGGTGCGCGTCATCACCACCTCGTGCCCACGGTTCCTCAGGGCGACGCGCAGCGCCAGCGCAACATCCAGGTTCCTCTTCTTCTCGATGATGCCATTGCCCGATGCACCATCGTCGGGCCCGCCGTGCCCAGGGTCGAGACAGACTTTCATGCTTCTCTCCAATCCGCCGGTCGCCCGGCTCGCACACGGAGGCGCGGTCAGTCGCTACTCGTCGTCCTCATCGGTGTCCGGGTCGCCGTGCCCCTGGCAGCAGTCCAGGTGGCAACCGCACACATCGCAATACTCATCGCCAACCTCGATTGGCCTCCCGCAGTAGTCGCAGATCAGCACGTCATCCGGCTTCGCTATCGCCATGCTCGTCACTCCTCGCTCTCTCCCGCCGCAGGGGCGGGGGTCGGTGCGGCCTCGGCGGCGGTGCGCCTCAGTTGCCGCGCTACGACGTTCTGCGTCTCACCACTTGCGAACCGCACCAGCATCGTGCCCATGCGCCCCCTGATGCACTTCCCGTCAGCTCGACGTACCGCGTCACAGGGCTGGCCCTTCAGGTGCGGGTCGGTGAGCCGATCGCCGAGGTAGGTGTACCCGCTCACTGCCCGCCCCTCTCCGCGCCGGCCCCGCGCTCGCTGCCCGGCGGCACCTCGTGCAGTCGCCCGCCCTTCGGATGCGCCGCCCGCGCCATCACCCAGTCCAGTTGCCCGTTGGGCTTGTAGCGGTAGACGCCTGTAACAGGTACGGTGCGCGGCCCGCTGGGGAGTTCTATCGTCAGGCTCGCAGCGCACATGGTGCCGCTGCCATCTGGCACGTAGCGGATTTCCGGGTTGAATACCAAAAGCATGATCGCCAGCAACAATATACCGAACACCGCACCAACCCCGAACGCAATTTCCCTGCTCATGTTCAGTTCCTCGCTTTCTCGCTGCCCGGCGGCAGCACCGCGTAGGGTACGCGCTCCCGTGTCCCTGGCCCGCGCCAGCAGTCACCGACGCATCCCGGCAACCACTCGTCTACATTGGCCGTCTGGCCGTACCGGCAGTACCCCAGCGTCACCCAGCCGCCCCGGTCGCATACCTTCAGCCAGCCGCTGCACTCCAGCCAGACCCACGAGTGCATCGCGATCTGCGGGTTCGCGGCACAGATGCCGTCACGCACCCGGCTCCCATCGGCGCATGTCATGCCCGAGCACCGAGGGCAGTACGTGGTCAGTCGCGCGACGCCCTGCACGGTCAGGCCCCTCTGCTGGGCCACGAGGTAGAGATGCTTGATGTAGCCGGGCACCGGGTCGTAGTCGCCACGGAGGGCCTTGGCCGCCACACGTTGGATGGCGTCTACGGGGAGGCAGGCGTTGGCGTCGGCCGGCGGCGTCAGCGGGGCGGCGAGTAGGGCTGCGAGCGTTAGTGCGGTCACGATGCATCCTCCATTTCTGCAAGCAGGTCCTCAACGAGGTTGATCCTCAACCCCAACCAGTAGATCACGTTCGTCGTCACGGTATCCCCGCAGGCCCGATACCGCGCCGAGTCCAACCCCTTGGGGTAGGGGTCTCCGGTCCACTTGTCGGGCGGGATGGTCCAGCCATCGGGGAAGCCCTGCAGGCGCTCGCACTCGATGGGGGTCAGGCGGCGGACGCCCTCGTTGCCGTCGCTCACGCAGGGATGGTGGTCTCCCATGTCACGCCGCAAGGCAGGGGCGAAGAGACTCGTGGCAACCAAGTTCCCCTCCAACTCCAGGTTCCGCCCGTCGTGCGGCGGGTGCGTCAGCGACGGCACCAATGTCGCGAACGTCGGATCATTCACCTGCCCCGACTTGTGGCAGTTCAGGGCGACGCTCACGAGTCCGTCTCCCGGTTCCTGTTCGGGTCCTCCGCTCGCGCTGCCAGCGCGCAGAGTGGCCGCAGTATGTGCTCCGCGATCACCTTCCCCCTTTTCGCGGCGCGCCGCAGAATGCCAAGCGCGGCCCTCGGGCTCAAGAAGTACCGCTGCGGCACGAGTGGCTCCAGCGCTTCCTGCAGCGTACAGACCATAGAGGCGTCGCCGCTGCTGGGCCACTCCGAAGTACTTACTGTCCAGCACCCGCCAGGCTCCGAAATACCCGATTTCGGCAAGCGCGGCATTGACCGCCCAGAAGTCCGCCCCCGGATCATCGGGAGGGCTGCTGAGAAGTCCGGGAACATTCTCCCAGAGCAGCCATCGGGGCCGTGCTTCAGCCACGACGCGCACCAACTCGAAGAAGAGCGAGCTGCGGTCGCCAGCGAAGCCCCTGCGTTGCCCAGCAACCGAAAGGTCCTGGCAAGGGAACCCGCCGCAAATGAGTCCAACGCCGGCGATGTCGGTTCCTCGGGCGTCGTGGATGTCTCGTACATGCATTACCCCTGGGCGGCGTTGCGTCGTGATGCTGGTGCGGAACTCGTCAATCTCGCAGCGGTAGACGCACTCCCAGCCAGCTTCCTCGAGTCCGAGGCCGAAGCCGTATATGCCATCGAAGAAACTGGCGAAGGTGCGACTGTTCACTTGCACGCTCCAATCATGGTTGCGATGCTGGCGGCGGTCATGCTCCGCTCAACTCCTCACGAATCCGGTCAATCCAACACTGCCGCTTTTTCCCCCACGAGCACGGCCCCGGAGCCTCGTGCGGCTCGCAGCCCATTGCCGCGCCCCCGCCGTCGCAGAGTTCGCACCCGGCCTCCTGCGCCGGGCAGCCGACCGCGCCGATGAGCTTGTCCAATAGGCGCTTCAGGACGCGCTTGCGGCGGCGCACCTTGAAGCGCACGATCTTGTAGGATAGGGCGACACATTGGGCGTCCTGTTTGGTCACTTGCCACACGCTCCGATCAGGGCCAGCAGGCCCACGAGTATCGCGTCCACCACCAGCAGCGCCACGATCGCCACCGCCACGGGCGTCAGCGCGTACCGCAGGCAGCCGCCGGGGGAGCCGTCGTCGGTGGTCACGGTTGCGCCTCCAACTGCGGCATTGCCTCAACCTCGCCCTGCGACGGCAGCCGTCCCTGCTCCGCCAGAAACCGCAGTAGGACGCACACGAACTCCACTTCATCCCGGCGAACCCCTTGGTGTAATTGCACCGCGAGGTTCGGGTCTGTCTGGTGGAGCGCGTCCCACGTCAGCACCCTGAAACTGGCGTGGCTGCCGCGCCGCTTCTTCCATACGCGCTCGATTGTTCCACCGCCCCCAGCCCGAAACTTGATACGCTTCTCGTGGTATGTCCAGCCGCGCGGGATGGTCACGCTTGCGCCTCCTCTGCCGGGGCGGGCTCCTGGTGCTCCAACCAACACTCCTCGGCCCTATCATCCTGCTCAAAGTCCCGACCGCACACGAGACAGCGCCACAATAGCCAGTAGTTCGCGTATGACGAACCGCAACGAGGGCACCGATCCAGTATTCCGTCCGAGTTCATCAGGCAGGTCATGTTACAGCAGTGCGTGATCTGCACTTGCTCGATGTCGGGCGTGACGGATTCCTCGGCGTCGCACTCAGCGGGCATCGGTGTCATCCTCCTCCGGGGCGGGCTCCTGCGCGAGGTTCAAGCGCTCCAATAGGGCGGCGCGACAGTCTCCCAGACCTATCATCTCGGGATGTACGCGACTCCACACGGGGCACTCGGGCTTCTCGCAGATACATCCACCGCAGTCATCTCTCCGGTCAGCGTACCACGAGACCAATTTCCGCAGGTCCGCCTCGCGCACGAGCACAAACCCATCCGGCGCGCGCTCCCCCGCCCGGTACTCGCGGAGTTCGGCGAGGGCCTTGATGATGTCCCAAGAGACCATCCCGCTCATCGTGTCTCCCCCGTGCTGAGCCGAGTAGTGCTCCAGATCTGTCAACCGCTCATCGGTTATCCGGTCTCTCCCCTCAGATAGCAACGGAAACGCAGGCCTCTTCTGGTTCGCAATGTCCACACAGGATAATGCCCGATCTAGCAGGCCCTGTGGCGGCTGTTGGTTGAGGCCGGGATCATCATGCTTGGGCACGGTCCACCTCCTGCGCGGCCAGCCGGGCGCGGGCTATCTCGATGGCCCGGGTCGCGATGTAGGAGCAACTCTCCAGGCGCTCTATGCCCAGGGCAGTTGCCAGCTGGAGCAGCGCCTCCCGCAGCACCCGCACCTCCTCCACCAACACGAGCACCGTCAGCGGGTGTAGTCGCGCGTGCATCTCGTGGTGCGCCATGCCGCACGAGGACGGGTCCGCTGCGGCCTCGCGAGCCAGCGCCACGATCTCGGCCAGCACCTCGTCAGTCACCTCGGGCAACTCGCTCACCGGGGGCCTCCTTCTTCGCGCAGTACCCGCGCGGCCACTCATCGGCCAGTTCCGCGATGCAGTCGCCACAGAGGTAGCCGACGAGTCCCCCGAGTCTATGGTGCAATGCGACCCGGCTGCTGTCCTCGCCGACGGGCTGTCCACACCGCGCGCATTGGCCCGCAGGAAACTCACGCACCGGGGGCCTCCTCGCCCTTCTTCGTCCGCACCCGAATGCCCAGCAGGCTCTTCAGCTTGTTCTCGGCCAGACGAGCATCGTGCGTTGCCCGCTTTGCGGTGGCCAGCAGCGCCGTCTGGCGGGCTTCGTCCTTTTCGCAGCGCGTCCGGTGATCCGTGGCCGACTTCAGTTCCGCCTCGCGCTGCTGTTTCAGCACCTCCCGGTCAGCATCACGCTGCTCCTTCTGCGCCTGCTTCACGGTCGCGAGCTGCGCCTCGGCGTCGGCGCGCTGCTGCTCAAGGGTCTTCTGCGGATCGTCACTCGTTGCCGTTGCCATCGCGCTCTCCCTGTGCATCATCATTTCCGTTGCGCTTCAGCGGGCCGAACTCGCGCCCGGTCACGACCTCGTTCCACTCCCCGCGCTCCTGCCATCCGGCTTCGATGGACTTCTCCACTTTGGTCTTGCTGTAGTCGCCGAGGAGCTCAGTGATGTCATGTCCGCGCTTCGTGCACTCCTCCGCGAGCGCGCCGCGATCCATGACCGGGCGCAGGACCTTCTTCTCGCCCCATCCGAACCCCACGACCGCGCCCGGCGTCAGCTTGTCATGGGCCTTCAGGTACTTGTTAGCCTCCTGGTACTGCGCCTTGTGCCAGTACCAATCGCCCGCCCATTCGTCCGTGCTCGTGTCAACGACCACGCGCACCGTTGGGGTCTCGCGTAATGGGCATGTCGCGATGTGCAGGCACGCGAGGCAGGCCTCACCGGGCGTCGGCTCCCATTGCGTCTCGGTCGCTATCCGGTCGGCAATGGCCTGCAGTTCGTAGCCGATGTAGGACAGGTCGCCGCCGGTCAACCATGACAGCGTTGCCCCGGTACGGAAGCTGTAGAGGCGGTATTCCATGACGCGGGCCTGCGGGTAGTTCTGCTGCACATTCCAGCAGTACCACTTGCCCTGGCGCGGCATGTTCTCGGGATCCCGGCAGTCGCCATAGAACCCGCTCTTGAAGTCTGTCACGATCCACAGCGCACCGTCGCCGATCCCGGTGGTGTCGTCATCGTCGCTGAACTCGTTGCCGTCTGCGGTCGCGCCGTGAAACTCGAAACCACCGGCACCTTCGTACCGCTGCACAAGGTCAACGTGCGAGGAGAAGACGCGCTCACCGTCCGGCAACTTCGCCAAGAACTCCTGCTCAAATGGCGCGACGCCCTCAACGATGGTACTGCCCCACTCCCACCGCCAGTCCTCAACCCACTTCTCGGCCAGCGAGCGTACCGGCTCCATGTAGCCGAGGGCCAGTTGTCTTCCGAACTGCAGGTCCGAGGTGCGCTGCTGCGTGAAGCAGTGCCGCCCGTACCGTTCCGCGAAGTTGTGGATGTCGGACCCGTTCTTCAGGGCGGGCGGCGTGACGCCGGGGTCGCCGTCAATGTAGGCAGCCTTGTAACAGGGCGGGCAGTCGGTGTAGTCGGAGAAGGCGCTGTAACTGAGGTGGCTACGCATTGGCGGCCTGCCATTCCCCGAGCGCCCGCGAATACACGCCCTGCAGTTGCTCGACCGTCATGTCCTGCCGCTTGATGCCATTGAGGCCGAGTTCGTCCTTGAACCGCTTCAGGGATTCGGCGTTACCGGCACCGACCGCAGCCATCGCGGCCTCGAAGGTCGCGAGGTCCGTCACCTGCGACGGGCCGGGCGGGGGCGGCTGCAACTCCAGCGGCTCGCCCTGTGGTTCGGCGGGTTCGGGTTGCCCCTCTACCTCGAACTCCGCGTCAATGACGGTCGGGCGCTGTTCAACGCCCTCGGGCGCGAACTCCACCTGGTGCGCGGCCTGCTCCTGCGGGTCTTCCTCCTCGGCGACCACGCCCTCCGCAATACCGGCCTGCAGTTGCTTGAGCTGGTCGCTCTGTACAACCCAGCGCCCCTGCACGGCCACCGTCGCCTCGCGCAACTGCTGCACCTGCCCGTGATACTCCATGCGCACGGACGGCACGAGTTGACCGTTCCCCGCCATTTCCCAATCAAGCACGAGCCACAGATCCGGAATGTCATGGAGCCAGCCGTTCGTCTGCAGCGAAATGGCGAGGATGGAGTCTCGCAGCGCCCGGTAGGAATGCCAGCCGGTGGTCTTGAACTTCGCCACCGTGCCCACCACCGGATACCAGGGGAGGCCGACGCTCAGCACAACCTGTGGCTTGCAGAGCGGCGTGCCCTTGTACTTCGCCTCGCTATGGTCGCCAGTCGCCCAGGGGCACGCCTCGGGGTTGCACTCGCGCTCCTTGGTGCGGGCCAGCACGTAGTATTTCTTCACGTACTGCCCGCTGCCGCTGGTCTTCTCCTCAAAGAGGCGCTCGCTGGCGGTGCCCACCCCGGCGTCGTCAAAGTCGCCGCATGAACAGACGCACTTGCCGCCCGAGTAACGCGCCATGCGCGCCCACATGATGCTCTCCGGCAGGCGCGGCTTCCCGTCAACGAGTTCGGGGTTGCCGATCAACGCTACCGGAATGGCGGTGGGCTTCTCCTTCACGCCAGCGGCCTTGCAGAGGGCCACCTGCGCAGGTTCGTCAGTCACATACTGCGGCTTCTGCCCGCGTTGCACAGACAGGCGACGGATGCTCCAATGGTCGAGCTTTCGTGGCAGGAGCTTGCCGTCCTTGATGTACGTATCGCCAATGGCCAGGCGGAAGCGTTGCGGCGGAACGATGGTTGCGGATTCGCCGGGGAGCGCCATGTCACGCCACCTCCCCGCTCGCGCTGACGCACTCATGGGGCGATGTCTCGTGCTCGGCGACCACCTGCAGCGCGTCGGCCTCCTCCGGCGTCATCCACGTCCCGCCGACCAGGACGCGCATATCATGGCCGCACTTCGGGCAAAAGGACTCGTCGCTCGCGCCATTGAGCGGGAAGTAGCAGGCTATGGGCAGCCACGCTGCGCCGCAGTGGTGGCACTCCGTCGCGCAGGCGGCCAACTCGTGCTCGGTCAGCGACGTGTAGTGAGCGAGCGTGTCCTTGACGTGCTGCCACTCGGCCTCCGCTTCCAGGGCTGCCTTGAGCGCCTTGTCCAGTTCCGCCACGGCATTCGGCCACGCGCGTTGCAGGAGCGCGAAGGCCGTGATCTCATCGCGGTTCGCGAACACGGCCAACTCCACGCCCTGCAGCAGCGCCGCCGTCTCGGGGGAGTGGTCGGGGTGCTCGCGGAGGCAACTGCGGATCGCGGCGGTCTGCATGGTGACGTCGCGATCGGTGGGGAGTGCGGACATGTCACGCCACCTCCCGTTCGTCGCGCGCCAGCGTCATCATCCGCGCGAACTTCTCGCCCGCTATGCCTCGCAGCGCCGCCCGTGCCTGCGCTCGCGCCATGCGTTCCTCGCGCTCGCGCCGCAACCGCTGCGCGTCAAGTGCCAGCAGCAGCGCATCGGCGAGGGCAAGCTCCTCGGCGGCGCGCCGGTGCAGGACCTCGCGCAACTGGTCCAGTAGCACCGCGAGGAACGGGCGGGCTTGACGACTGCAGGGGCGGCTGGTAAACTGTCTGTAGCGTCTCACGTCTCACCTCCGGCCCACCGTTAGCGCGGTGGGCTTGTTGTCACTCGGCCTCGATGCCGTCTTCCTCGCATCCGCACCCGAGCGCCTCGGCCACCAACCCCACCTCAACCTCCAGGTGCTTCTCAACCGCCGCGAAGTCTACGCCGAGTTCCGCCAGCCGCTTCAGGTCGGCGTCGCTAGCCTTGGCAATCTCCTCGCGCATGGTCGCCGCATACTCGATGTAGTGCTCACGGGCGCGGCGTAGGGAGGCGAGAGACTCGGCCGCTGTCTGCACCTTCCGCGCTGCCCGTTGAGCATTGACGAGCACCTGCGCCTGCTCCAGCGGAACGGTCGGCGGCTCCAGAGCAGCGATACCGTTGGCCTGGAACAGCACGACCAGCTTCTCGTGTATGTTGCTGGCCACTTCATCGAAGATCGCCGTGGCTCTCTCGTTGTCAACGCTGTGGTGCGCGGCCAGTTCGACTCCCTGCTCCGTCTGCGCAATGATCTTGCTGCTGTAGGATGAGGCGTCCTCGCCGACGGCGATGGACACCTTGTACTCCTGCAACTTCTGCTTCGGCTCGCCGTCCTCGTATGTGGCGGCATTGGGGTCGTACACGACCTCCGTGATGCGCCGCATGACATTGAGGCACTCCTGCATCACGACCAATTTGACCTGCGCCGCGAGGTAGGCGAGCTTGACGCTGGCCTTGACACCGCCGTCATCGGTGGCGTCGGCGTTGTACGGGCAGATCAGGTGGGTCGTCTCAATCTCACTGATGAGCGTGTAGTTCTTGGGCGTCTTCAGCGACATTTTGAGTTGAATAGACACGTCTACACTCTCCCTTCCCGCGCTATAACGCGGGCTGTTCGTTTGCCGGGGCCGGGCGTGATCGTGTCGGATTCCTCCGGCCCCGGCTCTGCGTCATTCCCCTGCCTCGCGCATCACCTCCCGTGTCCGTTCATCGGGCGTCGGCAGCAGGGCGGCCATTTCCAGCGGCGTGTAGCTGCGACTGATGCACTCATATACTGCGTTAGCCGCCATCGCCACATTGGTTCGGAGCTTCGTCAGCCCGTGCCCGCGCAGGGCACGTAGCAGGTCGCGCAGTTCGGACAGCAGCGCCTCATTCTTCGCGGCCAGCCGGTCGTACCGTTCCTGCTCGCGGAGGACCTCGCCCTTGATGTCCTCCCACCGGCTCTGCGGGTCATGCGACAGGGGCACGGGGAGGGCGATGCCCGGAAAGGTCCCGTCGAGTCTCTCGGCTACGTGTCCCATCGTGCTCCCTCTCTCCGTGTGTCCGCTCTAACCTGCGCCCCGGCTCACGGTCGTCCCTCCTCTCCGTTCTCGGCGTTGGCCCTGCTCCCACAGCAGGGGTCGGCACGTCAACGCTCCAGGCGCGCGGTCAACGGCTCAGTGGCGGTACGTGTCCCACAGGATGACGATGACGCAGAGCACGATCCCGGCCAGACACAATAGCGAGTTCACCACGTGAGGGCTCATCTACGCCGCCCCCCCCCGCACGTACCGCACGTCCGGGTAGTCGCGTGCTTCCTCGTGGACGCACAGTGCCACCGCCGGGTGGCGCAACGCGGCGAGCGCGATGGCGATGCTGGCCATGCGCGGCTGTGCCCACTCGGGGGTCACGCGGCCGGCGGCGAGTAGGTCGCCAATCTCGCGGCTGCGGTCGGCGAGGATGTCCGCCGCGGCGCGCACGGGCGCGGGGATGGCGGCAATGTCCAGGTCGAGTTCGAGGGCGGCGGTCATGGCCAGCGCATCCTCGCATAGCGGTCACGGGCCGACTCGAAGAGTTCGTCCTGCCGGTCGAGTTCGGCAGACCACTGCACCGCGATGGCACCGATGAACTCACAGGCGGCGTTGAACCAGCGGCGGATCGTGGTCACGCGACACGCTCCTTGCGGGAAAAAGGCCGGGGGGCGCGCACAGGAGGGGAGGGGTTCTCCTGGCACCGCGCACCCCCCGGCCCGACATGGCCCGACTCCGTGGCGGCCTCCTGGTCGGCTTGTTGCTCCAGCATCCTGACGAGGCCATCCACGAGGGCCTTCTGGACGCGCGGGTCATTGCGCCAGAGGTCGAGGGTGGGATGGGTCGGGGAGCCGGCGGCGAAGGCGTCGTGCGCGGTGGTGTTCATGCGGGCTCTCCCTCCTGCGGCTCGCAGACTCCGCAGCCGCGCGAGCAGGCCCCGTCCTGAATCAGGCCCCCGCCCTGACGCGGCGAGAAGCAAGCCCGGCAAACTTGGAAGGGGCGGGCCCGGTCAAAGGGCTTGCCGGTCGCGGTGATGAGGATGGCGGTCGCGGCGTGCTTCCCGGTGGGGGTGACCGCGAAAGCGTCGTGCGCGCTGGTGTTCATGCGGGCACCTTCAACTCGACGCCGAGGTCCTGGCGGGTGCGGTCGCCGATGATGATGGTGGCGAAGCGCGCGATCATGCAGACACCGCTTTCAGCGCATCGGCTGCGGGCGTAGCGGCTGCCGCGTTCTGGTCCACGACCTTGAGGACGGCGGCAACGGCCTCGGCATACTGGAGGTCTGTCAACTCACGCCCTTCCATGCGGCTGACGTGGCAGGCGTTGGTGCGCCCTAGCGCGACGGCCAACTCCTCCTGACTGACCTTTCGCTCCTTGCGGAACTCTCGCAGCTTCGTGCCCGGAACCATTCTGCAGTCCTTTGCTGTATCCTTCAACTGACCGCAGTATAGCGCAGCATCCTGCGGAGTGCAAGCTTTTTTTTCATCACTGGCTGCGGCAGCGAGCGCCCCGTTCGAGTACGCGTCACTTGTCGGGGGCGCCTACGGCCGCGAGGCCGTCCTCTACGAGTTTGGTCAACCAGTTGCTCACGTTGCGACCGTCGGCCTTGGCAGCGGCCTTCATGCGGTCCGCGAGCCCGAGGGGGAGGCTGTAGCACGAGACCTGCGTGGTGCGGCGGTCCTTGGGCGGTTGGGGCTTGCGTGACATGCTAGGCCTCCTCCGGCCAATACTCAGGCCACGCGTCAACGAGGTCGCTGCCTGTCTCGGTTACGTGCACGCCGTAGTACTCCTGTGAGTAGGGTATGCCTGTTGCCTCGTGTACCGGGCGCTCGATCTCCAACAGACCATCGGCCTCCAGGGACATCAAGTCCTGCCAGTCATATAGGTCGGTAACATGCCGACCGGCCTCGTTTTTGGTGGTGATTACGGCGAGGATCGCGACCTGTTGCTCGGTTGTCATCTGTCTCACTCCCTCGTTGTTATGGCCTGATTATAACGGCGTAATAGCGCAATGTCAAGGGGGTATGACGGGAATCTTTCGCAAGAAACTGGTAAGGTCGCGGGGCTATGGTGGGGGCACAACGGGGGGAGCGCGCCCGGCCCTGCGTGGGGTCAGAGCCGGGCGCTGGGAGAGGCTGCCGCGACTGGGCCGTGGACAGCCGGGCAGCCGGTCAGAAGTGGATCGTGCCGTATGCCGCCCAAGTGAGGTCATCCTTGAGCAACTTGACGCCGACGCCGACCGTCGCGAAGACGGCCTTGAAGGTGTCGGCGAACGGCAGGCCCTTGGGCTCCGTCGAGACGCCACCGAACCCGCCCACCACGTTGCTGCTGCTATCGTAGAGCAGGCAGCCATCCGCCCAGATCGAGCGGGTCGGGTTGACGCGGTAGACGTTGAGGGACAGGCCGGTGCCGATGGAGTCGAGGTCAATGGTCTTGAGCGCAGACCCGCGCGCCTCAGAGAACCAGGGCGAGGGCGCACCGTCCGCATGGGCGACGGTGGCGAGGAGGGCGAGTGCGGCGAGGGTGAGGAGTAGCGTTCTCACAGCGGCACCTCTTCGGTTGGGATGGCGTTGTAGGCCTTGGCCAGGACCTCCCATGAACCCACCGCCGTCACGAACGCCAGCACCCACTGCAGCCAGAAGCCCGGCGTCAGGCCCACGCTCACGAAGGTCGTTGCGGCGGTCGCCACGGCCACGGTCACGAGCTTGCCGATCTTGGCGGCGGCGCTGTCCCCGAGGGGCTTGCCGGCCCAGTAGCAGATAGCCTTGATGGTCGCGAACAGGGCCATGACGAGAAGGCCCTGCAAGGCCGCCTGCTGGTCCGGCGAGAGTGCGGCATACCATTGGACCATAGATCATCACTCTCCCGAAACAAGTAAGCCCGCCAGAGGGCGGGCGTGAGGCCGAGGTAGTTACCGCAGGTGACTACGGTGTCAGGCTTCGGGCGCGATTCTCATATTCGGCCTTGGCCCGGTCGCGGCTGGCGGCCTGGTTCGCGTAGTTCTCAAACACGCGCCTGCCGGAGTCGCGAATCATGTCCCCGTTTTCGTCTATCTCGAATCACGTCACGCAGTCCACGTTGGCGAAGAACTGCGTGTACCGTCGCCCTTTGCCTTCTTTGGTCCCGTTCCAATAGCTGATGCGAACGATCTTCTGTGCCATGATAGACCTCCAGTATTCAAGTGCGGCTTGACTACTCGGCGGCGAGGGTCAGGCGCGTAGCAGGGGTGGTTGCTTTGCGGCAGCCTCCACTCGACGGCAGGCCGCATCGAAATACCGTTCATCAAGTTCGATTCCAATACCGCGCCTGTCGAGTTGCTCGCAGGCAACCAGGGTCGTACCGGAACCCAGGAAAGGGTCGACCACCAGTCCGCCCATGGGGCACGAAGCGCGCACCAACTCTGCCATAAGGCCGACCGGCTTCTGTGCCCCGTGTTCCTTCTGCCCTGCGGGAACCCGACGGTGGCTAATGAGATTCGAGCAGTCCTTGGCCTGGTATTCGGTCATCCCGTTTGTGAACTCAAGAATGATCTCGTGGCATGGGCGAAATCCGCAACCTAGGCCAGGCGCGCCCTTGTCCCAAACTATCATGTTACGGTATCGCAATCCGCTGCTTTCTAGGCAGGGCGCAAGGTTCGGAACCATCCGCCAATCACAGCAGACGAATGCCGATCTGTTTTCGGTGAGGAATCTACGGGCGTGAACAAGCACGGTGCGAAGCAGAAACTGCAGGCCGCACGTCGTCATATTGTCAGCGGCAAACCACTCAAACCCTTCATGTTGGACAGCGGCGCTACTGATACCCTGCGCGGGCGTATTCTTCTGCGCCTCAAGGAAACCCCCGCTGCAATATGGCGGGTCGGTAATCACCGCATCCACGCTGCCCGCCGCCAGCGTCGGCAGCACCTCCAAACAATCGCCGAGGATGAGCCTCTGCCCGCCGATCATCTCCTCCCGACGAATGCCGCTCACAGGTCCGGCCTCCACAGTCGCGCGAGCACCAGCGCCGCTAATGCCACGGCCAGCGCCGTCAGTAGCACCGCGCGGCCCCACTTGTCTTTCGTAATGGCGATGGTCGCCTCAGCGCAGAGCATCATCACGCCCCCGACCGCCGCCAGCCATCCGACCATGCGCGCGCGGCGGATCATTTGACCATTCCCGCGATGACCGTATGGAATGCGTCTCTGACTGTGGGCCCTAAGGCGCTGCCTGCGCCCGAGACAAAGAGCAGCGCGACGAGCAGGCGGACCCCCCACGAGCGA
>Ga0172367_10004460_pt1 | contig 17420 bp, 17 predicted proteins | sample Lak10m_FD_114542 | JGI IMG/M metagenome (GOLD analysis project Ga0172367, IMG submission 114542) | Freshwater microbial communities from Kabuno Bay, South-Kivu, Congo - kab_022012_10m | ecosystem: Environmental > Aquatic > Freshwater > Lake | place: Democratic Republic of the Congo: South-Kivu...
ATATCGTTGACCGCAAGGTGTGATGATTGGTAGGTTGGCTAGTTGGCTAGTTGACAAGTTGACAAGTTGACAAGTTGGCAGGTTGGCAGGTTGGTAAATTGGCAAGTTGGTAGATTGGTAGATTGGTAGATTCCATCACGCGCCACGCCCCACGCATTCTTCATTCTAAATTCTGCATTCTGCATTCCAAATCCCCCATGACCAACCCACGCAAACCCTTCCGTATTAATGTCGGCTTCATCATCCATGAGGAAATCGGGCGCAACCACGATTTCCCCTTTGCCTTTGACCAAATCACCCTCGGCGACGACCTGAAACTGCGCGACTTCGAGGGCGTCATCAACATCAGCCGCACGCCGCAGGGCTTGTTTGTGCAGGCAGATTTTTCAGCCGAGACTACGCTGCAATGTGTCCGCTGCCTGGGCGATTTTCAGCATGAACTGGATTGGACGTTCGAGGAGTTGTACGCCTTCGACCAACGCTCCGAGACAGACTCAGAACTCATCATCCCCGAAGATGCTCAAATTGACCTGGCGGAAATTCTGCGCGAGTACGCCCTGCTCGAGGTTCCCATCAGCCCCATCTGCAAGCCTGACTGTCAGGGCTTGTGCGCTGAGTGCGGGCAAAACCTGAACGAGAAAGACTGTGGACACAAGCCGCTCGAACCCGATTCTCCGTTTGCGAAGTTGAAGGATTTATTGTAAGGAAAGTAAGAAGTAAAAAGAGAGAAGAGAGAAGCGGGAACGTGTTTTTTGTTAGATTATGAAACCGACCATCCGAAAAGCGCTTGGGGCGTTTGTTACGCTTGCCCTGCTGGGCGGCATGATTTTTTTGCGCGCCAAACTCAGTTACCAAACCTTCGACTTCCAAAGTTCAAATTTCACTTTTTTCTGGCTTTCGGGGCGGATGCTGCTCGAAGGGGAAAACCCCTACGACGAGGCGCAATACCTGGCGGGACACGCGACCTACGGCATCAAATGGCAGCCGAATAAAATCTTCCCCTATCCCCTGCCACTGGCGGTTCTTTGCGTTCCACTCGGTCTGCTCTCCCTGCCCACGGCGTACATCGCCTGGCAGGTCGTGACCCTGCTCAGCGTGGCGTGGGCAATTTACATCCTGCTCGCCCGCTGGCAATCCCCCGCGCATGACCGCCTGCTCGTCCCCATTTTTACGGCGATGTTTTTCTTCGGTCCCGCCTACCTGACCCTGCACACGGGTTCAATTGGCGCGTTGGCGCTGTTGGCGCTCGTCGGGTCGATTCTGCTGCTGGAAAAAGACAAGCCCCTGTTGGCGGGGATTCTACTCTCGCTGACCATGCTCAAACCGCCGCAAGGTGCAACGATTTTGCTATTGGCTGGGATTTGGTTTCTGGCGCGGCGCAATTGGAAGGCAATTTACGGCGTCGCCATCGGCGGGGTGGCGCTGCTCGTCGTCGGAATGATTCAAGACCCGTTGTGGCTGGTCAAGTTTCGGGGAGCAAGCGAGGCGGTGATGGATCGGACTCAGGGCGTCCACTCGAATGTGTGGGCATTTGCCTATCTCGCCTGTAGCGGAGATTCCCCCTGCTGGCTGATTCTGGGCGGGGCTTTCGGCGCGATTCTGCTGGGGGCGGGCGGCTTCTACCTGTGGCGGAATCCAACCCTGACGGCTTGGCAGGCGTTCAACCTTATCGTGCCGCTGGCTTTTGTCTCGACCATTTATCTGTGGGCATACGACCAGTTGCCGTACCTCATCCCAATGGTATGGGTCATTGGCACGCTGGTGAAAAGGTATAAAAGTTATATCCAAGCCTTCATCTTTTTGATCGTGCTGGAATTGATTTCCTTTTTTGCGCTGGTAAAACAGGCGGAAACAATGAGCGACCTATGGAGTTTGGGGACGACCATTTTGACGCTGGGTGCGGTTCTCTGGCTGACTCTGCGCCCTACCCCAGTTCAGAATCCAGATATTTCTGCAAACGTTTGATTTCATTTTCGACTTCTTCGATCAAGGCGGGGGCGTCCTCTAATCTTTCCTGTTTTCCACAAAGTTCGAGTCTTGCCGCGGCTTCTGCCAGGGGCTTGGCGTTGAAATTAAGGCTTACACCTTTCAAGTTATGCGCCAGCCGCGCAATGGCATTGATGTCGCCTGCTTCCAAAGCCGTGTCGAACTCGTCGCGCCGCGTCGGCAGGTGGTCCCTAAATTCCCGAGCCATCTCATTCATAAATTCGAGGTCGTTGCTGAAACGAAAGAGGGCGCCTTTGAGGTCGGCGGGCGCGTCATCGGGTTGGGAATCGGCTTGGGGGAATGAAACAGGATTCGGGTTGGAAGCGGGTTCGTCTTCCGCAAGCCAGTTGCGTCCCAGATCCAGTGAAACATCCAATTCCCCGTCTTTCTGCGCATCCAACTTCTGCGCCCAACGCTCGATGACATTGAACAACACCCGCGGCTCGAGCGGCTTCGAGACGTAATCATCCATCCCCGCCTGCAAACATAGTTCGCGGTCCCCGGACATGGCGTAGGCGGTCATGGCAATGATGGGAACATGCCGTCCTTTTTGCGCCTCCCACGCGCGGACGCGGCGGGTGACTTCGTAACCGTCCATCTCGGGCATTTGAACATCCATCAATACGGCGTTGTACGGATAATCTTGAATCCTTTCAAAAGCCTGCAAGCCCGTCTCGACCGCATCCACCGAATAACCCGCCTTTTGCAGCATGATAACCGCCAGTTTTTGATTGACGGGGTTATCCTCTGCCAGCAACAGGCGAATGCCCGCCACCCTGTTTTCTGAGATCGTGTGACGGGTGATCAGGCTGGCGGCATCATCTTCATCGCGTCCCAGCACCGCCAAAACCGCATCGAAAAGCATTTGTTGTTTGATGGGTTTTAGCAGATAGCCCGAACAACCCAGCGCTTCGAGGCGGGCGGCGTCGCCGCGCTGCCCCATGGAAGTGAGGATGAGAATTTTGACATCCTTGACGGATGGATCGCTTTTGATGATGCGGGCGGTTTGCTCCCCGTCCATGCCGGGCATTTGCATGTCGAGCAGAACGATATGATAGGGATCGGATGAACGCTGGGCGTTGCGCAGGCTCTCGATTGCCTTTGCCCCGCTGGGAACTGAATCGACCCGCGAGCCAAGCGCCTCGACGTTTTTCACAAGCACAACACGGTTGGTCTGGTTATCGTCCACCACCAGGATGCGGGCATGGGTCAGGTTGGCGGGTCCTGCGGTCAGGGGACCGGTGACGCCGCTTTTTTGCGGGGAAATTTTTTCAAAGCGGACATCGAACCAGAACGTTGTGCCGACGCCCGGTGTGCTCTCGAGTCCGATCCTGCCGCCCATCATTTCGACCAGTTGCTTCGAAATGGACAAGCCAAGCCCGGTTCCGCCGTAGGTGCGGGTGGTGGTTCCATCAGCCTGGGTGAAGCGCTCGAAGACGGCGGATTGCCGGTCATAGGGGATGCCGATGCCGGTATCCTGCACAGAGAAACGCACAAGCACATGGCGCTCGGTTTCGTCCCTCGGCTCGGCGCGGATGACGATCTCGCCCTGGTGGGTGAACTTGATGGCATTGCCAACCAGGTTGACCAGAATCTGCCGCAGTCGTCCGGGGTCGCCGCGCAGGGAAGATGACAGGTCGGGATCGATCAGGCAAGCCATTTCCAGTCCCTTGTCTTGCGCGCGTTTGGCGAGGGTATACGCCACGTCCTCGACGGCGTTTCTTAAATTGAAGTTGATGGCTTCGAGTTCGAGCCTGCCAGCTTCGATCTTGGAAAAGTCGAGGATGTCGTTGAGCAGCGAGAGGAGCGCCTCGGCGCTGTGCAGGGAGGTCTGGAGATAATCGGTCTGTTCAGTGGTGAGCTTCGTATCGAGAGCCAGTTCCAACATGCCAATGACGCCATTCATGGGCGTGCGGATTTCGTGACTCATGTTCGCCAGGAACTCGCTCTTGGCGCGGTTGGCAGATTCAGCTTCGCGGCGGGAATTAACCAGTTCAGTAATATCGTGGTAAAGGACAAGGGCGCTTAGTTTCTTGCCAGCCACCACAATCGGCACGCCGGATAATTCGACATCCACCAAAGTCCCATCCTTGCGGCGGCGGCGGACGATGCCGTGAATGGCGCCTTCCATGATGTCTTGTGAGTAACGCGCGGCTTCCATCTGGGTCTCTTGTGTGGCGACCAGTTTATCCAACACAGCGCCAACCGCCTCTTCGCTCGAATACCCAAATAATTTTTCGAAAGCCGGGTTGATGGACAAGACTTTCTCGTCGTTGTCCATGACGACAATTGCCACGGGGCTGTTTTGCAGGAGGGTTTCGAAGTATTTCCTCTCGCGTACCAATTCCCTCGCGTTTCGCTTGTACTCGGTGCTGTCGCGCGCCACCCAGATGACCGAATCCGCCGACATGGGGGAGATGAGAGCTGAGAACCAGATTTCCCTGCCGTCGATGGTCAGGCTGTATTCGGCGCTGGTCAACTCACCCGTTTTCAGGGTCTGTTGAATATGTTCGAGGAAAAAGGCTGCCTGGGCGGGCGGGAAAAGTTCGGCAACGCTTTTTCCAATCATATCGACAGGCGGCAGGTAGAGATTCGACTGATTGGTGGGCGCGATCTTCAGGTAACGCCCCTCGGAGTCGTAAACGATAATGACGTCGGTCATCGCAGAGAAAAGGGCGCGCAATTCCGACTCTGCCAGTTTGCGTTCGGTAATATCGTGCAAAATACAAATGCTTGTCTGCGCGGCGTTTTCGATGGAAATGGGACAAAAGGTCGCTTCATAGATGTGTTTGAACCACAAGCGTTCCGATGGAAGCAGGTTGGGTGGCGGGGCATCCAAGCCCTCTCCTTCGGACAAAATATCGTCCAATTGCCGCCCCAGCGTTTTAGGGTAGGTCGAATTCAAACGGTCGAGCGCGGCATGATTACACCGAATGACTCGCCCTTCTCGGTCCGTGATAAAAATCGGGTCGGAGAGGGCGTCGAAGGTGGTCTCCCATTCCTTTTTTGCCTGGGAAATAATGCCCAAAAAACTGCGTTGCTGTCCCAGCATCCCAGCCAGCAGACCCAAGACAAGAGGAGCAAGTTCGATAATCCAAATTAAAGGCTGACTATGCTGGATATACCAAAAAGACTCAAAGACACAGGGTAAATGAGAGGTGCGGCACTCCAACAGGAAGCCCACAACAGGAAATAAAAAACCCGCCAAAAATCCAATTGCGGCATAGCGGATGATCGTTTTATTTTTATGCCAGGTCATAACTTCCTCTACTTTGGCTTATGGTTATAAGATGAAGTGTAGCACATTTGACAGGGAATTTTTCCGCGGACACGGTGGGAAACGGGCAAATCCTTGCAACTTATTACGGGACATAGTAAACTACGCGCCATGGAAACAAAACCTGCCGCCCGGATGCAAATGAAAATGAACATGCAAAGCCGCGCCTGGAAAGCACGTTAGTACTTCGTGTCTGCACGAAACAACGGGCTGTCCAGCGCGCGGGCAGCCTTTTTTATTGCAAGCACGCGCTGAAATTTCCCCTTCCATCCTCGATTTACGGAGTAACACCATGTCCGAAAATATTCTCATCGCTGTCGCCTGGCCCTACGCCAACGCCGAAATCCACGTCGGCAACCTGACCGGGTCGCACCTGCCCGGCGACATCGCCGCCCGCTATCACCGCTTGAAGGGCAACAAAGTGCTGATGATTACCGGCACCGATTCGCACGGCACGCCCGTCACCATGAGCGCGGATAAACTTGGCAAGCCGGTGGAGGAAGTGTACAAGTCCTATCACGAAGGTTTCATTGACCTGTTCCAAAAAATCGGCATCTCCTACGACCTGTACACCACCACGCACAGCGAAAACCATTTCAAAGTTTCGCAGAGCGTCTTCCTTGCGCTACAAAAGAACGGATTCCTATTCACCAAAGTGGAGCCGCAATGGTTTTCGCCCGGACTGAACCGCTTCCTGCCCGACCGCTACATCGAAGGAACTTGCTACATCTGCGGAACCGAAGGCGCGCGCTCTGACCAGTGCGATGCCTGCGGCAACGTGCTCGACCCCGCAAAGTTGGTCAACCCCAAGTCGAAGGTCGAAGGCGACGCCTCGTCGCCTGAACTGCGCGACACCGAGCATTTCTACATCGACCTTTCCAAACTCGAACCCGATGTCAAGAAGTATTTGCAAGACCGCGCCAGCTACATGCGCGATACCGTGCTGGGCGAATCGCTGCGGAAGATCGAAGCGGAGGGACTCAAGCCCCGCGCCATCACCCGCGATTTGGATTGGGGTATCCCCGTCCCCGTCGAAGGCTGGGAGGGCAAATGCCTGTACGTCTGGTTTGAAGCGGTTATCGGGTATCTCTCCGCTCCCGTCGAGTGGGGTCAGGTATCGGGTAGCGGCGAAGCCTGGCGCGATTGGTGGACAAATCCACAGGCGCGGCAATTCCACTTCATCGGCAAGGACAATATCTTCTTCCACACCTCACTCTGGCCCGCCGAGTTGATGGGCGTGGGCAGCGCGTTCATGGAAATTTTTGCGGGAGAGAAAATCCCGTTAATTGTGCCGTTCGATGTGCCAGCCAACCAGTTCATGAACCTTGAAGGGAAGAAAATCAGCGGTTCGCGCAACTGGGCGGTCTGGGGACGCGACGCCCTGACCCGCTTCGACCCCGACGCCATCCGCTATTACCTGACGGTGAACATGCCCGAAGCCAAAGACAGCGATTGGGATTGGGCGGAGTTTGTGGCGCGGAACAACAACGAACTGGTCGCCACCTGGGGCAACCTTGCCAACCGCGTGCTATCGTTTTGCTACAAACATTGGGAAGGACAAGTTCCAAGCGTGGATGTATCTGCCTTGCGCGATGCCGACCTTGAATTATTGAAGACCATCGAAAACGGATTCAACATCGTCGGCGCGGAACTTGAGGCGGTGCGCCTGCGCTCGGCTTTGGGCGAGGCAATGAAACTCGCCACGGTCGTCAACCAGTATCTCGATGTCAACGCGCCGTGGAGCGCGGTCAAGACCGACAAGGACGCCGCCGCCAAGACCGTTTACACCGCGCTAAAAGCCATCGACTCGCTCAAAGTGATGTTTGCCCCCTTCCTGCCCTTCACCTGCGAAAGACTGCACGGGTTCTTCGGCTATGAAACGCCATTGTTTGGCGAACAATACACCGAAACCGTGAAGGACTCGCTGGGCGAGCATTTGGTTTTGCGCTACCGCCCTTCGACCACGCTCGGGGCGAACTGGAAGCCCAGCGAGTTGCAACCTGGCGCAAAATTAAACCAGCCCGCGCCGTTGTTCAAAAAGTTGGAACCAAGCGTGGCTGAGGAAGAACGGGGAAGATTGGGCAAATAAACAAAAACTCGGATGTCGTGATGGCATCCGAGTTTTTTGTCAGCAACCTGCCAAGATTCCTTTGAGTCTTCGCACCGTGGAGACTTCATGGTCATTAAATTTAGTCACTCCCAAATTGGTCGAGCTAATCGGTATCCGCTTCGGGTGGGAGGGGCAGGGCGCGCACCAGACCTTTCACGCGGAACTTTTCCACGTACTCGCGCACCATCCAATAATCCAGCCCGACCTCTTCGGCAATATCGAAGACCGTATGCTTGCCCTCGAACTTCATCATGATTTTTTCGATGGCGCGGTTCAAGTCCCAATTCTCGCGCCAATCGACCCACAGCCCATGTCCGCTGAGAAAGACGGGTCCGCGAAACGTGCGGCGCGGGATGTAATTGCTGGCATAGATGCGGATGATTTCTTCGGCGGCGTCCACGGCGTCGAGCAACTGGTCTTCGTGGATGATGTCGAGGTTGTCGTCGGAGGTATGATATTCGGGATAGGGAAAGCGGCTGAGCGAAATGGCTGGCGCGCCCACGCCGGGACCGTTGATGATGCGCTCGTCGTTGGGCGCGACCTGCGCGAACTCGCCCTCGCGGAATTCCTTGCCGCGTTTTTGGAGGACGGAGCGGGCGACTCGGTCGAGCAGGTGATGGTCCTGCCGCGTGCGCTGGAGGGCGAGCGAATCCACGCTGCCAGTTGAATCCAGAAACAAGCCTCCGCGCAGGCTGGGAATTAAATCCTCGTGATGGGCGAGGTACGCCACCGTGCCGATGGTCTCCGCCCCAAACCAAAAGCGGACAGACATCGACCCAGCGGGCAGGGGATTTTCGGCAAGCCGCCGCGCCAGTTCGATTTCGCAGACCACGCCGGAGCCATTATCGTTCGCTTGGGATGGGTGACAGGTGTGCGACTGGACGATGAACTCGCCCGCTTCGGGCTTGGCTCCGCCGTCGGGTTCGACCAAGCCCACGCCGATGCGGAATCCGCTTTCAGGGTCGGTTCCAAACTCGGAGCGGATGACGGCATGATATTTTTTGTCGCGGGGCAAAGAATCGAACCGATTCTTCGTCAGACAGAATCCCCAATCGCGCTCGTAATATTTGAACTCCCAGGGAATGGCATTCGGGCGCTTCTCACTGAAACGCAGGTGCGGCGCAAGTTCATCCCACGCGAGGATTTTATCCACGGGCGGGGAATACGAAATGATGTGCAGCGGGCTATCTTTGAAATCCACCACCCGCTCACCGCCCTCGATTTCGAGATACGCCTCGTGGACGATGTAGCGTTCGGGAACTTTCCAAGTCCAAACCTGAGTCAGCGGCGCATAATTTTCGATTTGATAATTTGCCGCCTGCGGCATGTGTGTTCCGATGATGGCAAGGGTTTTGTCCATGTCATCGGAGGCGAGGGTTCGGTTGAGGTTGAGAAATTCCGCGAGGATGGATTTTAAAGCGGGAGCCAAGCGCCGAGTCCCTTCTCTTTGGCGCGACGGACAATCTCCGGGGCGACTGCCATGTCGTCCATCGCCAGACCGAGGTTGATTGCCAGCGTGCGCTCTTTTTCGTTGGCGCGTCCCGGCTTCAGCCCGGCGACCAGTTCGCCCAAGTCGGCGTAGGGCGTGGGAGTCTGCTGGAAGTATCCGCCTGATTTGTAGTACTGGAATTGCGCGTGGTCGTCGGTGCAGATGCGATCCATCTGCGCCAGCGCCGCGTCCGACCAATAGGAGTCGAAGTCCACTGCCGAGCCGTAGGCACCGGACTTGAGCCAGTCTTTTTCGATGGCGGGAGTCGGATGCTTGAGAATCGGTCCCGATGTGACAACCAGGTCCGAATCGACAACCGCTTCTTTTGGCTCTTTCGCGCTGATAAATTCAAAATCGAAACGCGCCTTCATGTCGGAGATAAACCGTTCCTGTACCGCAGGGAAGATGTCGTAGGCATAGACCCGTTTGACGGGGAAGAGGCAGGCGAGGGCTTCGAGATTTGTCCGCCCCTGCACGCCGCAAGCCAAAATGCCAACTGAATCGGATTCGGGACGAGCGAGGTATTTTGCCGAAAGCGCTGAAGCCGCGCCGGTGCGCATGGCGGTAATCCATGTGCAATCCATGATGGCATAGGGAATGCCCGTCTCGACATCATTCAGAATCAGCAATCCTGTGATATAGGGCAGTTCTCGCTTGTAATTATCGGGATACCCGCTGACCCATTTGATTCCCGCCGACTGCATGGCGGGGATATACGCCGGCATGGCGTGGATGAAGGCGTCGGGCATGGTGTGGATGCCGGGCTTCGGCGGCATTTCCACTTTGCCGTTCCCTTTTTCCCTGAAAGCCGTTTCGAGCAGGTCGATGATTTCACGCATGGGCAGGTCAACCGCTTCCACGTCGGCGCGGGACAGGTAGAGAATTTGCTGATCGGACATCGGAATCTCCTTGTGAGATGAGGTACAACCGATTATACGACTATGCGTGTCGAAAGAAAGCGTATAGGAGTCAGCGCGGTTGCAGGCATCGCCGGCATCGCCGGTTTTACGTTGTATGCGGGCGTTCAACAATGGGATTTGAAAACCGTCGCGATCATGCTCGGCGTGGGGCTGGGCATTGCTTTCATCGGCTGGATAATGGGAAAGTTCATTGGATAAACCTGGCAGGCGGCGTTGTTATTTGCCGCATCAACCCGCCTGTTTTCCCTTGTACTCGCCCTGCTTCACCACCGTCTGCCCGTCTTCGTCGAATATCTTGTAGGTCAGTTGCATCGGGAATGCCTTGCTGAGCATCGCCTGCGCGGGGCAATATTTCTCCGCCGACAGTTCGATGGCGCGCAGCAGGGCGGCTTCATCCACATCCTTGCCGGTGATCAGGTATTCGATGACCGCGCTGGTGAAGACCTTCGGGTGTTCATCGGCGCGCGGGGCGTGAATTTGAATGCGGAAATCCTTTATGGGCTGCTTCTTCTTTTGCAGGATGGAGATGACATCCATGGCGGTGCAGCCAGCCAGCCCAATGCCGATGAATTCCATCGGACGCGCGGCGCTGTTATCCCCGCCGACAGAGGTATCCGAATCCATTTTCTGGACGAACCCGGTATCGCTCATCCCCTCGAAGGACATTTTGCCCTTCCAATTCAATACGATTTCCATTTTCTCTACTCCTTGATGATTTTGGTTACATGTTTTTCGAGGAACTCTTCCGAAACAGCGCCCACCCACATCAGCCGCACCCGCCCACCGCGGTCGATGACAAAGGAACTGGGCAGGCTGTTGGTTTTGAACTCGCGCTGGGCAAGGTAGTCCTCGTCCAGCCAAATGGGGAAGGTCAGTCCGTACTCTTCGACAAAAGGCAGCACCACTTCGCGCGTCTCTTCCTGATCGACGCCGATCAATACAAAACCTTCGGCGCGATGGCTTTCGTAAAATGATTGCAGCGCGGGCATTTCCTCCTTGCATGGCGGGCACCAGGTTGCCCAAAGATTGACGAGCACGACACTGCCTTTATATTCCCAAAGGGAAACGCGCTTCCCGTCCAGGTCTTCGAGCGGCAGTTCGGGAGCATCGAAATCCACTTCAACGGGAGTGGTCGAAAAGTCTCCCCCTGGTGTGGGGGCAATCGCGCGGAGCCACATGAAAAGCGTCAGTCCAATTGCAATCAATCCAACGCCAATCATCAGCAGGGCATAAAAACGCGCAGGGGAAAGGTTTTCCTGTTTCATCGATATTTTCTTTTCTTTGAGGATGTCAAGATATAAATCATTACCTGTCTCGCCACAGTATAACCGAATGGGAATGCGCGGATTGAAAATGGGAAAAATGTCATCCAGTTTAGGATGTTTGGTACTGGCAACTTGTACAGACGTTGATTAACATACTTCCAAATGCTCGAAAACCTGCCTTGCCTTCCGCTTTTTCAGGACCTCGATCCAACCCAAATCGAATTGCTCAAACCGCTCTTCGATCGGTTTAATTGTCCCGCCGAAGTGGTGATCCTCGAACAAGGCACGCCCGCAACCTACCTGTACTTGATTGTCAAAGGCGAGGTGGCGATTCGATACAAACCCTACGACGGTCCGCCCATCACATTGACTCGACTACGGGATGGCGATATATTCGGCTGGTCGGCAGTGGTCGGCAGTCCGCAGTACACCTCCAGCATCGTCAGCGAAACCGAAATCGAAGCGGTTCGCGTGCGTGGGAATGATCTGTTAAAATTGTTGAAAGACTCTCCCGCAACGGGGGAGATTGTCATGGATCGGCTTGCGCGCGTGGTTTCATTCCGCTGGAAAAATGCGCACGCCGAGATTCAGTCGCTTTTGAATTCGACCCAGAAATCATAAAAAGGAGTCAGCCATGGTTGCGCCAGAATCCACCGATCGTGAAACGCAGTTGCGCGGTCTGCTCGACAAGATCAGCGCGTATGTCGAACAATTCCATGGAGGCTCTGTGGAATTCGTTTCGTTCGACGGCAAACAGTTGAAAGTTCGACTGGGGGGGGCATGTCTGGGCTGTCCGCTGCTCCCTTCCACCCTGCATGGTTGGGTGGAGGGAACCATTCATCAATTCTTTCCCGATATAGAAGTTGTCGGAGAGTGATTGCGCTTGCTGAGGGCAGGTCGTAAAAAGAACATCCCTGTGGATTTACACAGGGATGTTCTTTTTATCGGTCGGGTTTGCGTTTATCGCTTCGAAAAAAACTTCAGGATCATGAAGCCGCCCACCGCAATCAGGGCGACCGCCCAAATATAATTGGCGATTTCCAGCAGTGAGCCAATTCCCAAAAAGCCCATGATCGCCAGGACGAAGGTGGGATAGTACGCCCAGTTCATGCCTGCCAGGACAGCCACCAGCAGAAAGGTGGCGGCAAGCCCCAGAAAGAAGAAACCCGCGGTTTGGAACTCGCCAAAACGCCCTGCGGCGATGGTCATGCCGCCAAGCGTCACCAGCACGCCGCCGGGGATCAGCGCCCACCAGCGTTCGGCGCGGTCGGTCAGGTACACAGCAAAAAAGGACAGCCCAATCCCACCGAGGAAAATCGCGCCGCCAAATTCTTCGAAACGTTCGGCGACAATAATCATCACAGCGAGCGCGGTCAGCACGCCGGCGGGGATCAGCGCCCACCAACGCTGTTCGCGGCTGGTGAAGTAAACATACCAAAATGAGAGGGCAATGCCGCCAAGGAAGAACGCGCCGCCAAAATCATCGAGCGGCTTGGGGAGCAAAATCAACATGCCGAGGGCAGCCAGTGTGAAGCCGGGGAACGAAGCCCACCAATGTCCGCCAAAAAGCAGGGAGAGAAAAGCCAGCCCCGCCGCCAGAAATGCCCCGCCCCAAAAAACGCCTGAGGCATTTTCGAGCAGTCCCATCGCCTGCGCCAGCGCCAGCCCGCCGCCGGCAATCAAGAGGATGCCAAAAACAATACGCGGATCGAATCGTTTCATAAAATCCTCCTACTTGACCTTGATCGAAGCCGCGCCTGCGTCGATGGTGATGTCTGCGGAATTGGCGGCAGAGTCGAAATCGGGAGACTGGTAGTAACTACCGTTGCGCGGAAAGCGGGCTTCGTCCACGCTGACGCCCGCCATGCCCACCGAAACGCGGATGCGGGCAGACAAGCCGTCGGGTACGATCACATCCAACGAAGCAGCGCCCAGATCAAAGTCGGCGCGATAGCGTCCGCTGGCAGGCAGAGTCACCCGCGTTTCACTCGCTCCCGTTTCCAGTTTCAAATCGGTCAGATTCAGATCGCGCAAGTCGAGCATGGATTTGTTCGCGCCGACGTTCAACGTTAGCGCGGTTGGGATTTGAGAATTGAGCGCCACGTCCCAATCGAGTTGGGCGCGCGGACCGAAGAACGGGAAGTCCATCACATCCTTTGCGGGTTTCACGCGAACCTCGAGCCTGTCACCGTTTCGATGAGCTTTGTGATCCAACCCGCCAGCGAAGGAACCATGAAGCAGTTCATTTGAATTCGCGCCGCTGTGGATATTCAACTCACCCGCGCCGTGGCTGATCTTGAGCGAGGCGGAAGTGGCGCCCTGCAAGTCAATGGAAGCGTTTTCTGTTTCGATTTTGCCGCGCAGAAAAACGCCGAAGAGCACCCAAAGCCCGGCGAGGATCAAGCCCAGGGGCCAGAGGAGTTCCATCAGCGACATGCCATTGGGAAGTTCGATTCCCATTGCATTGGCGAGCATAAATCCGCCAGCAAGGAGCAGGATGACACCCCAGAATAATTGATTGTTGCGCATGTTATTCCTCCCGCTTGCGGAATGTGCGATACAAGCCGTTGCCAAGCACCCACAAGCCGAGCAAAATCAACAGGACGGCAGGACCAAAGTTGCCGAGCAATGTCCAGCCGCCAAGGAAGGAGGAGAAGACGAGGAAAAGCACCGCGCTGACGACCATCAGGTTGAGTCCGCGCTTGAGGTTGTGCGCCGTGCTGTCGCCGAGCAGACCCGCCAGCACCGAGCCAACTCCCACGAAGCCGGGGATAAGAGTCCACATGTAAGACCAGGAGGCGTAATCTTCCATCATTTCCTGATAATAGAAAATGCCGCCGAGACCCGCGACGATGGCGGCAGGCACAGACATGCCAGGCTGTCCCAGTACCAAGCCGACGATGAAGATTCCCGCGCCGATCACCAGCATGTTGAGCGGGAATTCGCTGTATTTTTCGAACAAGTTGTGAAAGGCGGGCACACTTTTATCCGCCAGAAACCACGCGCCAAGCAAAATGAGGATGACGCCGAGGGCAAGTTGGGAACGACCACGATTTTTCATTTTCAATTCTCCTTCGAAAAGGGCGCTGCGTTTAGTTTATTCCCTTTTACGAAAAATTCAAAGTCTGGGAAATATACGCAAAAAATGGGAAAAGGTTGCCATAAAAAATCCGCAGGCTTTACCTACGGATTTCTATTTCTATATCACCTCTGTGGGTGGCTCCTGTACCAAGCCACCGTTTCCCGAATGGCTTCCTTCATCGGTGTTGCCTTCATCTCGAAAGCGCTCTCGAATTTACTCGAATCGACGATGAATGGCTGCTCGAACTCGTACATCATCTCGACGGTTTCCTTCGCGGCGGGGATGAACAAGCCGCCGAACCACATCATGCCCCGTCCCATTGCGCTTGACTTCGGCGCGACGCCCATTTCGTCGGCAACCATTTTCACCATTTCACGTTGGGTCACACGCGGATTGTCGTTCGGCACATGCCACGCCTGACCGTCCGCCTCGTCGCGCTCGCCCAAAATCACCAGCGCCCTGCCGAAGTCTTTGACATAAGTATGCGTGTGCGGTAGGTCAATGTTCCCAACCAGGCTGGCGGGTTTGCCCTGCAACATCGGGTAAAACGTGCGCCCGCCCATTGCCGCAGTCATCAAACCCCACGCGCCAAAGAAATCGGAGCCTCGCCCAGCAGTGACTTTTAACTTACCCGCGCGGTGCGCCGCGAAAGCGGATTTGCTCAGTTCACCGCGCACCTTGCCCTTGCGGGTGTGAGCGTTGTATGGCGTGTCTTCGGTCATCGGTTTGCCGTTTGTCTCGCCATACATGTAGAGATTTTCCACCAGAACCAGTTTCGCGCCGCTTCCCGTCAAGCCTTCGATGATGGAATTTTGCAAAGCAGGGAACTCTTCCACCCAGCGGTGATAAGCGGGCTGGGACGATTGATACACCACCTTCGCTCCACTGGTCACCTCCCGAACCTGGGACGGGTTGAACAAGTCCGCGGCGACCACCTCGACCCCAGCGGGGATTTCCTCCGCCCGACCTGAGCGGTTCACCATGCGGACAGATTCTCCGCATTTGACCAATTCTTCCACGATGGCGCGTCCGATTGCGCCTGTTCCAAAAACAACGTGATTTGCACTCATGATTTATTCTCCATAGCGTAAGGCTGAGCCTTCAAAGATTTTTGCATTCCGTATTTCTTTGCGCTTTGCTTCCAACCCATGCCGCCGAAGAGTTTATACATCCAGACGGGGATGAGCGGCTTGGCGAACAAATCACGCGCTGCCTGCGGAATGGGATTGCCTTCGACCAGCGCGACAGCGGCAAGGTCAAGGCTCTTGCGGAAGGACGCGCCCTGCCCGCCCAACTCGTTCAGCGGTTTGCCGTGAACCATACCTTCACCCGCGCCCAACGAAAGCGAGCCAAGCCAGGTCATGCCAGTTTGCGCGGCAAACTCTTCACAGATGGCGAGCGCGGTATCGTTGTGATGGGCTTCGGGGAAACCGCAGTTTGCAATCGCCGCAAACCTTTGCGAGGTTTTGCCATGCGCGGCAATCTTTTCCAGCGCGGCGATGACGGGCGCGGGCAGGCTGTCCACATAGAGCGGGAAGGCAAGCACGACCAAATCGGCGCGGTCAAGTTTTTCGAGCGCTTGCTTCACATGCTCGGCGGAGTTGAACTGGGTGTAGATTTGAAGCGTCTCGGTTTCGACTCCGCGCGCGGCGAGTTGTTCCATCAGGTAGCCGCCCAGCGCGGCGGATGTGCTTTTGCTTGTGCGCGGACTTCCCACCAGCAAAGCGGCGCGGCGGATGGGCGCGGATTCGGGTTGGATTCGGCTTGGGGACGATTGCTCAGGCACGGGCGAGGAGATTCCACCCGCAACCTGATTCAACCACCCGTCCGCCTGATTCTCCAAACTGGCTGATTCGTCCACCAATCCGCAAACGGTGGTTGGCGCGTACATGTTGATGGATTGGCGATGGACGAGCCGCCGAAAGACCAACTCGGCGCGGGGGGCGCCGCCCCACCCGATGGCGAGCATGTTGGGGTATGCCGCGTAGCGCTTCTGATGATGAACCTCGCCTTGAACGCTGGTAAAGAAGGGCGAGATGTTTTGAATTTGGTGGTCAACGGCGCGTTTGAGTTCGGAGGAAAATCCGCCGAAGGTGACGGGCGTGAGATAAACCACCAGGTCGCTCTGCACGATTTTTTCGGCGATGACGCGGTTGTCGTCGTTTGTGTTGCAGACGCCAGGGCTGCGAACCCAGCAGAAAAAGTCGCCCGCGCAGTTGCCGATTTTTTGTTCGCGCAAGACGATGGTTTCAGATTCCCAATTGCGGGCGGCAAGGTTGGCTTGCAGGGCGGATGTCACCTGCCCCGCTGTCGGGTCACTGGCGTGGGAGCCGTCGAGGATTAAGGTTTTCATTCGTTCTCCAAGTTTGTAAAAACTTCACCACAAAGTGTCACGAAGGGTCACAAAGGTTTGATGAATTGCTTTTGAATCAAATCGAGTTCGTAGCGGTAGAGCGCCGCGCCGTCCACGCCATGCGGCGGGATGTTGCCCGCCAGTTCGAGCGAGACCAACCCGTGAACGCGGCTCCAGATGAGCATGGATAGCGAAAGCGAAGAGAGGGCGTAGTCGCCCGCGTAGGTCTTCCAGGCTTCAAAGTGTTGTTTGAATTCGGGTTGAACGGCTGGGAAGTTCTCCACGCCCAACAGACTGGCTATACGCAAATCGTCCACAACACTGACCAACGCGCTGAGTGAACGCGCCGCCGTCGGCATGACTTCCATTTTAGGCGCGGCATAGCCTGGGATGGGCGTGCCGAAAATCAACTGGTAGCGTTGCGGAAATTCAATCGCCCACTGACGGTAGGCAATGCCAATCGCGTCGAGCCGCGCCCGCATTTGCTCACGCGGCAGACTGTCCCGCGCCGCCAGTTGATAATCGCCAAACGAGGCGTAGGCGTCAATGATGAGCGCCGTCACCAGCGCGTCACGGTCTGGGAAGTAGTTGTAGATGGCGGGCGCGGTGATTTTCAACTCCCGCGCAATCGCCCGCAGCGAAAGAGCCGCCGCGCCGAACTCGGCAATCTGACTCCACGCCGTTTCCTTGATGGCTTCCTGCAAATTCGGGATTTGTTTTTTGAGTGTCGGTCTGACCATGTCGGCTCCTTGTTTACTAAACACTGTAAATATACAGCGTTTAGTAAATCTTGTCAAGAGAAAAGGGCAAGCCGTACATGGCTTTTCCAAAGTCAGGAAAAAGGGGTAGTGAGTAAGGCAAAAGCTTCGGTGAGGTGCGCGGCGAACCAGCGTCTGGCTTGGGCAGCATTGTGGAATTTAGCCTGACAAATCAAAGCA
>Ga0172367_10004462_pt1 | contig 17409 bp, 5 predicted proteins | sample Lak10m_FD_114542 | JGI IMG/M metagenome (GOLD analysis project Ga0172367, IMG submission 114542) | Freshwater microbial communities from Kabuno Bay, South-Kivu, Congo - kab_022012_10m | ecosystem: Environmental > Aquatic > Freshwater > Lake | place: Democratic Republic of the Congo: South-Kivu...
ATTAATCATCGCGGCGCCAACTCGACATTTAACCGAATAAGCAGGATTACGGCCTTCGATTTTAGCCAGCAAGGTGACGGGTGCGCCGCCGGTGATGCGGTTGAGCCTGACCAAAGGCGTATTGCCTATGGATTGAAAATTGTCAGGGCATCAAAGAGACATGTTTATACGGTAACTGATTGCATCTGTAATGATAAAAAAGGAATCATTTGTCGAAATAACGCATATACCAATCTAGCTAAACTTTTGTGTTCTGCTTGCTGTTGATATTGTGTTGATATATCAGCAGGGTATCAACATTAGTTGCTGATATACCAGCAGAAAGATGAAGGTCATGATTTTTTTGTTGTTATAAAACAATGTCTTATTAACCTGGCAAACATATTGCTTTATGCACAATATGTTTGTTCAAGACATATTCGCCTTGTCCATATTCCGGACAAATGCAAAGCAACTAAGAATAGGTTAATAAAATGTTTAAACTTAAAAAATTGGCGTTAGCTACTTCATTGCTGTTAGGTGCAAACTCTGTACAGGCTTTAACGCCATGGACGGATGGTACGCCTGACTTGATTATTTATACTTCCGGCGGTGCAGCTCAAGACCGTGCGATTTCATTAGCCGTTGAAAATGCCCTGGCTGAGCCCGGCACATTGGATACCTTCAACGATTTGCAAGGTACGACAGTCGGTGGGCGATGGCAGGCTTTTTATTTTACTGGCAAGACAGGATTGCCCGGCTCGCTGGCCGGTAAAAAAATCGTTTTTGAAAAACGTTCTTATGGCGCTGCGGGCTATGGTGTGGTGCCTTTGTTTGCCAACGATGGCGCCGGTCTGGCGCTGGAGCATTTGAAAATCGACGGTTTGGCGCAGGACAAATGGGTGGCAGGCTCCACGGCCAAAACCTGGAATGCCAGCATTACATCGGCCAATGCGACGACTTATTTGACAAAAACCCTATCGGATGGTGGTTTCCTGGGGGTCGATCCGGATATTTTGTTAAAACCCAATACCGAAAACTATCCCGAGCAAGTCAACGAGTTAACCACCGGAGCGCCGGAAGCCAATTGGCCTACGACCCTGAATAAAGTACCGGATGGATTTACGATTATTCCAACCGGTGGCTTGGTATATGGCGTTGCCGTGACTGCCGACTTATATAAAGTATTGCAAGCGGCACAAAAAAGAGCCGGTACTTTGCCAACGACTGCAGAAATCGCTCATTATGAAGCCAAAGACCTTCCAAACTTAAATCGTAACTTTGTTGCGTCGGTACTATCAGGAAAAATCCCGTCCTGGGAACAAGTCAAAATCGTCGACAAAACTGATGGCAATCAGGCTAAAAGTCTGACTCATCCGGATATTTTGGCGGATGCCGGTGTTTCAGCTCCATATAAAAATGTCGATAACAAAACGCCTGTCGGGGTGGGGCGTCGGAATAAAGGCGCGGCGATTGGCGCAGTGGCTTATGCCAAGTTTTTAAATTATCCAGGCACGGCCAATGCCAATAAACCAGCCAGTAACACGCCAACGGGAGATGAAGACATCGCTGCGCCGATTGTTAAATCCCCAGGTGGAGTGCGTGCTACCAATAATTTGCTAATTGATTGGAATAACGGTACCAACACCAGCAGTTTGAACCCCAAAATCAATGAATCCGACGCGGCATCTCCGAAAGTTTGGGGCTTGGCCGTCAATGGGGGGGATGGCAATCCGGGTACCAGCGCGGCGGGCGTAGGCGGTAATAATTGGCGCTATGTAAAAATCGACGGCTATGCGCCCACCATAGAAAATGTAGCTGCTGGCGCCTATCCGCAGTGGGCAGAAGGTGTTGTGCTTTATCCAACCAATCGAGCCAGTGATACTGCATGGGCTGATAAAAAAGCTTTGCTGAAAGCGTTCGCTGATGATTTGGGTAGTCCGACTGTCGCAGCTGCTGTCAAAACCACGTTACCTTATGGTGTCAGTGGCATCTTTGCTACCACTAAAGACCCGCGAAACTTTACTGCTGAAATTCCATTCAATGCCAACAATCTGGTTGTACCTTTAACGCATTATTGCGATGTCACCGGTTCTACGCACACATCGATTGTGCCGGTGCTGGACGATAAGGCTACGATCGAAATCGAATTGAAATAACCCAAAGTGCTGCATCGATCTGATGACGAGCAGTTTGATAACTCTTTCGTTTTCAGAGGTCGACATGGCTACTCGTAAAACAGGCTTAATTTTCAGGTCTGTTTTAAATCAAAGTTTAAGGAATTTATGATGTTTTCATTCAGTCAGCATTCGGGGCGGTTCAATCCGTCACCCACTCAGGCATTGCCAGCTGTGACTCGACGTCCAGGGGCATTTATTTTATCGCTATTGGTTTTGGCATGTTCTATAAGCACTATGCCAGCTCAAGCTGCCAACAAAAAACCTAAGTTAACCATTTCCAAGGTGGCGCCGGTTAATGAGGGTTCCCCTGTGACTTTATCGGGTACGGCAACTGACAGTGATGGTCAAATCGCCATTTTCCAATGGACGCAAACCAAAGGTTCACCGACAGTAAGCCTTACCAATGCCAATGCGGTGTCAGCAAGTTTTATTGCACCCACGCTGCCAAGACTTACCAAAAAAACCGCAGCAGCCAATTTAACTTTTAAATTGACAGCGGTTGACAATGGCAATCCTCCGCAATCAGCCAGCAAGACAGTGGTGGTTAAGATTAATCCGATTATCAAAGCCCCAACCGCCAACGCCGGGTCGGATAAAACAGTGGGTTTGAGCAAGTCGGTTGTCCTGGATGGTAGTGCCAGTAACGATAGCCAGGATGGCGGTCAGATCGTTAAATGGCAATGGAAGCAATTGACGGCTGGTGTGCCAAAAGCTGCCAGGGTTAAGCTGTCGAACGCAAAAACAGCCACAGCAAGCTTTACCAGTCCGGCGATTGCTCCAACTACCCCTTTGCAGTTTGAATTAAAAGTGACAGACAACGACGGTAAAACGCACGCGGATACTGTCAGTATCACTGTTTCCAGTGTCCAACCGCAACCGCTAGCGGCAACCTTTGATGTCAGCAAATCAACGCCTACTGCTGGTGAAGAGATAACAGCTTCAACAACGCCTTCAGGTGGCACCGCGCCGTACATAGTGACGTTCGATTGGGGCGATGGTTCAACACCCAGTACAGGTTCTAACAGTGCAACACACACCTATGCAACAGCCGGTACCTATACTTTGACGACTACCGTTAAAGACAGCGCAAGTCCTCAAGATACCAAAACCAATACGGCCAGTATTACGGTCAGTGAACCAGTTCAGCCCTTGAGCGGCGCTTTATCGCTGGTTGCTGCTCAGGTAGAGTTTAATAACCCTATTCAGGCGGTTGTCAACAATATTGCTGGCGGCACGAAACCCTATACGGTCAAAATCAGTTGGGGTGATGGTAAACCTGACAGCACTACAACCTTGTCAGGCAGCATCAACGGTGTGAACGATGAACACTTCTATGAGTTGGTCGGAAATTACACCATCACGGTGACCATTGCCGATGCCAACAACCTGACTAAGCAGTACACCACGTCTGCCACGGTGACTGAAGTTCAAGCACCTTTAGCAGATTGTAACTAAGTCGATTAACGATACTTCCCTCAGTCATTCATCTATTCTGAATTTTGATGGCTGAGCGGAAGGATTAAAGAGGTATTCTTACTTATTTAACTTTTGAGAAAGTTAAATAGCCGAGCAGTTTAATGGCATTCACCTCGGTAAATCTATTCAGTTTGTCCCTATCTTCAACCAGGCCAATTGGTTTCGCTTAGTAAGATTTTTTTTTCAATAAAACAGCGCAACAAAGTTAAGCTCATCGGGTTCTTCGGTAGGTTAAACCAAAGCTTCCCTCCGAAGAGTGCAAATCTTCAGTCAGTTAGCATTTCCAGTCGTTTCCCGCGTTACTCTAGCACCAATATCAGATATGCAGTACAGCGGCTCCGTAAGATTTCAGCGACCGCCAAATCCTCATGCGAACGATGGCTATTTCAGTGGGAAGACGAATGGCCAATAGATGCCAAATTTAACCAGTCCTGGAGTGAGTGCTTAGCCATGCTGATTGCAATCCCTAAGGTTATAACGCTAGGTGTTTTAAAGCGATTGTTCATAGTAGTAATAAGAACATTTTTATTGAAATTCTTGTATTAATGGCGATCAGCAAAAAAGGCTACGAATAATTTCCGGAAAGGAAACAAGATATTTTTAAAACGTTATTTACATTTGGTAATAACGAATTACTATAGGGTCCGAATTCCAAAGAATTCTGAGAAAAACTGGCCACCCTGAACGTCGATAAAAATTAGCCGCTTAGCGCGATGCATCATACGAAAGTGGGGTCGTTAACTATCTTCACTCAATCCAGAGATTCGATCATCATGAATAGATTCAGAAAACTCACTACATTGGCAGTTTTATTCAGCGCAAGCCAGACTGGTTTTGCCCTGACACCCTGGAATGATGGTACGCCCGATCTTGTAGTCTATGGCTCGGGCGGTCCGGCTCTGGATGCTGCCTTTGCCAAAATTGTCGAAAATACCCTGGCGGAACCCAACACGGTGGATACGTTCAGCGATGTATCCTCAATAGGCACTATTGGAGGGCGCTGGCAGGCGTTTTATTTCACCGGCAAATCCACTTTAGGAACTGCTCTGGCGGGAAAGAAAATCATCTTTGAGAAAAGAACTTACGGCTCAGGTGGCTATGGTGTAGTGCCTCTGGTAGCCAATAACGGTGCGGGACTGCCGATAGAGCATTTGAATATTGTCGGCTTGCCAGCAACAGCCTGGGATGCCGACGGCAACAGTGGCAGAAAATGGAAAAAGGTGTTGAACGGCACCAACGCCAGCCTTTATTTGATCAAAACGGTATCGGACGTTGGCTTTCTGGCGCTGGATCCTAACGCGCTACTCAAACCCGCCACCGAAAATTACACCGAGCAAGTCAAGGAACTGATCAGTGGCGATTTTGAAGCCGACTGGCCATTAGACCTGAACAAAACCCCGGACACGTTTACGATTATCAACACTGGCGGTTATGTTTACGGAATCGAGGTAACCGAAGATTTATATCGGGTATTGCAAGCGGCACAGAAACTATCCGGCTCCTTATCCTCTGATGTCAGTATCGGTCATTACACCGATGCGGCCATGCCCAGCTTAAGCCGGAATTTTCTGGCCTCGTTGTTTGCCGGTAAGATCAGCAATTGGGAGCAAATCAAAGTTGTGGATAAAACTACCGGTACTGCGTTACCGTTGACAGACCCCGGCATTTTAGGTGCAGCCGGGGTTTCTGCACCACCATTGAACAAGGATGGCATCACCCCGGTCGCTATCGGTCGCCGCAATAAGGGCGCTACCAGCGGTGCGGTGGCTTATGCCCGGCTATTCGGTTATCCGTCCACGCCCCGCTCACATCCACCCGCAGCCAATACGGTCAGCGATGATGTCGACGCCCCGATCGTCAAATCCCCCACCAGTCTGACCGCTACCAATAATTTGCTGATCGACTGGCAATCTGGCACCAATGTATCCGGCTTGAATCCCACTAGCACCAAATTATGGGGCATTGCCATCAGTGGCGGCGACCGCGACCCCGGCCTATCCGCGCAGGGTACTGGCGGCAAGCCCTGGCGCTATATCAAAATCGATGGCGCTGCACCCACCATAGAAAATGTCGCTGCAGGGTCTTACCCATTCTGGGCGGAAGGCACGGTGTTATACCCCACTGAAAATCCGGCCGATGCATTATGGTCCAGCAAAACGACGCTGTTGAAAGCCTTCGCTGACGATATGGGCAGTCCGTCATTAGCCAGGCAAGTCAATACTACTCTGACATTCGGTGTCAGCGGCATGTTTGCGACCACCAAAGACCCGCGCGGCTTCCAAGTTAGCGTGCCTTTTGATCCCAATAACCCGGTGGTTGCGCTATCGCACGCTTGTGTCGGCACGACGAACACCATTAGTTCCGCGATTGTGCCGGTTGCTGACGATGTGGCTACCGGCGGCCTGCAATTACAGCTGAAATAAATCAACACTTTCATGGGAAGCGACTGCTGTCTGGCTGTCGCTGATTGAATCCAACTTTTTCGACTTAGGAATAAGCTCAATGCCAACCCCTGCACATAAGCCCGGGCTCCCCTGTCCCATTGTAATCAGGGCAATCATCCACTCGATAAAAGCAATACGGCTACTGGATGGGGTAGCTGTTCTGTTGATTATTTCGCTGAGCGTGTTCGTCGCACCGCAGGTTGAAGCGGCCAATAAAAAACCTGGCGTTAACATCGCCAAAATCGCTGCTGTGAGTGAAGGCGATTCAGTCAATCTCGATGGTAGTGCCAGTACAGACAAAGACGGTACGATCAGCAGTTTTGTCTGGGTGCAAACCAAAGGGGCTGCCGTCAATCTTAACGGCGCCAACTCGGCCATAGCCAGTTTTACAGCGCCAGCCATCACTAAAACCCAAAAACCCACCAAACCCATCACGCTGAGCTTTAAATTGACAGTCACCGATAATCTTGGTGCCACAAGAAGCAAAATCGTCAATGTGTCGGTCAAACCGGTCAATGCACTGCCGGTTGCCAATGCCGGTTCCGACATAACAGTAGCCTTGAACGCGCCGGTTGATTTAAACGCAGCAGGCAGCTCGGATGATGGGCAAATCATCCGTTATGAATGGAAGCAAATCAACGCCACGAAAGCCAATAGGGTCAAATTGATTGGCGCCAAAACCTTACAGGCCGGTTTTACCAGTCCGAATAAGGTCGCTACTTTGGAGTTTCAGTTAAAAGTCACCGACAACGATAAAAAAACCGCCGTGGACACCATCAAAGTCTCGGTCAGCAACACCAGTAACAACAGCTTGAATGCGACTTTCAACACCGATAAAACCACTTTGAACCAGGGCGGCAGTCTGTTGGCCAGTGTAGAGACTATCAGCGGCGGCACGGCACCCTACAGCGTTACTTTTGACTGGGGAGACGGCACGACTGCCGAGCAATCGACACTGGAAACCGGCGTCACCACGAAATCGGCCAACCATACCTATACCACTGCCGGTTCATATACCTTAACCAGCACTGTGACGGATGGCAATGGAGGCAGCAAAACCAATACGCAACTGATCAGCGTCACCGCCCCCGCCTTGTCGGCAGAATTCACATTGAACAATACCGTCATTCTGGAAGGCGATACGATCTTAGCCTCCGCCACCAACATCAGCGGCGGCAGTCCAGCCTATCAAGTTAAATTCGAATGGGGCGATGGTGCTGCGGCAGAGGAAATGAGCGATGCCAATGGCGGTAACAGTCAATCCGCCAGCCATGCTTACGCGGTAGCCGGTGAATACCCGTTAACCATCACCGTTACGGATAGCAACCATACAACCAAAACCTTTACCGTCAATGTCCGCGTTGAAGTAGCCGATCCCTTGGGCGAGTGTTGAAGCGCTTTTGCCTGCATCATCAATCCAAGCAACTGTTGATATTTCAGCACCTCATCAACAGTTGATGCTGTTCAGGCAACAGTTGTGAAATCGGGTATCGAAAAAAATCATAACAAATCAGTCAGATAGATCCTGGCACCAAATGTGCTTACCAAGGTTTTATAACTGTTGCTGTACAAGCATCCCCGATCAGTCTGCCAAATCAAGGGATGCGCAGCATAGCCCTTTTGTGATGAATCAACATTGTAAAAACCAAGTGAAATCGTCTGTTGCCCGGTTCAAGGCTAAAACTGCCAAACTCATAATGAGGCCGCATAATCCTCTTTTGCTGAGCCTGGGTGCGTTTTTGATCAGCACTCCGGTTTGCGCCAGCCTCGAAAACGAGGCGACAGAGCAACCTGCTGAATCGGCCAGCGAAACGGCTTTCGATTTATTGATGTTGCAAGTTGATGGCAACACCGTGCTTGAGCAAACCTTGGTCGAAAAAACCGTTTATCCCTTTCTGGGGCCGGGAAAATCCATCGCTGATGTGGAAAAAGCCCGGCAAGCCCTGGAAGAGGTATACAAGCAAAACGGCTATCCCACTGTCGTGGTTGAAATTCCAGAACAAGACGTGGTCAATGATTCGGTCGTGCTGAAAGTCGTTGAAGGTCAGGTTGAACGCTTAAAAATTACCGGTTCGCGTTATTACTCCTTAGGCCAGATTCGCGAAAAAACCCCTGGCTTGGCAGCCGGGCAAGTTCCTCACATGCCGGAAGTACAAGCCCAACTCAGTTCATTAGCTGAAGAGTCTGCCGATCGGCAGGTCACACCTATTTTTCGTGCCGGTAATACTCCTGGTAAAACCGAAGTTGAATTACGGGTCAAGGATGAATTACCGCTGCATGGCAATGTTGAAATCAACGGACGCAATAACGAGAACACCACGCGAACCCGACTCAATGCCTCTATCCGCTATGACAATTTGTGGCAAAGCTTTCATAGTGCTTCCTTGCAATATCAGGTGTCGCCGGAAAATTACGATGAAGTGGAAGTCTGGTCAGGCACCTATGTATTGCCTACAGGTTGGGCAGATACGCGTTTGGCACTTTACGGTATCGGCATCAGTTCCAATACCGAGTTGGGTACCACTATTGGTGGACTATCCGTGCTGGGAACGGGTTCGATTTGGGGAACCCGCCTGATCAAACCGCTGACTGCCATGGGTGATTACAACCATAGTCTGACATTGGGCTTCGACTACAAATCATTTGATCAAGGCGTAACCATTCAAGGTCAGGATCAAGGCACCTCTCCGATCAGTTACACCGGCTTTCAAGTCGGTTATGACAGTAGCTGGCGCAATGAACAATCTGTAACCTCACTTAGCTCGGCAGTGCATTTTGCGTTTCGCGGCATGGTCAATGACCAAGCAGAATTCGATACCCGCCGAACAGGTTCCCAGGCTAATTACATCTATGCCACGGCAGAAGCCAAACATATGCAGCAACTTCCGGCTGATCTGCGTTTAGCGGCTCGCGCGTCTGGACAGCTGGCAAATTCGCCTTTGATCAGCAACGAACAATTTGCTGCCGGAGGCCCCCAAAGCGTCCGCGGTTATTACCAGACTCAGCAATTGGGAGATGACGGTATCAATTTGTCTGTGGAATTCCAAAGTCCAGCGTTTAACGACGAAGACTGGTTTATCAAAAATCTGCGCGGACATCTATTCATGGATTATGCCTATTTGTGGATTCAACAACCATCGGAGCAAACTCCCAGCTTCTATCATCTGGCAGGTACAGGCGCTGGTTTACGCATGCAGTTGTTCAAAAACTGGATTGGCGAACTGGATTGGGCTTATCCCTTGTATCAACAAGGCACAGTGGATGTAGGTAATCAGCGGGTCGATTTCCGTTTGGCTTACGAGTTTTAGTCACGGGTTACGTCACACTACTTATGAATTGGGTCATGAAAAATCACTCAGCAATCGATGGCAATATCCTGATGTATCAGTTAAAACCCCTGGTGCAGACTATCCGTTCGTTGATCGCTGGCGGTTTTATAGTGAGCGTCGGTATGCCGCCCGCACGAGCGGAATTACCTGTTCCGGTTAAAGTCGATGCCCTGACGCATGTACCGGTTGATATCGCCACCACTGGTCAGGCGACGGCGGCCATCAAAGATAAAGTACTTAACATCAAACAACTGACAGACAAGGCTACGCTGGATTGGAAAAGTTTTAATATCGATGTCGATAAAGGCGTTCGTTTTGATCAGCCATCAACAACATCGATTGCACTGAACCGCATACATGACAGTAGCCCCAGCAAAATCATGGGCTCCTTGACGGCCAATGGTCAGGTGTATCTGGTCAATCAAAATGGCTTTGTGTTTGGCAAGAACTCTCAAGTCAACGCCAATTCTTTGGTAGCCACGACGCTAGGTATCAGCGAAGAAGTCTTTCAACGCGGCATAACCAAAGTATTCGACATCAACAATAGCGCAGCCCTGGAAGGCAACGGTCAGATCTATCTCAAAGACGAACAGGGCCAGATCATTCACGATCAAAACGGCCAAAAAGTCAAAATTCAAATCCTGCTTGAAAAGGGCGCCAACATCAAAACCCAAGGTGAAGGTGGTCGCGTCATTATTGCTGCACCGGTGGTCAATAACGAAGGTAGCATCGAAACGCCGGATGGTCAGACCATCATCGCCGCTGCACAGGATAAAGTCTATCTCCAAGAAGCAGGCAGTGACTCCGATGTGCGCGGCTTGGTCGTGGAAGTGGGAGCTGGTGGCGAAGTCAATAACGTCGGGAAAGTCCTGGCCGAACGCGGCAATGTCAGCTTGTTGGGTTTTGCGGTCAATCAAAAAGGCATGGCATCGGCCACTACCTCAGTGCGCCTGAATGGCTCGGTGCATTTGATGGCCAGAGAAGGTATTCAGAGTCCTGCGGTGACGGGCGGCAAATTAAAAGGCAAATCCACGTTACGCGCGACGGATTCGGGTGATGGTTTGGGTACCAAGGCCACGCTGACATTGTCCTCGGGCAGCGACACCCGGGTCGATTTGGATACTGATAAATCCGCAACCGCTATCGATGCGCAACCGCAACTCAAATCCAGCATTGAACTGAGTGGACATGACGTTATATTACGCGAACAGTCCAAAGTGGTGGCCAAATCCGGCAAGGTATCCATCAATGCATTGGATAATCCTGCCGACCCCAAATTCAAAGGCAACGCCAGAATTTACATGGAGTCGGGCAGTAAAATCGATGTGTCGGGAGTCAAAAATGTCGAACTGGCGATGGAGCGGAATGTCGTTGAAGTCGAGTTACGCAAAAACGAATTGAGAGATTCGCCATTACAACGTGATGGCGTGCTATTTGGCCAGACGGTGGCGGTTGACTTGCGTAAAGTGGATCTGGAACACGATACGGAAACCGGCGAACTCACCAAAGCTAGCATCCCGGTCGCGGATATTAAAGGGGCAGTGGATCGCATAGCCCGCAATATCGATGAACGCAGTACCTCGGGTGGTAGCGTCGAACTCAATGCCAGTGGCAATGTCATTACTAAAGCGGGCAGTGAAGTGGACTTTTCCGGGGGCTCGGTGCGTTATGCGGATGGCTATATCAAAACCACTCAGTTGAAATCCGGCAATCAAACTTTTGAGATCAGTTATGCTGATCCCAATCGACATTACGATGCGATTGTCAAAAACAATCAGGTGGCATCGAATCAGGTCAAGGGCTATGTCGAAGGTAAAGCCGGTGGCAAACTAAGCATCAATACCTATGCTGCAGCGCTGGATGGTTCGATCAAAGGTAAGACCATTGATGGCCTGTATCAACGCACCCCTGAGCAAAGAGCGGCAGGCAGCCATCTCAGTATTGATTTGAGCAACAATAATTTATTTGGCAAACAGGATGTGGTGATCAGTCAGAATCCGACCACAACCAATATCACTGAAAGCGATCCCTTCCCAGCCAAATCCAGCGAAGATAAGAGCCCGGTGGCCCTAAAGCTTAAAGCTGGTTTATTCAAAGAGGCTGGTATCCGCGATGTCAGCATTAAAACCAACGGTGCCCTGCGGATCGAAAAAGGCGCACAGATAACCTTACCCGATAGCGCCAACTTGCTGTTATCCGCTGTGGGTGTGGATATTCTGGGTTCCATTAAAAGTCCATCCGGACATGTCACCGTCAAACCGATTGAACTCGGTTCTGCAGGCCTGATTCCATCCGCCATCACATTGGGCAGTGAAGCCAATATTGATGTTAGCGGTTTATGGGTGAACGACTATCTGAGCGCCAGAAACGCCACGCCTTTGGGTTTGGTTTCGATTGATGGCGGACAAGTTAATTTGATCAGCGAACAAGGCGACCTAAATTTGCAAAAAGGCAGCCGGATTCAGGCGAATGCGGGTGCTCAGCTGCAAACCGATGGCACGATCAAGGACGGCAACGGCGGCAGTATTGCTTTACGCGCCGAAACCCACCTGGGCGGTGGCAAAGTATCCAGCTTGTTACTCGATGGTCAATTATCCGGCTGGGCTTTACAACACGGCGGCAGCTTGCAGTTGAGCAGCAACCAAATCATCGTGGGAAATTCAGTCGGCACGCTGGACAACACAGCTTCAGCCGAGACACCTTTGTTGTTGAATGCTGGATTTTTTCAACAAGGTGGCTTTGGTGATTACACGCTGACGGCCAATTATCACGGCTTGACGGTGACGGACAATACCCAGCTCAGACCGTTGCAACAAAACTGGCAACTTAAATCTAAAGCCTACGCCCAAGCTAGCGGGTCCTCACTGAAAGACATGACATCCGTGGTCCGCAACCCGGAATATATTCGCACACCGACCAACCTGAATTTGACGGTCGCACAGCTCGATAGCCAAAAGCGCGATGCCACGCTGGTGATTGGCCAGGGTGCGTCGATCAAAACCGATATGCAAGCAACGCTGGCGTTGAACTCGGATACGTCAATCAAGATTAACGGTAGCCTGGAAACCCCGGCAGGCAATCTGCTGATAACACTGACGACGCCCAGACAGGGCGATTCGGGTTTTTTCACTTCACAAGGGATTTGGCTGGGGCCGGAAAGCCGTTTGTTGGCTCGTGGTGCCTATAAGGCTGAACTCAATCCGTTCGGTTTAACAATGGGCGATGTGCTATCCGGTGGCACGATTGCTTTGACTGCCAACCGGGGTTACATAGTAACGTATGGGACATCCCTTCTGGATGTATCTGGCACTAATCAAAACATCGACTTTAGAGAGTTGGCAGAGCGGGGTACTCAGGTCAGCGTAGTGAATCGAAACATAGCTTCTACTGGCGGCAGCATAGACTTGATGGCTGCTGAAGGCATTCTGGCTGATGGAAAAATGCTTGCAAGCGGTGGCAAAGGCGCTGTGGGCGCGCAATTATCGATCGAATTAAATGCCGGTGCCAGGAACAAGCCGGAAGTACCCATTGCAGGCGGAGGATTTCCTGACGACCAACTGGTCACCAAACCCCGCAGTATCGAAATCGCCGCCAATCAAACCGAAAATGTCACGGCCAACCTGTGGCAAACTGGAATAGTCGATACGACACGCTTTAATGGACGGGCGTTGCTATCGAATCAGCAAATCAATGCTTCAGCCGCTGATGATTTGGCGTTTAAAGTCGATCCCGTCGCGGGTAATCAGTTTGTCGGCAGCATACTGTTTGACGGTAATGTTACGCTATCCGCAGCCAAACAAATTGTGCTGGATGCTCCCAGCCTGAAAACCAACAATGGTCAGGTTACTTTAAACACTGCTTATGCGGCGCTGGGTTCAGCGCAAAGCCGTCTGGATACCCAGTTGGGACAAGGCCTGTTTACCACGCGTCTGGCACCGGATGCCGTTGCTGGTACCGGTCAGTTAAGCGTGAACGCCAAAGGCATCGATTTGATCGGTGGACTGAGCTTTAACGGTTTCGGTACTGCCGAACTGGCCAGCCAGGGTGATATTCGTTTGATAGGCAGTCGGGTCAGACGAGACACCAAGGATTATTTGGGTGAACTGAAATTGGTCGGCAACTTGAACTTAAAAGCCAGCCAAATTTATCCCGCCACCTTGAGCCAATACACCCTGAATGTCTCCGGCAGTAATTCCACGGTCAACATTCAACCCAGCGGTCAAACGGCATCGCCGGTATTGTCGGCCGGTGGGCAACTCACCATTAATGCGGCCAATATCATTCAGGCCGGCACCCTGAAAGCCCCCTTCGGCTCACTGGTACTGAATGCAACGAAAAATCTTGAATTAGCTTCTGGCAGTTTGACTTCCGTATCTGGAAACGGCTGGACTGTGCCTTTCGGTCAAGTGGCTGGTGGGGTGAACTGGCTGTATCCGTTGGATAGCAGCGGCGCGATCAATCGGCTCATCAATACCCCTCCAGAAAAACGTTTGTCTTTGACCGGACAAAATGTCGCCCTGAAAGAAGGCGCAACGGTGGATTTGTCGGGCGGCGGCGATTTGCAGGCTTACGAATTCATTCCGGGTCCCGGGGGATCGGTGGATGTCCTCAACCCGGATACAGCGGGCGTTTCCAATCAATATGCAGTGATTCCCGGCTTGAACAATGCATTAACCCCTTATGACCCTCTGGAATTTTCAAATTCGGGTTTATCTGTCGGCAAGAGCGTTTACCTCAGTGCTGGTAGTGGTTTGGCGGCTGGTTGGTATACCTTGTTGCCTGCACACTATGCCTTGTTGCCAAATGCTTATTTGGTCACACCGGTAGCGGGCAGCAAAGACTTCACTCCCGGTCAGACCACAACGGATTTGACGGGTGCCCGAATTGTGGCAGGCCGTTACGGCATTGCCAACACCCTGATAGCTGACGCGCGTTGGCAGGGATTTGCCGTTGAATCCGGACAGGTCGCCAAAACCCGTTCTGAATACAAAATATACAGTGCCAATCAGTTTTTTACCGACAAAGCCAATAGTGTGGGTAGCGTCATTCCGCAACGCCCGAAAGATGCGGGTAGTTTGGCAATTACCGTCAACAATAGCCTGAATCTGGGCTCGCGTTTATTGGCATCGGCTAGTGCAGACGGCCTGGGGGGGCAAGTTGATATCAGCGCCAACCGGTTGGCGATTGTCGGAAGACAGGAAGATGTGGCTAGCACCCCGGCTGGAACCGTAGCCTTATTTGCGGATGACTTAAATAATTTTAACGCCCCCAGCCTACTTTTGGGTGGAACCCGTAGCAAAGAAGCACAGGGCACCCGTGTCAACGTACAAGCGCAAACCGTTGTTGTGGCTGGCAACGCCAAAATAACCGGTCAGGAATTGATTTTGGCCGCTAAAGATGAGGTCAAACTAAACAGCGGTGCCACCCTGGAAAGTACTGGCAAAACCGGCAAAGCAGGCGATGACTTGTACATCGCCAACCAAACCGCTGCGAACGCCAGTACCAATAGTGATGGTGCATTATTGCAAGTTTCCTCAGCCGGTCAGTCTGATGTGATTCGGGATAAAACCATTACTGGGAATTCCGGAACCCTGACAGTCCAGGATGGCGTGCTATTGAAAGCACAAGGTTCCATGGTGCTGGATTCCAGCAAAAATACGATTTTCGATGGTGACATTGATATGCAAGATGGTGCGCTGGCCTTGAAGTCCAGCCGTATCAGTCTGGGTAATGCACCGACCAATACCCCAGGCTTGGTATTAGCCAACACCGAATTCGATCTGGCCGAACTGGAATTGATCAGTGCAACTGATTTGGATATCTACGGCAATATTAAACTGACCGCCGATCATCTCGCTATTGGCGCGGCCAACATCAATGGCTTTGCCAATTCAGCGGGACCCACTACCATCAATGCCGATAAAGTCAGTTTGTTCAATACCGCTTCGACGTCCAATCGGGCTGGAAATGGCACAGGGCAATTGATCGTTAATGCCAAACAGATTGAATTAGGTGCTGGCGAATACACCATCAATGGTTATCAATCCGTCGAACTGAATGCCAGTCAAGCACTCGTCGGGAATGGCCAACAAATCGATGCCGTCACAGGTAACAGCACGTTTGCCAGCGCCGGGCATTTAAAGGTCAACGCCAACTTGACAGCCAATGCCGGACGCTTCATCGGTGAAAACGGTGCCACCACCCAAATCGATGCGATTGGTCACAGCATAAACTTAAGTTCCGGCCAGGCTCTGCAATCACTGAGTCAAGCTGGCATAGGCGCACGTTGGAACATTGCTGGAGACAGTATCACCAGTAATGCCTGGTTCGATCTGCCATCCGGAATCATCGAACTGACTGCGCACCATGGGGATCTGAACCTGTTGAATGCTTCGATGCTGGATGTCTCCGGGCAGGTGGCTGGTTTGGGTGAGCAAACCCGTTATGCAGCGGCAGGTAAAGTCTTGCTAAGCTCAGACAACGGTTCGGTGAATCTGGCTGAGGGGGCAAAAATCAAACTGGCCGGTGCCGTAGACCGTGACAAACAAGCCAGTGATGCCGGGTTACTCAGGGTCAATGCCGCTCAAGGTCAATTTAAATGGCAAGGTACAGTCACCGCCAATGCCGCTAATCAAACAAATCCGCAATTACAGCAGGGCAGTCTACGTCTGGATACTAAAACTGCCGACAGTTTTTCGACACTAAACAACAAGTTGCGGGCGGCGGGTCTGAGCGAAGAAATCTCAATTCGGCAACGCACAGGCGATGCCACGCTGACCGCACAGGACCAAATTAAAGCCCATCAATTCCATTTGATTGTCGATCAAGGTAAAGCCACCCTGGCCGGAAACATCGATGCCAGCGCCAGTCAAGCCGGATCGATAGACATCTATGCCAGGAATGGCATCGAAGTCGCAGCGACGGGCGAACTCAATGCCAGTTCGACCGGCAAGGGTTCTGAAGGTGGCAAAGTTACTTTGGATACCGTGCACCGAGACGACACGGGGAGTGGCTTGCTCAATCTAGCAGCCCTAGGCGGCAAAATCGATGTAACCGGTGGTGTGAATGGTAGCGGCGGTTCGCTGCATTTGCGTACCGGTAGAGGCAATAGCGGTGATGGCGTCAATATCAGTAGCATCAATACCACCATCAAAGGAACCGATCCGCTGCACGCTACCGTGGAAGCAACCAAGGTTTATGACGGCCAACAAAACATAACCAGCAGCTTAATCGATAGCTGGAAACTGGCGACTGATAGCTATATGGTCAGTGTTGCTCCTCTGCAAAACTTTTCCGGCTCCAGCATTAATTTATTGCCCGGAATAGAGGTCAGAAGCAATGGTAATTTGACCTTGGCCAACCAATGGGACTTCGTTGATTGGCGCTACGGGACTATGGGGAATAAAACCCTGCCCGGATTTTTGACTTTGCGTGCAGGCAATAATCTGAATATCAACGCCACGTTGAGCGATGCTTTTAAAACCGACAGCATCCCTAATCAAACTTCCCGAAAATATCAGGATATGTTGCAAGCCGGACAATCCTGGAGCTATCAGCTGATTGCCGGTAACGACATCAATTTGGCTCACAGTTATCTGGCTAAAAATCCATTAACCCCCACTTCCAATAACTTGGTCAAAACCCAGGTCATGGTCAGAACCAGTACCGGTGACATCACCATGCAAGCGGGCGGCAATCTGGTTTTTTCCAAAGATGCGAGCAATTCGTCCTCAGCTGCGGCTATCTATACCATGGGCACAACCGCGCCCTATACCCGCAGTCAACTGTTGAAAGGCGAGATACCAGGTTTACCCGCGCGCTTGCAAAGCGAAACCGATAGCCAATATTTGAATCGTATGAATGCGGCACAAATGAATGACTTGCTTCGATTTGGTTTTCTGGACGAAACCCGTATCGGCAGTTTATTTCAAAAAGCGGAATTCCCGACCCAAGGCGGAGACATCAGTTTACGGGCCGCTGGCAACATCGAAGGCATAGAAA
>Ga0172367_10004464_pt1 | contig 17404 bp, 22 predicted proteins | sample Lak10m_FD_114542 | JGI IMG/M metagenome (GOLD analysis project Ga0172367, IMG submission 114542) | Freshwater microbial communities from Kabuno Bay, South-Kivu, Congo - kab_022012_10m | ecosystem: Environmental > Aquatic > Freshwater > Lake | place: Democratic Republic of the Congo: South-Kivu...
GATGATGGTTCTATAGTTTGGACTATCACTGAGCAGGATGCTGAGGCTAATAGTGCCTCTGCTGCACTGAAAGAAGACGGGCAAATAGTTATACTTAAGAACTTGGATACGCCCCTGCATCGAGTAGTGGCTCGTAATCTTGGCGCAGAAGCGATAGACCCTAATACTGGTAGATGGGCTGGCTCTTATGACCCTGAAGCTGCTATGCCAGAGTACGATGATAAATATCTTTTGCGCAGAGAATATAAAGACAGTATTCGCAAGCAGGTATATCAGATAGTAGATGGGGCGGCTATACCTGGCTTAGTACCTATTTTTGACATCTAATGATATAACCAATTGTAGATGGTTGAGCCAGAAATCACTAAACCAACAATTCAAGAAGTTAAATTAGAGCATAGACATAACTATGTTGGTGGTGCTTTTGCTTATAAAAATAGTAGCAAGAATTCTAAATTATTAGATCCTGAGAATTTTCAAGAGACAGTAATGATTATCGGTAGAGGCAAGGCAAGACCCGTGAGGATTGCTGCGCCTGATCAGGAGACTAGAGCTGGGGCTTATCCGCAGCATAATACTCCTAAAGCTTTTAGAGGGAATCTTGAGGTAGTTGAATCTAAATCCCTTGATCCTTATTTGAGACTCAATGATGTTCATAGTCTTGAGGCTGCAGGTTTCAAGAATATTTTGGTGCCTTTCCCTCGCGAGCGCATGGCTAAGGTGCATGCTCAGTATGCGCATCTTAATAAGTTTGCTTTTAATCAAATGCTTGGTATCCCTAATCCAGACAAGCGTGAGTTTGATGTTTGGGCTAAAAAAATTGAAAAAAACAAACAGATAATTATTGCTTACCCCTATAAAAAAACTGGCGTTACTATATTTGTGCAAGTAGTTGATTATGCTGATGATATGACTACTGTTATTGGCATTAAACACTGTAGTTTTGATGAGGGGCAGCCAATTGTGGTTAATGAGTCTATTGTAGATGCTTGCGCTAATGTTAGGCAGCTAGCACATCTTGGTGTTAAAGGAGCCAGCAAGGCTTTTAATTCTGTCGAGCGTTTTGATGATGGTGCTGTGGCTTGGACTGTCACTCTCAAGCAGGACGCTAGTCGTATTTCTGGCATGGCAGTGCTTTTACCTGATAATAGTGTTGAAATAGTTTCTGACGAGATGAATGACGCCGTTATGCTCGCTGCCAAAAACTTGGGTGCAGAGAATGTTGAGAATGATAAGTGGCTTGGTAGTTATTCTGAGGCAGCCTGTCGCGCTGATGATATTCACCCTATGCGCCTTGCATTTAAGGAGACGGTTCGCAAGCAAATAAGCCAGATTATAGATGGTGCTACTATCCCGGGTTTTATGCCGATATTCCCTGTAAACCTCAATCAGCTATAAGTTCTCTGTTGCGTAAATAAGCCTCAGCTATGCTCAAATCCTCTGGGGTGGTGATTTTGATATTACTATTGGGGCTTTTGACTAGAGCGATGGTTTGCTTATCGCGCTCAAGCAGAGCTGTGGTGTCGGTGCCGAGGAAGTTCTCTGATATGGCTCTAGCGTAAGCTTCGATTAGTAGTTGTGATTTGAATACTTGAGGAGTTTGCACTGCCCAGAGTTTGTCGCGTGAGATGTTTTTATCTACGTAGTTCTCTTCGCCTTGGTTTTTTGCCAGCTTAAGCGTGTCAGTTACTGGGCTAGCCGCGGTGGCTGCACCGTGCCTTAGCGCCGACTCTATTACAGCATCTATGGTGTCTGCTAGCACTAGGGCTCTTACTGCATCATGGACGAGAATTAAATCAGGTTTATCGTTGCTGAAGGCTTGCATGCCTAGGTATACGCTCTCTTGCCTAGTATCTCCGCCTTTGACTACTGTTAGATCTAAGTCTGGGCAGTAGCTCGCTAGTATTTTGCGTGTATAAACTATATCTATAGTCGGGATTATAAATTTGGATATGTATTTTGATTTAGCTAGTGCCCTTAAGGTGATACAGAGTATCGGTTCATTATTCAGGGTGAGAAACTGTTTAGGTTTACTGGCGCTCATGCGCTTACCGATACCACCAGCTGGCACTATTGCATAAACTTTTAGATTATTTACAGGCATATGCGCTAAAATCTTATCCAGTGGAGATAATAGCAGAATACCTTAACTATTTAGAGCTAGAGCGGGGTTTGACCTATAATTCTTTGCGCTTATATAAATGTGATCTGCTTGATTTTGATGAGTTTATCAAACAAGAACTTAAGCTTGATGCTTTTGATTTCACTAGTCTTGATGCGGATATTTTGCGTGAGTTTACCGCTTGGGTGGAGCGTCAGGGTAAGAGCGTCGCTACTGTAAACCGCAAGCTGACTGCTCTTCATGGTATGTGGACTTGGTTGCGCCGCAATAATCAAGTCGAACGTGATCCTTTTACTCAGGTGGAGCGTGAGGGTCAGTATCGTAATAAAATCCCGGCAACTTTGAGTGAAGAAGAAATTAAGCAGCTCCTGGATTACCCGGAGCATAGTTTGCGCTCTAGGATTATACTCGAGATGATTTATGCTACTGGTATTCGGGTGGCAGAGCTGGTTTTGCTTACTCTTGCTGATATAGATCTAGAGAGGCAGCTTATTACTATTGCACGTTCGGCGAAGTATAAAGAAAGGGTAGTGCCATTCAATAAAGTGCTTAAAGGCTATATTGAAGAATATATTGTGGTGCATGCTTTGGAGCCGGTGCATAAGATTTTTTTTGCTGCTGGGGTCCCGAGCGGAGAAGCAGTCTCTGAGCGTGAGATATTTAGGCTAATACGCCAAGCCGGCGCTAAAGCTGGACTAATGAAGAAAGTCTCGCCTTCGATTATTCGTAATAGTTTTATTAGGCATATGAAGCAGCGCGGAGCGTTTAAAGTTCTGCTGCGTGATCTTACTGGGCAGAAGTCGGTTTAGCGCTGGCGGCGTCTGCGTCCTTGCGAGCCGCAGGCGAAGCGTCATTGCGAGGCATTGCCACGTCGCTACGCTCCTCGCAACAGGCTGCGTGCCGAAGCAATCCCCATGCTATCACTCAAAGATAGATTGCTTCGTCGTGCCTGTGGCACTCCTCGTAATGACTAATGCGAGTGGGCTTAGGATGACGCTACGAATGCGGATCCAAAACATCGCGCAGCTCATCACCAATAAGATTGAAACTTAATACCGCCGCAAATATAAGCAAGGCTGGCGACCATAATAGCCAAGGTCTTGTGAGTATATTGCTAAGATCCTTGCCTTCAGCAAGTATATTGCCCCAGCTAGGATCTGGTTGATTAATACCAAGCCCGAGGAAGCTAAGCGCCGATTCGCCAACTATATAACCGGGTATGGCTAGAGTGGCAGCCACGACTAAGAAGCTTGCTGTATGTGGAATAAGATGTTTGACGATTATGGCCAAGGACCTGTCACCCATTGATTTTGCCGCCAGTACAAAATCCTTAGACTTGAGTGCCAGTATTTGGCCGCGAATAATACGACTCAGCCCAGCCCAAGAGATAAAGGATAAGATGACAGTTATCATCACAAAGCGCTGAGTATTACTAAGACTAGCAGGCAGTATCGCAGAGAGAATTATTAACAAGTACAATCCGGGCAAACTCATTATCGCTTCAGCGATACGCATCATAATGTTATCGACTATACCGCCAGCAAAACCTGATATGCCACCATAAATTATCGCGATGGGGAATGCGATTATAAGCCCTAGAAAACCTATACTCAGTGAGGGTCTGGCGCCGTGTATAAGTCTTGAGACCAGATCTCTACCTAGTTGATCGGTTCCAAGTAGATATAGGTAGGCAGGTTTAGTAGAGTGGCTGTTATCCACGGAGATAAGTTTGCCTTTGCTGAAGAATTTGAGTGGGTGTTTGTGATCACGAATTTGCTCGCCGTGTTTTTGGTAGCTGAGAGGGTCAAGTCTATAAACCTCTCGATAGATATAAAAACCATCGTGGAGATTGAAATATATCTGTGTGGGCGAAGCGTAACCAGCCTCCGGGTTCTGCTCTACTGGGCTATAGGGGGCTATATAATCAGCCAGCAGCATGCCGAGATACATTAGTATCAGCACCCCAAGTGATATTAAGCTAGAAAGCCGCTTCATCTATCTTTTAATATGTCATAAAAATGAGTTGATGTCATATAATGTGTTTTGGGGTAGCTAGCACTGTCATTGCGAGGAGCCGCAGGCGACGAAGCAATCCATTGGCACGGGGATCCTTCGCTTCGCTCAGGATGACGCTACTTCGCTATCGACATGAGAATAACATTAATATTATTGATATTTATCCTTGGTTCTTGCGCATTATTCGACAAGCGCCTAGTCGATGCCAAAAATTATATAGAAGCGCATAAATACGAAGAAGCGATAGAATTGCTCGAATCATATCAGGGCAGTGATGCTGCGCAGAAGCTATTAGCTGAAGCCTACCTGGGATCCGGTATAGCTACGCTTAAGAATTTAAGCTTGCCGCAGTATAATCGCTATCAGATTTGCAAAGAGAAGTTCGCTAAGGCTGTGGACACTGATCCGCATAGTGTTAGAGCGCGTGATTACTATCAAATGATAATTAAAACTATAGACAGCGCTGAGGCTAAAGTATGAATCTGATAATTTATTTTATTGCTACTTATGTGCTAGGTGCTATGCCTTTTGGCTATTGGCTGGGACTTGCTTACGGTAAGGATCTTACTAAGATAGGTAGTGGTAGTATCGGTGCTACTAATGTGCTGAGAGCTATTGGTAAATGGCAGGCAGCTTTGGTTTTAGTTCTAGATGCCTTGAAGGGTTTTGCTCCAGTCTATTACGCTAAGAATTATTTTTTGGCTGCTCATGGTTATTCTGAGTGGTATCTATTATTGCTGACCTTCGTGCCGATTATCGCGCACAGCAAGAGCATGTTTATCGGTTTTAAAGGTGGTAAATCTTCAGCGACGGGCTTTGGAGTTTTGTTAGCTCTTAACTGGCTAGCAGCTATCATTACTATTGCTATCTGGATTTCTACAGTATTAATTAGCCGTTATAGTTCATTGGGTTCTATAGTATGTATCCCACTGGTGTCGCTGTGGTTATGGCTGTTTGGTGAAAGTCTGCCGGTGATTAGTTATGGGATATTCACCACTATATATATAGTTCTAATTAAGCATAGGGCTAATATTAAGCGCTTGCTTGATGGGACTGAGCCTAAGATAGATCAGAAATTGTCATCCTGAGCGTAGCGAAGGATCCCATTGCGAGTCGCACTCGACCTGTCATTGCGAGCCGCGAAGCGGCGCGGCAATCCATTTAGAGTTGTGGATTGCTTCGCCCTGCGGGCTCGCAATGACTGACTATTGCAATGATGACACTAATATCTCAACGAGCGAATCGTAGCTAATCCCCGCTGCTTTAGCCTGCGCTGGTAGATCGCTAGTATCAGTCATGCCTGGTAGAGTATTGACTTCAAGTATATATGGCTGGCGTGCCTGCATGTCAATAATAAAATCAACCCGCGCAAAACCTGAGCAGCCTATAGCTCTATAAGCTGCAAGAGCATAGTTGTGAACTTTAGTCGTTAGCTCGAAATCTATTGATGCGGGCAGTATAAACTCAGTCATGCCCGGTGTGTATTTAGCTTCGTAGTCGTAGAATTCTTTTTTTGGTCTTAGTTCTAATATTGGTAGAGAAGCTAAGTCTCCGTCAGCGTGTGAGTTCTGTATGTTTGATTGTGAAGCTAAGTCTTTGTCTGTGACTAAGCTTGTGAGTCCGGTTTGCACGGGAATGATACTAGTAGTCACTTCGGTACCTTTAATGAATGGTTCGACGAAATATTTATTAGCATCACCTTGCTCGGCTAGTTTTAATAACTCTTCATGGCTATTTACTTTAGTGATGCCAACACTAGAGCCGTCGCAGATTGGTTTGACTATATAGCCATTGTCATTGCGAGGAGCATAGCGACGAAGCAATCCATTATTAGTAGTGGATTGCTTCGCTTCGCTCGCAATGACACTGAGCTTTGATCCTTCTAAGACTGGCAACCCAGCTGCCTTTAAGAGTGTTTTGGTTTGGATCTTATTCATGCCCACAGCACTTGCCATAACTTTAGATCCTGAATATGGGATTTTTAGTAGTTCCATATATCCTTGAAGGCAACCATCTTCACCATAATTGCCGTGAGTCATTAATATCGCAGCGTCTATTTTGCCGGCGATTTTTAGTTCAGCTAATTCTTTAAGCGAGCTAGTATCATTAATCTCGAATAGCTGAGTTTGTTTATAGCCTAGTCTTATAAGTGCGGCATGGACATTCTTGCCAGAGCGCAAAGATACCTCACGCTCACCAGAGAAGCCGCCGGCTAGGACGTAAATTTGAGAAGCTTGATTCATTAGTTAAGTATCTGCATTCCCAGTCTCTCTACTAAACTATGATCCGCTGTATCGCCTGGGTTAGCGGTGGTGAGTAGCTTAGCGCCAGTGTGTATGCTATTGGCTCCAGCCACGAAACATAGCGCTTGCAACTCTTCGCTCATCGATAATCTACCGGCTGATAATCTTACGCGTGCTGCTGGCATTAATATGCGCGCTGTAGCGATAGTGCGTACTAGCTCGAACTTATCGATTAGGAATTCTATATTGAACTCGTCATTGCGAGGCGACGAAGTCGCCGTGGCAATCCCGTTGGCTGGCTGTATGGGGATTGCTTCGTCACTGCGTTCCTCGCAATGACGCTTCGCTTCGCTCGCAATGACGTTGCTATTGTTACGTTTCTCCATTAGACGATCATATTGTGGTGTACCCTTAACTGGCACTAGAACATTGATAGGTACTGAGCTTGGCTGCGGTTCCATATTAGCAAGCACCTCGAGGAAGCTTATATGATCTTGATGTGATTCACCTAAGCCTAGTATGCCGCCACAACAAACTTCTATGCCTGCTTCTTGCACGTTAGTTATAGTCTCGATGCGATCCTCGAATTTGCGCGTGCTGATAATCTCAGAATAATATTCTGGAGATGTGTCTATATTATGGTTGTAACTATGCAAGCCAGCGTCCTTGAGTCTTAGTGCTTGCTCTTTAGTGAGCATGCCTAGTGTTACACAGGGCTCCAGCCCCATATCACGCACCTTAGATACTACGCTTACTACTTGATCGAACTGCGCGCCTTGCGGTGCTGAGCGCCAAGCTGCGCCCATGCAGAAGCGTGTCGAGCCGTTGGCTTTAGCCGCTGAAGCTTCAGTGAGTATCTCTGTTTCTGATATCAGTGGCTCCACTTCTAGTCCAGTGTCATAGCGAGCTGACTGCGAGCAGTAATTACAATCTTCTGGGCAGGCGCCAGTCTTGATACTAGAGAGGGTGCAGAATTGTATTTCGCTAGGATTGTGGTGCTGACGGTGCGCCGTCTGAGCGCGGTAGATAAGCTCAGGCAGTGGCAGGCTAAAAACAGCTTCTATATCTTGCTTGGTGTATTGCTTGGTGCTGGTAGCAGGCATGGTTTAAATTGTAACCGAATAAGTTTGTTTAGATAATATGATATTATTTTAGTATGAAGGTTAAGCCAATTGTTCATATTGTTGAGGATGATGACCGGTGTAGGAGTTCGATTGCAGTTTTAGTTAAGCCTGCATACTCAAAAAAAGTGTTTGAGTATGAGCATGGTGTTGATTTTGCTAATAAATCTACTGAGAATTTTAGCGATAAAAAAGCTCTTCACCTAATAGTATCTGATAAGGATATGGGTGAAGGTGCTGGTATTGAAAAGGTTTTTGAAGCTATTGATAGACTTATACGAGCGGGACATCCAGCGACTAATATTCGTTTGTTGGGACAGACTGGTGGTGATCCCAATAAGTTTACTAGCTTGTTTTCCAGATACGCAAAAGCTAAGCATTGGAGTCCTGTGAAAACTTTATTTCGTAGTAAAACTGAGGTAGGACGAAGATTCGACCAAGCTCTTGATCAATTGCTTGCAATGAAATGATTAATTCAGCGCCCCAGCCTTCTTCTTCATACCCTTAGGCAGTAGCGGCACATTAGTAGAGATCATCGCAGATCTATCATCGTTGGACTGAATAATGCATTCGGCGTGATCTGGATCGATCTCAAAGTATTTAGCCATAACTTCTAAGAGTTCTTTTTTCATTTTCTCTACCTGAGCTGGTGGCATTTGCTGGCGGTCGTGTATAACCATCAGTTTCATGCGGTTTTTGGCAGACATTCTGCTGCCTTTTTCTGGGATTTTGAATAGCCAATCTAATATAGTTTTAAGCATGATTTATTTAAATAAAGTTTGTAGTTTGCCGAAGAAGCCCATTTTTTTGTTGAGCTTGAGGAAAGGCACTTCTTCGCCTAGTAGCCTGCGCGCGATATTGCGGTAAGCTTGACCGGCGAGTTTGTTGTCGGTTAGTGATAGCGGTTCACCCTTGTTAGTAGAGATCACTACCGCTTCATCGTCTGGTACTACGCCAAGTAGATCTATAGATAGAATCTCCTGTACATCTTCTACGCTCATCATATCGTTGGTCTCGACTAGACCCGGCTTAAGTCTATTGACTACTAGTCTGTAGCCATCAAGCTCATCTTTGCGAGCTTCGAGCAAGCCTACTATCCTGTCAGCATCACGTACTGAAGACATCTCTGGAGTTACTACTACTATAGCCTCATCAGCGCCAGCGATGCTGTTCTGGAAGCCAGACTCTATGCCGGCTGGGCAGTCTAGAATGACGAAATCGAACATAGTTGCTAGGTCTTTAACTAGTTCTTTCACTTGATCAGCATTAACGCAGTTTTTGTCGCGAGTTTGCGCTGCTGGCATTAATGATAGATTAGGTAGCTTCTTGTCTTTGACTAGTGCTTGTTTTATTTTGCAAGTGCCTTCGATAACATCGACTAGGTTATAGACTATTCGGTTCTCAAGCCCCATGAGTATATCTAAGTTGCGCAGACCTATATCCATATCTATTAGGCATACGGTCTTACCGAGATCCGCCAAAGCCGCACCAATATTGGCAGTGGTCGTGGTCTTGCCTACTCCGCCTTTGCCTGATGTAACTACGATTATTCTTCCTTGTTTCATTGTCTCTGTCATCAACTCTTAAATATTCTTATTTCATTATCTACTATGCGTGCGATTTCTGGACCGTTAGGTCTTTTGTCTTTGAGAAATTTTTTGGCTTTATTAATCTTTGTCGACATAGCTATCATATGATCAGCTATGCGTAGTTGTCCGCAATCTAGTCTGTGAGCTGCGACTATCGATGTCTCATCGCCTTGACTGCCTGCGTGAGCTAGACCTCTTAGTGTGCCCCATACTATTATGTCACCGGCTGCGTAGATCTCCGCTTCAGGATTAACATCACCGATGATGATGATGTTGCCGGGGTATCTTAGCAGCTGCCCAGATCTTAGATTGTGTTTGATGTACAGGGTCTCTGGTAATTTGGAGACTAGTTCTGCTTTTTGTTTTTGTCTCTGTTCGCTAGTCTCAGGGTCTATATACCTAGCGTCTATATTCTCTTCGCTGTTTGCTTTTGATAAACCTTTGAGTGCTATGTTTTTACTGTTGAGTTTTTCTCTAATTTTTTTGATGGCGGCAGATATTTCTTGGTCAAGCTCGGCATCAAGATCTATGGTGCTAGGTACTATTAGCGAGACCGCGGTGCCTGAGAGGAAGCCTTCTATTTCTTCTATGTAGTCATTGCACTCTGTTTCGAAGCTATCAGCCAGTAGATTCTCTTGAGAAAAGTCTAAGTAAGTGCCTTTCTTGCTTTGTTTGATTTTAATTTTGCTTTTGGTTGCGGCCATATTTAGACTGGCGTCCAGCCAGAAAGGTTCCCATAAGATAATGTAACAGTGAAATCCTATTATTTCAATGTCGTTATACAATGTATTTAATGTTTGAAGAACAGGATAAATCTCTTAATTATTGGCAGCGAAGAGCGTATCAGAGTGCTTTTCTTGCAATTTGGTTTGGCATAGTATTTTTTATTGCCACCCTCTGTAAGCCTATTTGGGGTATTTTCACTTCGATGTTTATGGGGATATTATTGTATTACTTATTCTCTGCGCCAGTCAATTTTCTAGCTCGCTATATAAAGTCTCGCGTATTTGCAATTATCATCATAGTGCTTTCGGCGTTTTTTGGTATAGCCATGCTTGGCGTCTATATCGCACCACTCTTAAGTTCTCAGCTCAAACAATTTAGCTCGATAATTCCTTTTTTACTTGGTGAGATTAAATCTACGCTTGAGATTATTAACGGCTATCTTGTTAGCTATCACCTTGAGATACCAACACATTATTTCGAAGAAGAGGAGTTCGTTAATTCTGTAATTCCTATGCTTAGTAAATTTAAGTTTGATAATTTTGGTTTATCGCTTGGTGGTTTTATTCTTGGTAGCATGAGTACTTTGCTCTATAGTTTATTCACCCTTATAGTGAGTTTCTATCTTCTTGTTGATGGGCAGCGCGCTTGGGAGATTATTATTCTGCCATTTAATAAGCGTTTTCAGATGCATTTGAATGCTATACGTGCAAGAATCAATGCCTCTCTGCATGCCTATATACTCGGACAGTTCCAAATCGCTTCGATGACAGCTTCAGTGATGCTAGTTACTTACACTGCTCTTGGTAGTACTTATGCAGTCTTGCTAGCTCTATTCCAAATGCTTGAAATAGTGCCGATGATTGGTACTTGGGTAGCTATAGTACCTTCTCTTATTGTTATTGCTTATACTAGTGGTACTACTAAGTTTTTAATTGCTCTAGGTGTTTATTTGTTTTACACACAGATTATTCGTGACAATTTTGTTGCGCCGCGAGTACTAGGAGACGCGCTTGGTTTTCACCCACTGGGAATTTTATTTGCTTTCGCTGTTGGCGCGCAGCTGGCTGGAGCGGTGGGAGTGATATTGGCGTTGCCGATTATGGCAGTTATAGCAGCCATACTAGCTCACTTCATAGAAATGTCCAAATTAAAATCGCGTTAGGGTTCGGTATCTTATGCCTTATCTGCGTTGTTACATTTCGCCCTCGCAATCCTCATGTATGTATCATATACACTCCGGTTGCTCGGGCTCATGTGCCTAGCATCTAAGGCATAATCTAACCTCACCTTTGTGAAGTGCTGAACGCGATTTTAAGTTAGGTTATGTGTCTGAAGCGCTGAGCGTGATTTTAAGTAAGGTTATGTGCCTGAAGTGCTGAACGCGATTTCTAAGATAGGTTCTTGTCGTCATTGCGAGCGCAGCGAAGCAATTGATGTAAAGCGTCATCCTGAGCGAAGCGAAGGACCCTCCCTGTACCATGCGCAATGCAGAGGGATTGCCACGCCCACTTTGTGGGCTCGCAATGACGAAGGTTTAATAAGTCGGCACCGCAGCATCTATCTGGCAAGACCAAGCATGTATGCCACCATCTAGATTAATTAGATTAGTAAAACCTTGAGTTTGTTGTAGCCAGTCTATAACTTTGCGGCTGCGACCACCATGATGGCAGTGTACTACCACTGTACGATCGCGCGGGATTTCGCTAAAGCGCTCAGGTATTTCATTCATCGGTATATGTTTGCCACCGATATTACAGTAGTCGCGCTCATCAGCACGGCGCACGTCTATAAGTTCTATGTCTCCATTTTTAAGCTGTTTAGCGAGTTCTTCTACGGTCATTTCATTGATCATGACTACTATTGTATCGTCATTGTGAGTGAAGCGAAACCTCATCCTGGGCGCAGCGAAGGATCCCCATACTTTGCGCAACGCATCTGGGATTGCCACGCCCACTTCGTGGGCTCACAATGACGTAGCGCCTTCGGGCTTGCAATATAGACTTAGCTATAATGGTCCATGGTGACTACTCTTAAGCGCAATCGCTATGTCTATGGTCCGGTGCAGTCTTGGCGCGGTGGTACTTCGCTGGGCATAGATCCTATTGGTGATATTAGTACTTGTAGTTTTAATTGTGTTTATTGTCAGTTGGGTCGTATCCAAAATATAACTAGTGATATTAAAACTTATGTGCCTACTAAGTATATATTAGAGGACTTGATGTCTATGGAGCGCGAGGGTGTTTTTACTTTTGCTGACTCTACTAGCCGTGCCCCTCATATAGATGTTATTACTTTTGCCGGCTCTGGCGAGCCAACACTTGCTGAGAACCTCGCTGAGATTATCGATTCTATTCGTGATCTTACCGAAGGTGTTTATCAGCGCAAAGTGCCAATATCTATACTTACCAACGCTACTCTTCTAGTAGATCCGCTAGTGCGCAAGCGTGCTAGTCACGCTGATAGACTCTCGCTGAAGCTAGATGCTGTTGATGATGCCACGCTAATAGCTATTAATCAACCAGCTGCTGGTATTTCTATGAATACTATTACTAGTGGCATTAAACTTTTCGCGCAAGAATACGCTCATAAATGTGATTTGCAACTTCAGATCATGTTTATGCCTAAATATGTTGGCGATGATTTATTTATAACTAAGCTATCTGCTTTAATAGTTGATCTTGGCGTCACTAAAATCCAGATCAATACCCCAACTAGACCTAAACCTAAATCGAAGAATTATATTATTGAAACTCGCGGCAATCATTATCACGACTCTAGTAACGCTGAGTTCGCTGGCGAGGTTGTAGAATACACCGAGCTGCCAGTTATCAGTCAGGATCAGGCTTTCAAGCTTGAAGATAGGCTCAGAGAGTTGCTTGTAGAGGGTGGTATGGCTAATGCGGAGATTGTTAATGTCTACAAACGTTAGTTCTTTTTATCCAGTGCTTCGTTTTCCGTCCGCGAGTCCTTTTGCAAGTGATATTGGCTTTTTGACTAAGTTTTATTCTTTACTTATTGATGTTGTAGCAGAGTCTTGTGCCCAGTGGATTGCTTCGTCGTCTGTGGCTCGCAATGCCGTGAGCGTCGCCATTGCGAGCGAAGCGAAGCAATCAATTATGGCGAAGCTTGAACTTGGCATCAGTTCACCATATCTTCTAGATTTGCTGCCAGAATTATTAGATTATGCTGCTAATAATAATGTTGAGCTTGCTATAGCCAGCGCTGTTTCTGTCTCAGATCTTAAATCTGTGCAGGCGCGACTGCATGGCTTAACTCTTAAGCAGCCCCTTAAAATTTTCTCCCCGGGATTAATCATGGATTATTATGAAGACCCTAATTCAATGCCTGATATTGACTATGTTCCAGCGGTTTATACTCTTCATGATTTTAATCTGCTGACGCAGATGGCTAGCGGCGTGCCGCTTTCTATGCTTAAAGTCTTTCCTGCTACTTGCAGTGAAGCCGCTGAGCTTAAAGAGTTTATGCAAGGTCCTTTTGCTGAGCTTAAGTCTGAGTCGAGGCGCGTGCTTGCGGTTAGCCCAGATCTGCGCCAGCGTTATCTGGGTAAGCTAACTAAAGTAGCAAGTCCTAGTGATTACATGATGATTAGAGATTTATTTGTAGCTGATAAAAATATGAATATAGCTTTGGTTGAGCCCAATGAAATATCGCCATCTGATATTTCTGGTGCTGAGCTTATCTCTTATATAGCATCAGAGTTTCCTAGTGTTGAGATAGTAGCAGCGGGGCTTAAGCATACTAGCAATATTCCTGAGCTTGCTCGTCTTGGTGCTAGGTCCTTCGCTACGGCTCTATTCAAGCTACCTCTAATGCGTGTAGCTAGTGGTTTTGAGATGGATAATCCTGATCAAGCTCTGGCTGAGCTGCGCGAAGAGATGATAGCTGAGCTTAATTCTGTTTATGCAACACTTCCTCAATATAGTTCTTTATAATCCAGAGATTCCGCAGAATACTGGTAACATCGCGCGTATGTGCGTGGCTAATGATCTTAAGCTGCATTTAATAGAGCCTATGGGTTTTGAAATTAGTGATAAGCATCTTAAACGTGCTGCGCTAGACTACTGGCAGTATCTTGACTGCAGCGTTCACGCTTCATGGCAGGATTTTTGCTCTAGTCTTAAACCGGATGCGCGGCTATGGTTTTTTTCTTCTAAAGTTTCGCGCAGTTATTGGGATGCCGAGTATATAGAAGGAGACTATCTGGTTTTTGGTCCTGAGACTAAGGGTTTGCCGGCTGATTTATTGAAGACTGATAGAGCTGTTACAATTCCGATGCGTTCAACCCACTCTCGTTCACTCAATCTAGCTAGTACGGTGCAGACCGCTTATTATGAGGCTTTTAGGCAGATTGAGTTAGGCGTTGTATAGTACTCTATGCCGCATTTGTGCTAAATCAGCGATTGATTTGTTAAAATCTGCTACTTGCATTGCATAGCTGCTTTGTTTTCTGCGCAGTTCATCAGTGAGGCTGTTGAGCTGCGCGATTTTATCATTGAGCTCTTTGGCTGACTGCCAGATACTGGTCTCTGTGCTACTGCTTAGCTTAGAGATTTCCTGGCTGATAGCTGCCATTTGTGCAGTGATCTTCTGCTCCAGGTGATCTATATTGCGCTGGTATGGTGAAGCCTCGGTGTATTCGAATTCTATTTTTCTTTCACGCAGCTCTGTTTCTAGTTCTTTTTTCTCATTAATGCGCTTTTCTTCTTCAACGCGTTTTATGCGTCTAGTTTCTGCCAGTTTTGTTTCTTCGCGTTTTTTTTCAAGCCTACGCTCCTCGAAGCGTTTCTCTTCTAGTTTTGCTTCTAGGCGAGCTTCTTCTTGTCTGCGCTCTTCCTCTTGCCTAGCGCGGCAGAATAATGATGTGAAGATGCTAGAGCACACTTCATATATGGATTTGCAGGCGCTATAGATACCGCTAAATACATAGCCAATACCGCTCCAGGCATATGAGCAGACACTTGATAGACTACTAGCGCAGTTACTTATAAGTTTGCAGCCGCTGTCTATTAGCTGATTTAAGCCTGGCACTCTAGCAGCAGCTTCGCGCACTGTATTAACTATGGGTGCGGCTAGTTTTTTGCAGCAGTCGATTGTAGTATCTATGCCTGTTTTAATTTGTTCAAAACTATTTGTGACTGCCTTTTTAAGATCTGTAGGTAGTGCTAGTAGTTTTGCAACTGTTGCAGCTTTAAAATTATCAAGCCAAGATTTTTCTTCTTGCTGAGAAGAGTTTTGCTCTGCTTTTTTTTGTGCTGGCTGGAACTGGTCTGATTTCGGCTCGCAATTAGTATCAGTTTCGCTCACAGTGCCTGCGCAAGTATCTACCTTCTGCTTGCCTGCAGAACTATCATTATTATTTGCTGATACGGGCTCGCATTTCCCTTTCAGCGCCCCAAAGGCCGCTTGGACTAAGTTCATCATATTTACCACCTATTTAGTCAAGCTATATTAGAAAGATAGGGTATTTACCTATTTGACAATAATTTTTACAACTTTCAGCTCCCAGAGCAGCTTCTCAAGATAACATGTAATACATTTTGTTGATTTTATTGATGTTATAGTGGGTTTGATGAGTCTTGCGGAGAGCTTAATTGATGAGATAAGTACTGGGGTTTTTGTGCTTTCGGCTAATTATCAGTTCCGTTATGCCAACCCCGCAGCATCCAAGTTACTAGGTGTGCCGCTTGAGCATCTCAGTGAATTATCACCAGCTATATCTAGCATGAGTCCAGCCTTCGCGCGGCTACTAGCGCGCATCGCTAAGGGTGAGTTCAAATCCCTAAAGCGCTCAGAGCAAGTGCAGATTGCGGCTAACGCCCAGTATCTTAGTGTGACTATAACTAAAGACATAGATTATATTCTTGAACTAAGTCCGCTGCAGCATCAGGACATTAGCAAGACCACGCATGAACTCAAGCGTCCTATTCAGAACATTAAAGCTCTAGTCGAAGCTCTTATGCATGGTGCTAAGAATGAGCCTGCCATGCTCGATAGATACCTTAATAATATTGCGCTTGAGAGCGAGCGGCTATCACGCCTAGTTACTGACATGCTTAAGCTTAATTACCTTGCGCGAGGTGTTATCGAGCCGCGCAAGCAAGAAATATTACTCTCACCACTAGTTGATAAAATTTTCGCTGGCTTAAAACATAAAGCCACTGGAATTAGTCTTAAGAATGCTTTAGACGCTAATGCTGTGCTGGTGGGCGATCCAGAACTAATAGAGCATATGCTTGAGAATCTTATAGATAACGCTATTAAGTACAATCATCGTGAAGGCTCAGTGCGTGTCGAACAGCTAGAACCACATAGTGTTACAGTGCGCGATACCGGCATCGGTATCTCTAAAGACGATATCGCTAAGCTTGGCGATGAATTCTTCCGCGCTTCTGGCTCTGAGTCTATACCGGGCACTGGGCTTGGACTTAGCCTAGTGCGCAGTATCGTAGATCTTCATGGGGGCAGTCTCGAGATAGAATCTACTCAGGGTAAGGGTTCTACGTTTAGCATTCGGTTTTGATATAATTGGTATTTGAGCAGACTAAACGATCGCTGTTTGGACCTGCTGTGGGGTCGATATGCAAGGCGATTTCGACCGAGCGACCGGAGTGTATATGGACATACATGAGGATCGCGAGGGAGAAATCAACGCCGCAGATCGGCGTCACAGCAGGTCCAAATGGAGGAAAGTCCGGGCAGCGCGGAGCTTAGGTCGCCAGTTAACGGCTGGTGCGCGTGAGCGTGAGGATAGTGCCACAGAAATATACCGCCATGCTCGTCATGGTAAGGGTGCAAAGGTGAGGTAAGAGCTCACCAGCTAGAGTGAGAGCTCTAGGCTAGGTAAACCCCACTGAAGCTGCAAGGTAAGGCTCATATAATTAGGATGATGTGAGAGCTTCGGCTCTCGGCATATGCTCCAAACCTAATTAGAGCTGATTCCGCTTGAGGCTAGTAGTAATGCTAGACCCAGATTGATGATCGTTCTCGACAGAACCCGGCTTATGGTCTGCTCAGTTTTTCTCTGTGGTAGAATGACTAACCATGGATTTGAATAGACAAATTCAATTCATATCTAATGCACGGGGGACAACAGATTCTGTAGTTGTGCCTATCGAAGTATTGAGTAAAATCTACTCAATATATTTTGATGGCAATATTCAGAAACAATTCTCGGTAGATGATTTTGTGGAATTTTTAAATCGTTTGTTAGAGGATTATGCTGACGCTCAAGTCGTCGATGCTCGGCGTAACGAGTCTCCTGTTGGTTTTGAGGAACTGGAGGCAAAGTTAAAAGCCGATGGCAAAATATGATTTAGTTTTTAGTAAAACTGCTGATAAGGAAATATTTAATCTGGACAAAGCTGTTGTGAAGCGTGTTTGGACTAAGCTTGCTGAGTTAAGAGAAATACCTTTTCCTGCTGGTTGTCTCAAGCTGCAAGGATACGATCTCTATAGGTTAAGAGTAGGTGACTACAGAATTATTTACGAGGTTAATTTGGATATGCGTTTTATTATGGTCTATTACGTAAGGCATCGTAGTGATGCGTATAAATTTTAGTACTGCGC
>Ga0172367_10004466_pt1 | contig 17401 bp, 14 predicted proteins | sample Lak10m_FD_114542 | JGI IMG/M metagenome (GOLD analysis project Ga0172367, IMG submission 114542) | Freshwater microbial communities from Kabuno Bay, South-Kivu, Congo - kab_022012_10m | ecosystem: Environmental > Aquatic > Freshwater > Lake | place: Democratic Republic of the Congo: South-Kivu...
GAGTTCTGTAACCCGGCTGCGGGATGGGAAAAGGGGCAGGTCGAGAAGAATGTCCAGGATGCGCGGCACCGTCTGTGGCAACCCACGCCGCAGGCCGAGAGCCTTGATGAGTTGAACCTGTGGCTGGAGGAGCGCTGCAAGGCGTTATGGGAGGATATCCCTCACGGGCTCGAACCCGGATCGGTTGCCAATGCCTGGGCCGATGAATCTGAGTGTCTGATGGTTGCGGGCAGGCCCTTCGATGGTTTTGTGGAATATCGCAAACGGGTATCGCCGACCTGCCTCATCCACTTTGAGCGCAATCGCTACAGCGTACCGGCCTCTTTCGCCAATCGTACTGTCAGCCTGCGCGTCTATCCTGATCGCTTCCAGGTCGTTGCCAAGGGGCAGCCAATCTGCGCACATCAGCGCATCATCAACCGCTCTCACGACGGTCCAGGTCATACGGTTTATGACTGGCGCCATTATCTGGCGGTCGTGCAGCGCAAACCCGGCGCCCTGCGCAACGGAGCGCCCTTCCTTGAGCTACCCGATGCGTTCCAGCGTCTACAGCGACATCTGTTGCGCAGTCCCGGCGGCGACAGGGAAATGGTCGAAATACTGGCGCTGGTTCTTCATCATGATGAGCAACTGGTGCTGACGGCGGTCACCATGGCGCTGGAAGCTGGCGTTCCGACCAAGACCCATATCCTCAATCTGCTCTATAGGCTGGTCGACGGAAAACCGATCTCCACGCCGCCGGTGACGGCGCCCCAGGCGCTCAAACTGGTCAGCGAGCCGGTGGCCAATGTCGAACGCTATGATGATCTGCGCAAGGAGAAGCGTCATGCGTCATGACCCTGCCAGCGGCGCCATCGTCGTCATGCTCCGCAGCCTCAAGATGCATGGCATGGCGCAGGCCGTCACCGATCTCATGGAACAGGGATCTCCAGCGTTCGAAGCCGCCATCCCGATCCTCTCCCAGTTGCTCAAAGCCGAGACAGCAGAACGGGAGGTTCGATCTGTGGCCTATCAGCTCAAGATCGCGCGCTTCCCTGTCTATCGCGATCTGGCCGGCTTCGACTTTACCAGTAGCGAGGTCAATGAAGCTCTGGTGCGTCAGTTGCATCGCTGCGACTTCATCGACATCGCCGACAATATCGTGCTGGTCGGCGGTCCTGGCACCGGCAAGAGCCATGTGGCAACGGCGCTGGGCATCCAGGCCATCGAACATCATCGAAAGCGCGTCCGCTTCTTCTCGACGGTCGAACTGGTCAATGCGCTCGAGCAGGAAAAAGCACAGGGCAAGGCCGGTCAGATCGCCAATCGCCTCCTGCACTCCGATCTCGTTATCCTGGATGAGCTTGGATATCTGCCGTTCAGTGCTTCAGGTGGCGCGCTGCTCTTCCATATGCTGAGCAAACTCTACGAGCGCACCAGCGTCATCATCACCACAAACCTGAGCTTCAGCGAATGGGCCACCGTGTTCGGCGACGCCAAAATGACCACGGCGCTTCTCGATCGGCTTACCCATCACTGCCACATCCTGGAGACCGGCAACGATAGCTTCCGCTTCAAAAACAGCTCTGCCAAGCAGGCCAGAACCCAAAGGAGAAAACCACGGGTTGACCCACCCGTGACACCCGAAACATAATCCGCAGACGGGTCACTTCTCGATGGAAAACCTGGGTCACTTCTCAGTGGAAATCAACACTTGCTCCTTTGACTGTTGCGGTTCGCCCTTCGCGGTTGCCTCAGTCGGCAGTCCCAGTTCAGCGCTTTCTCCTCACCGCGAATGCCGAGGCGCGGGCGTTCATGCGCGAGCAAATGGCTACGAAGCATATTCCAGGAGCGCAAATTGCGGTAGTACAGCACGGGCATATAATACTCTTGGAAGCTTTTGGAATTGCGAACCTTGAGCATCGGGTGGCAGTTACAGAGGATACGGTGTTTCCGATCAATTCGGCAACGAAATCCTTCACGGGCGTCGCGGCGATGCAGTTGGTCGAAGCGGGAAAGCTAGACCTTGATGCGCCAATTTCGCGCTATCTCGAAGATCTACCCGCCACATGGCAAAACATACGTGTTCGTCAGCTTCTCGCCCACACCTCGGGCCTGCCTGATATCATTGGACGCACCGGACTAATTGGCGATGGCACCGAGGAAGGCGCTTGGACCACGGTCAAGGCTTTGCCAATTGAATCTGCGCCCGGTACGCGTTTCGAATACAACCAGACCAACTACGCACTGCTAGCGCGGATCATCGACACGCTGAGCGGCATGTCGTTCGCTGAGTATTTCTCTGCGCATCAGTTCAAGCCGGCCGGCATGATGCATGTTCACTTCGGCGATGGCTTCGACATAGTTCCGGAAGCTGCGACGCCCTACAGCTTCTATGGATCGGGTCATGGAGGTGCCGCAACGAAAGAGCTTGGCCGTTGGCGGGACGATCTGCCGCACTTTACGCGAACCGGTGCCGGACTTAACGCCTCCGCACGCGAGATTGCGCGCTGGGTCATCGCTCTTCAAACAGGCAAGCTTTTGGCGAAGCCTGAGAGTTTGAAGCGCCTTTGGACGGCAGACACGCTCAACAACGGAGATCGCAACGAGTGGGCGATGGGCTGGCCAATCGTCCGCGCCGCGCCGCATCCGATAGTCGGTGGAATTGGCGGAGGCCGGGCGGCCTTCTTCATCTACCCGGAGGATGATCTCGCAATTATAGTGCTGACCAACCTTGTCGGTAGCGATCCGCAACAGTTCATCGACAAGATCGCAGCTTTCTACGTTCCTGCGATTGCGGCCGCTCCAGCATACGATTGAGAAGATTTAAGATGTTTGGGTGTTAGAAGCGGCCTTTTTCGGGTCGCGCTACAATGACTGTCGACGCGGCATACGCTGCCGGCAACCATCGACCCATTTAAGCCGTTCAGCCTCCATTTCTTGTTCCCCAAGTGCAGACGTTCCGCTTTCCCGGCGGCTGCCCACATCAGCGGACGAAGATCAGCCACGACGCGGCCTGCGGCGAGTGCGACAGAACTAGACGAGGCGGGCTGGCGTGTTGCGACGTTCTGGGGATGCGATCTCGGGTACGAGGCTCAACTGATTGCGCGGCTGCAGAGCTATTTCGGGTTAGCTTGGATCGTGGCCTAGTTGCTGATGCCAGTGACTTTCAGGATCGCGTGAAGACACGTCACGGCATTGGCATCCCCTCACATTGTCGCTACTGGTAACGGTCCCATTTTGGATGGTGGAGAGGAATTTGATGCGGCTTCTGCTCGCTTTGTCGCTGCTTACGGCTCTTTGTGGCCTTCCCCAGGCTAGCCAGGCCGCCCCCGCGCCCGCTACCAGCCTTCCTCATCTCGAGCGGCGCGGCGAAGCGACGCAGCTGGTCGTGGACGGCAAGCCGTTCCTCGTCCTGGGCGGCGAGGTCAAGAACAGCAGCACAAGCGACCTCGATCATTTCGCCCGCAAATGGCCGCTGCTCGTCCGCGACAATCTCAACACGGTGCTGGTCCCAGTCGCCTGGGAGACGATCGAGCCGGTAGAAGGGCAGTTCGACTTCAGCAATGTCGATGGGCTGATTAAGGGCGCGCGCGATCATGATCTGCGGCTAGTCTTTCTCTGGTTCGGCACATGGAAAAACACCTTCTCCAGCTATGTCCCTGCCTGGGTGAAGCGCGACCAGCAGCGCTTCCCGCGAATGCAGACCGCCGATGGGCGCGGCACCGAACGGATTTCCACCCTGTCCACCACCGCCCGCGACGCCGACGCCCGCGCCTTCGCGCAGCTGATGCGCCATTTGAAGGCGGTGGACGGCACGCGCCAGACGGTGCTGATGGTGCAGGTCGAAAATGAAGTAGGCGTCATCCCTGAGTCGCGTGACCATGCGCCGGACGCCGAAACCGCCTTCGCCGGCCCGGTGCCGGGCGAGCTGATGACCTATCTGGCGTCGCACCGCGCCACGCTGAACCCGCAGCTGCGGACCGCATGGGAAGCGGCGGGCGGCCGCTCGACCGGCACATGGACCGAGGTATTCGGCGACAGCGGCATGACGGATTCGCTGTTCATGTCTTGGACCTACGCCCGCTACATCGATCGTGTCGCCGCCGCCGGCAAAGCCGAATATGCGCTGCCCATGTTCACCAACGCCGCCCTGATCCGCCCCAACTATGAGCCTGGGCAATATAATTCCGGAGGCCCGCTGCCCTTTGCCATTGACCTCTGGAAAGCCGGCGCGCCCGCGCTCGATTTCCTCGCGCCCGACATCTATTTCGACAATTACGCCCACTGGGCGTCCGAATATCGGCGGCCCGACAATGTGCTGTTCGTGCCCGAGGCGCGCGGCGGGGCGGCGGGTGCGGCGAACGCGCTCTATACCTTCGGCGCGCTCAAGGGCTTCGGCTTCTCGCCGTTCGGCATCGATGAGCGTGGCGTGCAGCTGGCGGGCGACCCTAGCGTCGGGCTCGGCACCGGCGGGGATGGCGATCCGGTGATCGGCGCGCTCTACGGCGTGCTGGAACAGCTTGCCCCGCTGGTGCTTCAAAAACAGGCTGAAGGAAAGATCGCCACCGTCATCATGGAAGGGTCGGCGCAGCGGTCGGGCCGTGGCCGCATCGGCAACTATATGGTCAACATGATCCGCGCGAGTGGACCGGGCGGCACCACCGATCCGGCCAGCCGGGTCGCCGCAATGTTCCTTCAGACCGGGCCGGACGAATTCATCGTCGTCGGCGCGGGCGACATGCAGGTCAACTTCACCACCGACCGGCCCGGCCCGCCCATCGTCGGCATCGAAAGCATTGACGAACAGATTTTGAAGGACGGGGCGGTAGTCACCGGCCGACGCCTGAACGGCGACGAGAGCGGCCAGGGTCAATCGCTGCGCTTGTCCTCGTCCGACGCGACCGAAGGCAAGGTCTATCGCGTCCGACTCTACCGGTACCGCTGATCACCGCTGAACGGGACGATTGCTGCCACGCGAGGCAACTTAGCAACAACGACCCTTGTCGGACACTCCGCAGCTAATTTTCACTCCCCAGGTGCGGAAGGTCCGCTTTCTCGGCGGCTGTCGACCAGCTCAAGCCGTTCCCACCAGTCACTTTGAACGACCGCTCGGGCCAAAAGCGGCCCTAGGCAACCACAGCCTTCCGCATCGTGGTTGATCGCCTTCGGTATAAAGAGTGAAGTCCGCCACACTCGGACCTCCGATGTCCCTCGGCTGCAGGAGGTTTGGTCACTCACCCCGCGGCTGTCGCTGACCGGCCGCTACGAGCATCTCGCCGCTGGGCCGGCGTCGGCCAAGGCAGGCTATGCGAGTTCGGACTTCGTCGCCGGCTAGCTCAGCTTCAGTTTCTGACGCAGCCCGGTGATCCGCCACCAGCCTAGCCCGCCATAGAGGAGCGCAAGGCCGAGGAGCGTGAGCACCCCCGGCGCCACGTCGGCGAGGCTGGCGTGCATCTGGTTAAGCGGCACGAATACTTGCACGCCGCTGGTCGAGGGGATCAGCTGCGCCACCGCGCAGACGAAGCCCGGCATCTGGTCGAGCGGCCAGGCAGTGCCCGAGAGGAAGAAGAAGGGCGCGGAGGTGGGCGCGAGGATCATCATCGCCCGCTCAGACCGGTCGAAATAGCTGCCCAGCCACAGCCCCAGCCCGGCGACCGAGGCCGCCAACAACGGCGCGGCGAGCAGCATGCCCGCGACATTCTCGTCGTGCGGGATGCCCTGCACCCAGAAGATGAAGCCGAACAGGAACAGGCAGGTCAGCAGCCCAACCGATGTGAACGCTGCCCACGTGCCGAGATATTCGCCATGCCCCATCCGCCAGCGCCCATCGCGCCGCCGCCCGCCGACGAAGGTAGCGACGCCGAACAGCAGGGTCTGCTGGATGATGACGATGGTCACGGCGGGGAAGACATAGCCCTTGTAGCCCGCGGTCGGGTTGAACATCGGCTCGCGGACGATGGTGACCGGCGGCCCGGTGCGCACGGCCTGGCCCAGCACGTCCAGCTTCTCGACGGCGAGATCGCGCAGCACCTCGGTCACCGCCTCGCCGATCGTGCTGGCGCGCAGGAGGTACGAGGCATTGACCCATACCGCGATCCCGGCCCCCGGCGCGCCGGTACGCAGCTGGCGTTGCAGTCCGCGGGCGATCAGCACCACGCCGTCCACCTTGCCCGCGCGGAGCTGCGCCTGAGCCTCGGCTACGCTCGGTGCATGTTCGGCCACGATCACGGCGCGCGTGGCTTCGAGGTTGCGGACCAGCTCGCGGCTGAGCGCGCTGCCGTCCTCGTCGACCAGCACCACCGGCAGTTGCTGAGCGACTTCCTGGCTGTAGGGCGCCGGATAGTAGAAGGCATAGAGCACCACCGCGAGCAGCATCGTGCTGAGCAGGGTGCGGGAGGTCAGCACCGTCGCCCAGGTGGCGCGGAAGGCGGCGGCGAAACTCATCGCGCCTGCCGCCGGATCAGCAGCCAGGCGAGCGCGCCCGGCACCAGCACATAGGCGAGCAGTGCCAGAATCGGCGGGAAGATGGTGGCGACATCCTGTCCGCCCAGCTGCCCGGTCTGGAGCGCGAGGTAATGGGTGAGGGGCAGCACCTCACTCCAGAAGCGCGCGAAGCCGCTGCCGCCGTTGAGCGGCAGGGTGGCGCCCGCATAGGCTAACGCCGAACCCGCATAGACCGCGCAGACCGACAGCGCCGTGGCGGTTTCGCGCGTGGCCGCGACGAGCAGCGCGGAAATCGCGGCGGTGCCGAGATAGAAGAGCGTCTGCCCCGCGACGATCGCCGCTACGCTGCCCTCCACCCGCCAGCCGCGCCCCAGCGTCACGAACAGCAGCCAGGCGATGCCCCACAGGCTTGCGGCTCCGACATACGGCAGCAGCTTGCCGAACAGTGCGGGCACGATCGTGCCGCTGCGCGCCGCCCAGCCGCCGAGCGACCGCCCCTCCAGTTCCCGGCCCAGCGCCATCGCGGAGGTGACCGCCGCGACCAGATGCAGCACCGCCGGATAGATCAGCGTGCTGAGGAACCACTCGAAGCTCGACGCGGCGTTGTTGAGCGGCACCGCCTCGACGGCGAAGCGCCGCGTCGGATCCGGGGGCAGGGCGTGGCCGGAAAGCTGGTCCACCACCAGCGACGCGGCGGCGGCCTGCACCGCGCTCTCCGCACCGCTCGCCGCCTGCGAGCCGGAAGATAGGAAGCTGGCATTGTAGAGGATGCGGATTACCGGCGTGCGGTGGCGGGCAAGCCCCGCGCCGAGATCCTTGGGCAGGTGGACGAAGCCATTGGCATGGCCGCGCCGCACTTCCTCCACTGCCTCCGCCTCGGTGGCGCGCATCGCGACGATATGGACCAGCGGCGCCGCGTCGATCGCGCGCAGGATATCGCGGCTCGCCGAGCTGCGATCGTCGTCAATCACCACGATCGGCAGCCGCCGCATCGATCCCTGCCAGAACATCGCACCGATCAGAAACAGCAGAAGCGCGGGGATCAGCGTCAGCCCGGCCAGGTCCCAGCGGTCCCGCGCCAGATGGCGCAGCTCCGCCCCCAAGGCGTGGCCGAAGGCGCTCATTGCGGCCAGTCGAACAGCACGCTCATGCCGGGGCGCAGGCCGGGGATCGCCGTGACCGGGCGCAGCTTCACCTCGAAGGCGCGGACGTCATAGCCCGAAGCCTGCCGCGTTGCGCGCCACGTCGCGAAGTCGCCGCGCGGGGCGATATGATAGACCGCGAAATCGCCGTCGCGGCCGAGCGCGGGGATGTGGCCGTGCAGCCGCTTGCCCATCGCGATCCACTTGAAGCGATCCTCGCGCACGGTGAGCGCTACCCAGCTATGGTCGATGTCGAGCACCTGATAGGCGGGGATCACCGGGCTGACGACTTCGCCGGGCTGCACAAGCTTGCGCGAAACCTCGCCGTTGATCGGCGAGACCAGCTGGGTCTCGCTGCCGAGCGCGGTGGCGGTCTGCAGCGCCGCCTCGGCGATGCGGACCTGGGCGTTGGCCGCCTGCTTGTTCTGCGGGCGTGCGCCGGCGAGCGCTTTGAGATACTGTTGCCGCGCGGCCTCGGCCTGCTTGGCGCTGGCGTCGCGCGCTGCCGCCGCCTCGTCGCGCCGCTGCGCCGCGACCACGCCCTGCGCATAAAGGTTCGCGGTGCGCCGGCTGGTCACTGCGGCGAGGTCGGCTGCCGCCTGCGCCGCCTGCCAAGTGGAGCGCAACGAGGCGATGTCCTCCTGCCGCACGCCCTCATTGGTTTCCGAGGCGATCGCGCGGGCGGCGTCCACCGCGCCCTGCGCTTGCGCCTTGCCGCCGGCGATCTCCGGGCTCGACAGCGTCGCGAGCAGCGTGCCGGCGCGGACGCGCTGGCCTTCCTCGGCCACCAGAGTCTCGACGCGGGCGAGCGCCTTGGTGGCGACATTGACCTCGTCGGCATCGACCATGCCCTGCAGCTGCTCGGGTGCGGGCCGGTTGGCGAGCCACAGCCCGCCGACGATCAGCACCAGCACCGCGATGCCGAGCACGATCGCGAGGATGGGCGGCTTGCGGCGCGGCGGAGCCGCGGTCTCGTCGGTCATTGCTGGTCCTCCACGTGCCGGTCGGCACGCGCCATGAAGTCGCTATAGTCGTCGACGCGGTGGCTGGCGGCGAGCAGCGCCATCAACCCCAGGTCATATTCATAGGCGGCGGCGAGCCGCTGGGTGCGGACTGTCGACAGCGCCGCCTCGGCATCGATCAGCGCCGATGAGGCGACCTCGCCTTCGCGGAAGGAAAGCTGCTGCACGCGCAGATTTTCCTGCGCGGCGGCGAGGTTGGCATCGAGCAGCAGGAAGGAGCGGCGCGCCGCTTCGGCGATGTTCCAGGCGCGAACGATCTCACCGGCGACGTCGCGGCGCGCTTGCGCGGCGGCATCGGCGGCGGCGGCCTGGTTCTCGCGGGCGGCCGAGAGCGCCTTCTGGCGATCGAAGTTGGAGAGCAGGGTCATGCGCAGCGAGACGCCGGCGATCCAGTCGGGCTCGGTCGGCAGCGCGTTGTTGCGATTGGCGTTGTAGCTGCCGAAGGCGAAGGCCTGGGGGCGATAACGCGATTTGGCGAGATCCACCCCGGCCTGCGCTGCGCTCTTGGCGGCATCCGCACCCTGCGCGCGCGGCGACTGGTCGATGCCGTCGAGGAAGCGCTGGAGCGGCGGCAGCGGCTCCGAATGGACGAACAGCGGAGTGGAGGCGGTGACGCCCAGCGGCTGATCGAGCAGCCGCGCCAGCGTATCGGTGGCGATCGCCTCCTCGCTGCGGGCATGCTCGAAGGCGCGCTGGGCGGTGTTGCGCGCGACCTCCACCTCCAGCACCCGGGCATGGGCGAGCACGCCTTCCGCTTCCAGCTTGCGCGCGTCCGAGAGGTGCCGGTCGAAGGCTTCGAGCTGTTCGCGGGTGGATACGGTCAGCTGACTCGCGACCTTCTGGCCGAAATAGGCGCGCACCAGATTGACGCGGGAGAGATCCTGCCCGCCCGCCTGCTTGGCCCGGGCGATGCCTACCGCTGCGTCCGCGCCCTTCTGGACGGCGGGAATCGCGCCGCCGGTATAGAGCGGCATCGCCGCGGTGATCGCCGGACGGAACACGGTGTCGCGCGTCTGGAACTCCAGCGTGTTGGGAATCGCGCCAAACAGCCGGGGCAGGGCCGCGCCGATCCGCTGGGTCACCTGCGCCACAATCTGCGCGCTCGCGCCGGAGAATTGCCCGCCAAGCTGGTCTAGAAAGCCGTTGGTGGCGCTCAGCGCATCGGCCTTGGGCTCGGACAGGTCGACCGAGAGCGTCTTCTGATATTCGATCACGCTCGCCGAGGCGGTGACCACCGGGCGGCGCAGCGTTCGGGTGGCGGCGGCGATTTCCTCGCTGGCGCGGACGGCATGGTCGTCGCCGCTGAGCCCCGGTGAGGCTTTGTCGAGCCTGGCGAGCGCTGCCTGAAAACTGAGCGGGGGCGGCGGCGCCTCCTGCGCTACTGCGGTGCCGGTAGAGGCGAGCAGTAGGGCGAGCGCGGCAGGCCCGCTGCAGCAACGGTGCGCGACGTGTAGATCCTGCCGCTTCGTGCTGCGCACCCTGCTCCGCCCCTGCTTTGCCTGCCACGCCGCCGAGGGTCGCTCCCGCGACGGCGTGATCTTCGATTACGCATATTTGCAATGAAACACGCGCGCAATTGAATTCCTCGGATGCCCCGCCCCCGTGCGGTCGCGAAACAGCAACGGCGCCATTTCGTACAGGTTTGGCCCCTAGGTCAGGAACTCATGGCCGATGCCGGTCGAGACATAAAAGCGCTGGAAAATGCCCGCCGCCTTGATCGCCTCGGCATTGGCGCGGGGAGTCATCATCTACGATCCTTGGTATAACGGCCAAGCTTCTGACATAACCAGAGGCCGGTCGGGCGAACGTTGAATGTCGGCTTCTGACGAGAGGCGCCGTTCGACATGCCGCAGGCGAACGGCAGCAAAGTCCCAGGTCCCGCCCATCACATTCGACCCTTTGAAGACTCTCAGCTGCCAATTTCCGATGCCCAAGTGCGGTCCGTCCGCTAGGCGAGAATCGCATGGCCTGCGGGCCTCAGTTCAAGAGCACGTGGGCGGCGTATCACGAGCTGGCCCGTCTGCGCTTCGGCATCGAGGTTGTACCGTTCGATGGCACGGTTCGACCCCTAGAGCCGCAGATGGCGGGCGACGCTGCGCTGTGGCGGGAGATCGCGATCCGCGAGGGACTAGCGGAGCCGGATCTCATCCGGCTTGCATCACCTTGGCATACCGATGCTGATCTGGGGCAGCCGGCCGAGGTCGTCGCAGACAAAAAAGGCCGGCGGCTTGGTTTCACCGGATACCAACCCACCGCCGATGCGCTCTTCGCCCTGTTCAAGCGACTAGGCGTTGATAGACTGATTCCGTGACGGGCTGAGAGATCAGGCCAAAGTTTTCGGCGGCGGCGCCTCTTATGATACGCGCAGAGTCAGAATGGGGCTCCTCAGATACACACCAAATGCCATCTAGTATGGCCAAATTTACGCGAGAAAATTACGCAAAATTCGCATTTATTGATCTATGTTACGGTAATATCGAGATTACTTAACTCGCTATAAACCTCGATACGCCATGACCACAGCTCTGAAGGGATGGGTCATGGGTTTTTTGGGGCGCTTGCGCGAAAATGAAGCTGGCAATGTGCTTGTCATGGTTGCAGCCGGATTTCTGCCACTTCTGGGCTTTATCGGTGGCGGCGTCGATATGGCGAGAATCTATCTGGTGAAAACCCGCCTACAGCATGCTTGCGACGCAGGCGCGCTCGCTGGTCGCAAACAGATGGCAGGCGGAGCATGGGCGGCAAATAATGAAAAAGCCCGGACCACCGCTGAGGGCATTTTCAACATTAATTATGTGCCCGGCTCTTACGGCTCAAGCGAGCTGAGCAAGCGTTTTTCTGAAAGTCAGGGGAAAGTATCCGGTTCGGCGTCCGTCATCATTCCCATGACGGTCATGGTTATTTTCGGTTACGGGACCAAGACGATTTCGGTCAATTGCGACGCCGAAATGCGCATCCCCAACACCGATGTCATGTTCGTCCTCGATACCACGGGTTCGATGGCTTCGGTCAATCCTGGCGATGGTGATACGAAGATCAATGGCCTTAAGCAGGCTGTAAAATGCTTCTATGAGGCTCTCGCAAAAATTGACACATCCGCCCAGTGCGGCAGCAACCCGACTGGCTATCGCAACAATGACGTACAGTTACGCTTCGGCTTCGTCCCATATTCTTCGAATGTAAATGTCGGGCGATTGCTACGCAACGACTGGATGGTCGACACCGCACTCTACCAATCACGCAAGGCTAAGACGACAGGCAATACCGACGTTGACGGATTCAAGGAGGGCACGGCGGAGGTCACGTCCACAGAACAAGTCCCCTACAGCATGAATTGGAGCGCGTGGGAAAATCACGGTACGGCTGGTGGCACGAGTTGCAACGGCCGGATCCCTGCCAATTCAATCGAAATGACGGGGCCCGAGAGTGCTCCCTATGCCCAGAGTACGACTGGTAGCGGCGCCAACCGGGTGGTGAGTTGGTCAACCAACCAGGATGGTCGCTACTACAATTATCAGGGTGTGATGGTGGGCGGAAAATGCCAGATACAACGGCGTTATATCAGCGGCTATTTGAAGCGGAACTATCAGCGGACCGATACGACCGGCTTCAAGGAATATGAATATGGTCAACTCAGCTTCGATGTTTCGGGGCTGAAGGCTGGGGCGGACGGTTGGAAGGCCAGCATTGTTGCTCCGGTCGGCCCCTATGGGCAGGCAGCTACCGTGGCTTGGGATGGCTGCGTCGAAGAGCGCCAGACCTATCAGAACACCGACGATAGCCCGGCAGGCGAATTCGCACCAATCCCATCGAATGCGTTCGACATGAACATCGACATGATACCTGATGGATCCGATGCCACAAAATGGAGGCCACTTCTGCCCGATCTGGTCTGGGGGCGCTACGACAGCAACGGCAACTGGACCGTTTCGAAGGTCAAGACCAGCTCGGATCTCAGTCGCAACTATACATATGCGTGCCCGACAGCTGCCTCCAAACTCAAGAGCTATCCATCGGCGAGCAGCTTTGAGTCTTATGTCAATACCCTCTACCCCAACGGCAACACCTATCATGACATAGGTTTGCTGTGGGGCGCGCGACTTATGTCGCCCACAGGAATCTTCGGACCGGAGAATGCCTTCACGCCCACGGGGGGCGAAATCGAACGGCATCTGGTTTTCATGACCGACGGCGACACGGTCACGAGCAACCAAGGCTATACGGCTCATGGCATTGCTTGGTGGGACAGGCGCCAGACCCGCAGCAATGCTGGGCCAGGCGCATCTCTCCTGACAGCTGTCGTGAATGAGCGCACGAAGGCTCTGTGTTCCGCAATCAAGTCCAAGAACATCACCTTATGGGTGGTCTCATTTGGTAATGGCGTCAGCACGAACGCCCAGGCGCTGCTGCAGTCCTGTGCTTCGCCCAATCGCTATTATGTGGCAGCCAATAGTGCCACGCTGATCTCAAATTTTCAGCAGATCGCCGATGAAATCTCACAGCTGCGACTGACAAAATGAGTCGGCAACAAACTTCAAAATGCAGGATCCTGGCGGATCAATCCGGCGCCACAATTGTCGAGTTCGGCTTGGTATCGACGGTCTTTGTTACCACGCTCCTAGGCTTTCTGGACCTCGGACACAGCCTCTACATGCAGTCTGTTCTGCAAGGCGCAGTGCAGAAAAGTGCTAGAGACGCGACGCTGGAAAGTGGCAAGTCGGAAGCACAGCAGTCTCAACTTGATGCAACGGTACGCGAACGCGTCGAGCATTTGGCCGCGAACTCATCGGTTACTTTCTCGCGGCGATATTTCCGAGATTTCACGAAAGCGGCCCAAGCCACTGCAGAGCCCTTTCAGGACATCAACAACAATGGTCGCTGCGATGATGATGAACCGTTTCAGGACAATAATCACAATACGATATGGGACCGCGATGGCGGTGACAATGGACAAGGCGGCGCCAAGGATAATGTCGTATATACTGTCCAAATCACGTATCCACGCCTGTTCCCCATGGCCCGGCTCATAGGCATGTCCGAGATGGCAACCGTCGAAGCGCGGACGGTCCTGGGAAATCAGCCATTTGGTGAGCAGGGCAACTATGGCTCGCCAACAGTCGGGCACTGCCCGTGAAGCTACTGTCGATGGTCATCAAGCTGCTAGAAAATAGTCGGGCAGTGGCAGCCGTGGAATTCGGTCTGGCTCTGCCGTTGATGTCGACGATAGCGCTGTCGGGAGCCGAACTGACCAACTTCGTGACGACCAAGATGCGCATCAGTCAATTGGCGCTTCATGTCGCGGACAATGCCGCGCGCATGGGTACTGGCACGGTTTTGGCCAACAAGCAGATCACGGAGGCGCAGATCAATGACCTGCTAACCGGTGCTGGGCTACAAAGTGGGCGGCTTGATCTCTTTGGCCATGGCCGCGTCATACTCAGCAGCATTGAGCCAATTGAGAATCCTAATCCTACCAACCGCTATCGAATAAGATGGCAGCGGTGCCGTGGGGCAAAGACCTGGCCCTCGTCGCAGGGCCGTGCAGGGGACAGCAACCTTTCTGGCGTAACGGTGGGAGGGCAAACCGCTACCGCGCCCGACGATGGCGCCCTCATGTTTGTCGAGATCGCCTATGACTATCAGCCTCTCATTGCGCGCCTGTTCGTGCCGCAAAGTCAAATCACTGCGACAGCCGCGATGACCGTCCGCGACCAGCGGGATTATGGGGGGGGGACCAACGGCATCTACAACAACGAAAATATGGTGCCGTCCACATGCTGAAGGAGCAGTCGGAAAATGGATAAACTCATCTACCTGGCACTCGGCATTGGCGCCATCATAGTGGCAGCAAGTGACCAGGATGGCGAGAGCCAGCCGGGCAAGTCTTCGCCAACCATTGCCCCGGCAGCGGCAATGCACGAGCAGAGCCGAATGATTTTGCCTGCCAAGCCGAGTGGCAATGCGGTGCCTTCAGTGGCGAATGAGGAATATCTCGAGCCCGTAAACCCCATACCGGAAGCGGCAGACCTGGGAGGCAGAGTAATCCAGGACAGGTTTCAGTCGGACGGCTAGGCCACGTGCCTTCCCTTCCACACATATGATTTCAACTGCGCAGCAAACTGGTCACAGAATATGGTTTTGCGTTCACCTCGTCCTCTCATGGCCACGCAAGCAGCTTTGACCGATGGGCAAGCCTCGCGCCTGCTTGAAAAATATGAAGAAAGCGGTGCGGGTTGGTTCTGGGAAACCGGCATTGATGGCTCACTGAATTATCTTAGCTCGAAAGTCTCGCGCGCCATGGCGGGAAGTGGCATTTCGCCCAAGAGCCTAACCGACCTCGTCGATAATGAAGCCAGCTTGGCAGAAGAGGCGTCCGAGCGGAGTCTGAGTTTCTACCTTACGTCGCGCTTGCCCTTTGAAGGATTGGTGCTCAAGTCCAAAGGCCAGCATGATGTATGGTGGTCAATCACCGGCGAACCAAGTCATGATGAAGTTGGACGATTTCGCGGTTTCGTAGGTTTCGCGCTGGATCTGACAGATCAGAAAAATTCAGAGATCAAACTGCTGCAGCTTGCGCGTTTTGATTCCCTAACCAATCTCGCCAACAGAGATACGATGCGGCAGGCGCTTGAAAATAGCATCATGTCGTCGGTGCATCGTAAGCATCGTTGCTCCACGATGATCCTGGACCTTGATCGCTTCAAATTCGTCAACGACACGTTTGGCCATCTTGTAGGCGATCAACTCCTGAAAAGCGTATCGGAGCGACTGGTCAAGATTATCGCCGGCAGGGGGCAGGTCGGGCGCCTTGGTGGCGACGAATTCCAAATAGTGTTCGCCGACATTTGTGAACAGGACAGGTTATCGTCGATCGCCATCGATATAATCCACAGTCTATCCCAGCCATACCTCATACAATCGCATCTGGTCACAATTGGCACGTCGATAGGGATTGCTATTTCGGATTACGATCAGCGATCAGCGATCGATATAGTGCGAGATGCCGATTTGGCTCTCTATTCAGCTAAAGCTGCCGGCAGGGGCGCCTATCGCTTCTTCGCGACGGAGATGCATGAGCAAGCGCTTTTAAGGCAGCAGATCGAAGAAGATATGCGCCGGGCAATAGAGCGAGGTGAGTTCCATCTTGTCTACCAACCCGTAGTGCACACTGTAACGGGCCATCTTGTTGGATTTGAGGCCCTGGTTCGCTGGACGCATCCAACACAAGGCATCATCTCTCCCGGAATCTTCATCCCAATTGCAGAGGAATCCGGAATTATCACCGAACTTGGTGAATGGGTTCTACGAAATGCTTGCCTGGAGGCATCCAAATGGCCTGAGAACATTTCAGTCGCTGTGAACATTTCACCAGTCCAGTTCTCAAGTCAGTCCCTTCCCTCTTTAGCTGCCAGTGCCATTGCGTATGCAGGAATATCAGCAAATAGGCTCGAGCTGGAAATCACAGAGGGAGCATTGCTCAATGATACGGCAAAGACGAGATCTGCTATTACGTCTCTCAAAATGCTAGGCGTTAGAATTTCTCTCGATGATTTTGGAACCGGATTTTCGAGCTTAGGATATCTAAAAAGCATTCCATTCGACAAAATTAAAATTGATCAATCCTTCGTAAAAGGAGCCACTGTATCTGGAAACAATAATGTCCATATCATCAAGGCTATAGTTGGCCTTGCAGGTGATCTTGGCATGGTCACGACTGCAGAAGGCGTAGAGACGGAAGATCAGCTTGCGCTCATTCGTGAGTTGGGCTGCACGCTCATTCAGGGATATATTTATGGACGGCCGATGGACGCGGCGGCCGCCTTGGAAAGAACAAAAAGCGAAACGGCAATTGCTGACGGATACATGGTTGACCGCGCGGAACGGCGAAGGATCATTCGGGCGGGACGTATCATTACCGATTCTGCAAATGAAACCGTAAGGATGCGAAACCTCTCCCGCACGGGCGCGATGGTCGAAACGGATCTCAAATTGCAGGTCGATGACCATGTCTGGCTTGAAATAGGCATGCCCGCACCTCTTGAAGCGGTGGTGCGTTGGACGGAAAATGGCAGAGCAGGCGTGAAATTCATGCAGGCCATCAATCTGGATGAAGTCCTGCAGACGAAGTCCAAGAGTGAGTTCAGCACGTTTGTGCCGCAATATCTCTCGCAGCAGAGTGTAGCTCAATATGCCGACAAGGAAAGGCTAACCCCCAAGGCATTGCTACGTAGATAGCTATTACTGATAGAGAGGTTAAATCTGCACGCATTTCCGCAAGATTGCCTGCGAGTGAGTAGCCCCTAGTTTTCTAGACCCTTGCGTTTTGAAATTTGCTGCCGTTCGAACTGGGCGGTGACAGCACCCCGTTCCTGACCTGCTTGCGCACCGGGTTCACCACCATTCTATAGTGCACTGACGCCTCTTTCGAAATCGGCAGAAAAATTCCGGTTTGAACTGGGTGGAGGTGCGTGAATAAGTGGCTGCTGTCAGGCATTCATTTGGTGGCATGACCGTCTGGAAATTTGGTGAAGCGAATCTCAGAGCGTGTCGTCGGGAATGTCCGCAATCGTCGGACAACCTCCCGAAGCCGACCGTCGCAAATGTCCCATCCCTTGCCGTTAGCAGCCCCACTGAAACCCGTCCCAAACTGATAAAAGTAATCCGGCCGGAAAAAATCTCCCGGCAGGACCATAGTTCAGGGAGGTGCCGCTCCGAGGGGGGAGTGGAGCGACAGACTGGATATGGTGCGCATCGACGGTTTTACAATGACGACGCCTGTTGCCGCTTGTCGGCATCCTCGACCGTCCAGAA
>Ga0172367_10004467_pt1 | contig 17401 bp, 13 predicted proteins | sample Lak10m_FD_114542 | JGI IMG/M metagenome (GOLD analysis project Ga0172367, IMG submission 114542) | Freshwater microbial communities from Kabuno Bay, South-Kivu, Congo - kab_022012_10m | ecosystem: Environmental > Aquatic > Freshwater > Lake | place: Democratic Republic of the Congo: South-Kivu...
GCAGACCGTCCCCCTGCATCCGACATCGCCACGATTTCGGCGCGCATCGCAGCGGGCGCGTTCCGCGTTCCCATGCTCGACTTTTCGGGCGTGTGAGTTCCGCGGGCTGAACGCCCTACACTTTCGGGCATGAGCACTGTGCAAGAGCGTGTCATTCGTGCGCCCCGGGGAACGACGATGACATGCAAGACATGGGCTGCCGAGGCAGCGCTTCGGATGCTCATGAACAACCTCGACCCCGAAGTCGCGGAGCGACCCGATGATCTGATTGTGTACGGCGGGCGGGGGCAAGCGGCGCGCTCGTGGCCCGCGTTCGATGCAATCTGCACGAGTCTGCGGTCGCTTGCGCCCGACGAGACGCTGCTCGTGCAGAGCGGCAAACCCGTGGGCATCGTGCGCACGCACGCTGACGCGCCGCGCGTGCTGATCGCCAATTCCAATCTCGTCCCACACTGGGCCACACAACAGCACTTCGACGAACTCTGCTCGCGCGGCCTGATGATGTTCGGGCAGATGACCGCCGGCAGCTGGATCTACATCGGTACGCAGGGCATCTTGCAGGGAACCTTCGAGACATTCGCCGAGTGCGCACGGCAGCACTTTGGCGGCACGCTCAAGGGAACGCTGAATGTCACTGCAGGCTGCGGTGGCATGGGTGGCGCACAGCCACTCGCCATCACGATGAATGAGGGCACCTGCCTCATCGCCGACATCTGCCGCGAGCGACTGGAGAAGCGTGTGCATGATCGGTACCTCGACGAGTGGCACTTGGACCTCGATCTGGCGATCGACCGTGCGGTGGAACTCAAGCGCCGCGGCGAGGCAATCTCCGTTGGCGTTCTCGCGAACGCAGTCGACCTGCTGCAGCGGCTCTCCGATCGCGCGATCATCCCCGAGACGCTGACCGACCAGACAAGCGCGCACGACCCGCTCGAGGGCTACTACCCACAGGGACTCACCCGTGAGGCGGCGGATGCGCTTCGCACGCAGGATCCGCTTCGCTATCAGCAACTGAGTACCGCGAGCATGGAGCGGCATGTGCGGCTGATGGTGGACTTCCTTCGCGCAGGCAGCAAGGTGTTCGACTACGGGAACAACATTCGCCAGCGAGCACTCGACCATGGTTTCACGGATGCGTTTGCATTCCCAGGATTTGTGCCCGCCTACATCCGCCCGCAGTTCTGCACGGGTCGAGGGCCGTTCCGCTGGGTCGCTCTGTCGGGCGATCCCGATGACATTCGAGTCACAGATGAAGCGGTCCTCGAACTCTTCCCGAAGGATGAGAGCTTGCGGCGGTGGATCCGCATGGCGCAGAAGCGCGTCGCGTTCCAGGGTCTTCCCGCGCGCATCTGTTGGCTTGGCCTTGGTGAACGCCACCGCGCAGGTCTGCGCTTCAATGAACTCGTCGCGCAGGGCAAGGTGAAGGCGCCGATTGTCATTGGGCGCGATCACCTCGACTGCGGCAGCGTGGCAAGTCCCAACCGCGAGACCGAAGCAATGAAGGACGGCACCGATGCGGTCAGCGATTGGGCGCTGCTGAACTTTGCGGTGAACATCGCGAGCGGGGCCTCTTGGACGAGCTTCCATCACGGCGGCGGCGTTGGCATCGGTTTCAGCCAACACGCTGGACAGGTGATCGTGGCGGATGGAACGCCCGACGCCGCGCGGCGTTTGGAGCGCGTGCTCACGAATGATCCGATGATGGGCGTGTTCCGCCACGCGGATTCGGGCGAGAAGATTGCGCAGCAATGCGCGGATTCGCTCGCGGTCAAGATTCCGATGCGAGATTGGTGAACGCGACGAGGGCTACGCCGAGGTCGCGCGCGTCAAACGATCCTGCACGGCGGACCACACACCGCCCTTCCCTTCGGGACGCTCCACCACGATTCGCTCGCAACCGCATGAGTCGGCTCGCCGAAGCATTCCATACAGTGCGGCGGCATACTGATCGCCGAGTGCAGGCATCTCGAGGCGAACATGCCCCGCGGGCACTTCGGTCCCTGGAAGGCAGATCACCGCCGCTGGCCCGCCGCGGCTCAGTTCAGCCGCGAGCGCCTCACGCGCGACGATCACCGCGGGCAGCGTTGGTGCGTAGTGGCGGATCGATGTACCAGGACTGTTGCTCTGCTCCATGGCTACATCGACCTCGATCGGCCCGAGCAGTTCCGAGATTCGTTCAATCGTGATCGATCCGAGGCGGCGTACAACAGGCTTGGATTCGGCGAGATCGATCACGGTGGACTCGATGCCGACATTGCACGGCCCACCATCGAGCACGATGAGACCGGTCTGCTCCTGATAGTCGTCTGCCACATGTTGCGCCGTCGTGGGCGAAACGCCACCGCTTCGGTTCGCGCTCGGAGCGCTGATCGGCGTACCGAGCGCATAGAGGAGACTGCGCGCGAGCGGATGGCGAGGGCTTCGGATCGCGATCGTGTCATGTCCACCCGTCGCCGATGCGGGCACCTCTGGTCGGCGAGGCAGAATGATCGTGAGCGGTCCCGGCCAGCATGCGCCGATGAGGCGCAGTGAACGGCGCGTCCAACCCGTTGACACCAGCTTCGCCGCGGCGAGGTCAACGACATGTGCGATCAGCGGATTGCCGACAGGACGCCGCTTGAGTTCATAGACGCGCGCGATCGCGCGCTCGTTGAACGTATCTGCACCGAGTCCGTACACCGTCTCCGTGGCGAATGCGACGGCCGATCCACCGCGCAGCTCGCTTGCGGCGAGTGCGATGCTTGCATCCGTATAAGGCAGGATCGCCGCCATGCGTTCAGGGTGCTCCCTCGATGACGGCGAGGTCTATGCGGTTCATGGTGAGTCCGGTGCCCATGGCGTTGTACAGGCGTGCGAGCGCACTGTTGTATCCGACTTTGGCATCGATCTCGGCAAGCCACGCCGCCGCAAGACGATCTTGTGCCACGAACTTGGTCTGCAGGAACTCGGGCGTCAGCGAGGCAAGCGTGTCCTGCAGCGCCGCAAGCGATCGCACACTCTCTGCGGCGGCGATGCGGCTCGCACGCGTCTGCTCGATCAGCTCAAAGCTCGCAACGACTGATCGAAGCGATGTCTTCACCGTGAAAATGGCGTTCTCGATCGCGGCTTGGTACGCAATCACAGCGCCCGAGCGCGCAAGCCGCGCCCGTCGATACTCCGCTTCCGCTGCGCGATTTCCGATCGGCTGGCTGAACGCCAACTGCCCGAGATACGACACAAAGTTTGCATCCGCGATCTCGCTCATCGCTCCACCAAATGAACCCGACCCTTGATTGGTGTCCTGCCCGGTGAGCGTGACGCCTGCCTGCAACCCAAGTTGCGGGAGCCGCCCGTTGTCGGCAACCACCATCCCAATGGATGCGTCATCGATCCGCAAGAGCGCCGTGGCGATAGCCGGATTCTGCTCCATCGTCGACACAAGCGCCTCCCGCAGGTTGTATCGAATCGCCTCCTGACACATCGTGTCCACGGGCACCAGCACGGTCTCGGAACCAACGGATGCAGCGGGATCGTTCATCAGGAGCTTCAAGCGATCGCTCTCATCTCGCGCGCGCAGGCAGGCGCGAATGAGTGTTGACTTGCGCTGCTCGACAATCGCGACCGCGAGCGCATAGTCGGCGACCGTCGCATCAAAGCTCATGCGGCGCTCAAGCACGCTGCGAACATCCTCGCCGACCTTCACCAGCCACGCAGATGCCACGACCTGTTGCCGCGCAGATACCAGCGTCCAGTATTGCGTCTCGACCTGTGCGACAAGATCAAGCAGCGTCTTTCGCAGCGTCACCACAGCCGCGCGATCGCGGTTTTGCGCGAGCCGTATCTGCGCCTCGTTCACATCACTGCCGAACCCCTGCAGCAATGGCTGGTTGATGTTGAAGTTGACCGAGTTGGTCCAGTAGTTCGCGGGGTTATAAATGCTCTGGATGGACTGCTGGGTGTAGTTCGTATTGAGAGACGCGTTGATCGTTCCACCAGACACCAGACGCTTCTGGATACCTGTGGACGCGGTCGTCTGCGAGTTCTCCTGAGCGAATGCATTGTTCAGCCCACCTGGAATGTTGATCGGCGGCGGCGGAAGTTTGCTGACCTGATACCCGGTGCCCGCGAGCAGCACCGCATCAAACGCGGCTTCAGCCTTGACAACATCCGCCTCGGCGACCGCTTGCTCGATCCGGGCTCCCTGCAGCGAGAGATTGTTACGGACAGCTGCCAGCATCGCCGAACGCAGGCTGACTTGGACAACGGGATCGGCGCCGTCTGAAACATCGACCCCAAGCGAGAGATCCGCTCCCCCGTCACGCGCCTGGGGACCAAGCGCTTCAAGCTCTGGGAGCCTCGGGGCCAACTTTTCAACGATTTTGCTGGCATCCTGAGTGACTGGGCGAAGCGGCGTGGCCTCGCCAGGTGCCGGCGGCATCGCCCCTTGCCGCGCAATCGCTGCCTCGATGGCACCGCGCAACTGATCGTCGCCACGGTCTGTCCCGAGCGGCGCCTCGCAGCCGCCAAGCAGCAGCAGCACAGCCGCTCCTCTCCAAGTCAGTGCCCTCAAGCGCACATGCGACACTTGAAAAATTCCTTCAGGCACTCGGGGATGGTATCCGATAAAAACGGAATGGAGAGAGCATCACTCACAACCGTCCTGTTCACGCACGCACTCATCGCTTCATCGCTGTTGCTTCCATGCGCAGCGCTGTCTGCAGCGCCCCTGCAGGACGCCGCAGCATCGGCGAGCAAATCAACGCCGCACTTTGCCACGGTGACTGCAGACAATGTGTATGTCCGCAGCGGACCGAGCGTGCAGAGTTCTTATCCCTTCGGCAAGATGGACCGCGGCGATGTCGTGCGCGTCATGGAAGAGAACTTTGGGTGGGCGCGTGTGCAGACAGGCGGCCGCGCGTTCTCCGATTCGTTCGGCTATGTGACCGTTGACGATCGCGTCCAGATGTCGACCGACGGTTCGACCATCACGGCAAGCGCGGTTACGGAAGTACGCGCCCCGAATATCAGCACTGATTCAACGCCAGACAGTTCATGGAAACAGATCGCTCGACTCGAGGCAGGCGCAACACTCCCGGTCGTGCAGCGAATCGATACCGAGCGCGGATCAGTCTGGTCCGTTCGACTCCCCGACAGCGGCGAGGGATGGATCAACTCGAACTTTCTGCGCCGCGCGACGGCGGACGAAGCACGCGGCTACGACCAGGAGATCGCCGCCACCGAACCCACGAACAGTATTCAGCCCACGGCTGCACAGAGCGGCGGCGAAGTCATTGCGGAGTCCGTCACCCAAGAAACACTGACGATCGACGGCTCGCGCGAGATCGAGAGCAAGACGGTCGAAACCGTTGAGGCGGTCGAAGTAGTTGCTCCCGTCAAGACGGCCGAGCAGATTGCCGCGGAACGGCGACGCGCCTTGTTCGCGGAACTCGAAGGAAAGTGGCTCGTCATGAAGGGACAGCCGATCGAGTCCGCGGAACTCACTGCGCTCTACGCGGGCTACATGACGCTTGCGGCTGAGCCTGGGGTCGAGCGAACGATCAAGGCAACGACCGCAACGCGCCTCGAGCAAATCGATGTTCAGCAGGATGTGCAGGAACGCATCGCCCAATTGAAGGACACCAAAGCCCGTCTCAACCAGGAGTGCGAGCAGATCAACGGCGTGGCATCCGCCATCGAAGCCCGTAGCGAGTACACGGCCGTAGGCGTGCTGAACGCGTCAATCGTGTACGACGGCAAGACGCTGCCACTGCTGTTCCGCCTGCAGGATCCTGCGAGCGGTCAGACCGTTGCATATGTCACGCCAGGCGACGGATTCCAACTGTCGACCATGGTCGGAACACTCATCGGCGTCAAGGGCGACACCGCCTACGACGACGCGCTGAAACTTGACACGATCACGCCGCGCACCATCGACTTCCTTAGCGCGAAGCAGGGCAACTGAACGCCAGTGCCTCGCGCACTGATTCGCCGCCCTCGCTACCATCTCCCGCTCGACTGCAGACAGGGGCGTTAGCTCAATTGGGAGAGCGCCGCCTTTGCAAGGCGGAGGTTATCGGTTCGACCCCGATACGCTCCATTCCCCTCGCTGCACAGATGACCGCGCGGTTCAGTCCGCCCTGCGCCCGAGCCGCAAAATCGTGGCAGCGCAAGTCGCGGCCAACTCGATCCGAAGGATCGATTCGCCAAGCGATGTGGTGCGCGCTCCGCGCGAGCACGCGTCGCTGATCTCATCGGCGCTGAACCCGCCCTCGGGGCCGATCAACACCAGCACACCAGCCGAGCCATTCGGCAGAGACGCGCCGAGCGGTTCCTGCGCCGTTCCACCGAGTGGATGAGCGAGCAGGACGCGGAGCGAACGCGCGCGCGCATCGTCACAGCACTCCGCCACGCTCCGCGCGGCGGTGATCTGCGGCACGAACGGCTGCCGAGACTGCTTGCACGCTGCGATCAGAACTCGCTGCGACCGCTGCGCGAGGGCCGAGGAGAAGTGCACCACCGAGTGGCGGCACTCGAGTGGCGTCCATGCGGCAATCGCAAGCGGTGCGATCGACTCCAGCAGCGTTGTCAACCTGTCACCCTTTGGAACGGCAGTCGCAATCTCAATGCGCGGCGTCCATGGCGTGCGGCGTTCCACTGCGACGAAATCCGCGTGGGCAGCGGCACCCTGGCCCAACCGTAAATGCGCGGGAGCCACGCTCCCCTGCCCATCAAAGAGGGTCACGGCATCGCCGTCACGCAAACGCCGACTGCCCGCCGCGTGCCGCGCTTCGTCGGCGCTGATCGCCACACTTCCACCGCCCAAAGAAGCAAGTGCAGGGACATAGATCCAAGGTGCGCTCATACGGCGCGCTCCCGCAGGGCGCGCAGGCCGCGCCCCGCACCCGCATAGATGTCGTATCGAACGAGTTTGCTCTCGATCTTCGCGTCTGGCGGACAGAGCAGGCTTGGTGCACCATGCGGGCGCTTGACCACGATGCGCCGAGTGCCAGTGGCCGCGGCGGCAAGCAGCAGCGCATCCGCATCCGCGTCATCGCCGACCGCCGCGCGCACCAAGCGAATCGACTTCTGCGCGAGTGCACTGCCCCGCTTGGCCGGATACATCGGATCGAGATAGATGGCGGACCACTCGCCACGACGCATCGGCAGCAGCTCGGTCGCGTTGCCGCCGTGCAACTCGATTCGCGAGGCGACCGCAGACATCGTCGCATCGTCGCGGGCGCGCTGCAGCCCATCCGCGAGAATGCTCAGCACGATTGGTGAACGCTCGATCGCAAGCACATCGCTCCCTGCAGCTGCCAGCAGCCACGCGTCGCCGCCCAGTCCTGCCGTCGCATCGATGATTGTGCCGCGTCCGCCACACGCGCGCACGAGCGCCAACTTTGCAACACCGCGCAGCGACACACGGCGAAAGTCGACACAGAACCCACGCCCAGGTGGGTCGTTGGACCACGCGATTTCCATCCGTCCATCCGGATTGATGCGTGACACGACCATGCTGTCGGCTTCGGACATGCCCGCAGTATTACACTCGCAGCATGCCGACTGCCACGCCCGCATCCGTCTTTCACAGCATTCTCGACACCATCGGCAATACGCCAATGCTGAAGATTCAACGGCTTGACACGGGGCCATGCGAGCTGTTCGTGAAACTGGAGAACCTCAATCCTGGACAGTCGATCAAGGATCGCATCGCGCTCACCATGGTCGCCGCAGCAGAGCGCGAGGGTCGGTTGCGTCCAGGCGGTCACATCATCGAAGCCACCGCTGGAAACACGGGCATTGCGCTCGCGCTCATCGCCGCCGTGAAGGGGTACCGACTGACGGTCGTGATGCCGGACAAGATGAGTGAAGAAAAGATGGCACACCTGCGCGCGATGGGTGCAGAGGTCGTGCTGACCCGTTCCGACGTGGAGAAGGGGCATCCTGAGTACTACCAGGACATGGCGGAGCGAATGGCGTCGAAGGATCCGAACTCCTTCTATGTCAATCAGTTCGGCAACCCCAACAATGTGAAGGCGCATTTCGAGGGAACGGGACCGGAGATCTGGGAGCAGATGGGCGGACACATCGATGCCTTCGTGGCGGGCGTCGGATCGGGTGGCACCATCGCTGGGGTCGGCGCGTTCTTGAAGGCGCACAATCCGTCCTGCGAGATCGTGCTCGCCGATCCTGTTGGATCGATCCTGGCTCCGCTGGTGAACGAGGGAAAGAGCGTGAAACCAGGCTCTTGGCTCGTGGAGGGGATCGGCGAGGACTTCGTTCCACCGATTCTTGATCTGAAGGTCGTGGACAGCGCCATTGCGGTGTCCGACGCAGAAGCATTCGCGTCCGTGCGCGAACTGCTCCGTGCGGAGGGCATTCTCGCTGGATCAAGCGTTGGCGTGCTGATGCATGCGGCACTGACCTACTGTCGTCGGCAGCGCGAACCGAAACGAGTGGTCACACTGATCTGCGACAGCGGCGCAAAGTATCTGTCGAAGATGTACAACGACTTTTGGATGCGTGATCAGGGATTCCTCGGGCGAAAGCCTACAGGCGACCTGCGTGATCTCATCGCGCGGCGCCACGATCTGTGCGAGGACTTTGTGCTGCAGCCGACCGTTCCACTGGCGATTGTCATTCGCCGCATGCGGCTCTTTGGGGTCAGCCAACTTGCGGTGCTCGATTCCAACGACACACTGGTGGGAATCATTGATGAGAGCGATGTGCTGCTCGCGCTCGCGCAGCGACCGAAGGCGGCGGACGCGCCAGTGTCCGAGTACATGGTGACTCGCGTCGAAACGATCGCCCCCTCGAAACCGATCGGTGATCTGTTTCCGATTTTCCGCGCAGACCGCGTGGCGGTGGTGCACGACGGCGATCGGTTCTACGGATTGATCACCAAGATCGACCTTATCAACCACCTGCGCAAGCAGGGTTGAACTTGAGGCTTGGCAATCGCCCCCGTGGCTTGCGCTGCCGGGCGATTTCTGCGACACTTTGGGGCTCCCCTGCCTTGGGGATCCATCTTCGTCCCGCCTTTTGCCCCCGCGCGCGCGGCGGCACAAATCGCTGGGGTCCACAGGCGGCACCCCTAACTCTCCACTGAAAGGACAGCGACTCATGGCACGCAACTACGAACTCCTCCTGCTCGAAACGATCGAGAACCTCGGCCTCGTTGGCGATGTGGTCAAGGTACGACCGGGATTTGCACGCAACTACCTCCTGCCAAACGGGATGGCGGAGACTCCCACCGCGGAGAAGATCGAGGCGCTGAAGGAAGCACGGGCAATCGCCGAGGCACAAGTCGCCAAGCAGCGCGCTGACCGCGAGGCGCTGATCGCTCGCATGTCTGGCATCTCGGTCACGCTCGTGCGTGCCTGCAACGATCAGGGCATCCTCTACGGCGCCGTGACGCAGCGTGACATCAGCGATCAACTCATCAGCGACGGCTACGGCGTCGACATGCGAGCCGTTCGTCTGAACAATCCGATTCGGCGCGTCAGCTCGGAGACCGTCACCATTCAGTTTGGGCGCGACCTGATCACTGAAGTCACTGTGATGGTGAAGCCAGACCGCATCATCGAACTCGAAACTCCAGCAAATACGCCAAGCAGCAAGGAGTCATCGTCGGATGATCTGCCGAGCGATGCGGCGGACGATGCGGCGAGCGACGAAGCCAAGACGGAGGGCAAGTCGGCCCGCAAGTCTGGCGGCAAGCGCCGCGATAAGGCAGCCGCAGCCGAGTGACGCTGTCGGCCGCGTGCGCGGAGCAATTCTCCCGACAGGAAATCCGCAGATCGACTGCCCGGATGGTCGATGACCTCCAACGCCGCTCGGCATGCACGGCGCCGCGGCAACCGATGCGTCGGTGTCGAAGCCGCTGCAGAGCGCACGACAGGGAGATCTTTACCCATGGGCCTGAGCAGCGCCGGACCGCGACGGGAAGTGCTTCCAGAAACACGCCAGTCTACGACACACAAGTTCTCGATCCAGAACTACGAGGGCTATCTCACCATCGGGCTCTTCCCCGATGGTCGCCCAGGCGAAATCTTCATCAAGATGAGCAAGGAGGGATCCACACTCTCGGGGCTGATCCAGGGCTTTTGCCGAGCCTTCAGTTTGTCCTTGCAGCATGGGCTGCCGCTCCGCGACGCGATCGAGCGCTTCCGTGGAATGCGCTTCGAGCCGCATGGCAGCACCAGCAATCCAGAGATTCCCGAGTGTTCCAGCATCCTCGACTATGTGGCTCGGTATCTCGAGCTGCACTATGTCGAACGCCGCCGCGCGGCTTGATCCGTCTCGCTCGGTCCACGCAGCCGCTTCAGGAGATCGCGGAGCATCGCGCGCGGCTGCGGCATCTCATCGGGACGCCAGTACACATCCGTCAGCCCCGCATTATCCGCACTGCCCACAACACGCACCGATCCGCGTGCACGGCGCAGCAGCCCCTGAACGCCCGCAGCATCCTGCGCGCGGAAGATCAGATCGCCTTCGCGTCGAAGCAGCGCACGCACGCCGATCATCGTCAGCCGTAGCCGCACCTCGGACAGCAGAAACAGATCAAGGACCTCGTCGGGCGGATCGCCGTAGGCGCTGCGAAGATCGGCGATCGACTTCTCGAGTTCCTCCGGGCTCCCGGCATCGGTCAGTCGTCGGTGCCCCTCGAGTCGACGGCGATCGCTCGGGATGTACGCCCGCGGCAGTGATCCGCGCAGTCCCACGTCCACCATCGTGTCGATCGAGATGAAGGTCGGCTCCGCGCGAAGGATGCGCACCTCATGATCGAGAAGCCTGCAGTACATCTCATAACCGACCGATGTGATGTGCCCACTCTGCTCGCGCCCGAGCAAGTTGCCTGCTCCGCGCAACTCCAGGTCTCGCACGGCGATCTTGAATCCAGCGCCGAGCATCGAGCAGTCCTCGAGGGCGTTCAAGCGCTTCATCGCTTCGGGAGTGACGGTTCGGTCATGCGGAAGCAGCAGATAGCAGTAAGCACGGTGGCTCGATCGGCCGACACGCCCACGCAGCTGATGCAGCTCTGAAAGGCCAAAGCGATGCGCGTCATCGATGATCATCGTGTTCGCACTTGGAATGTCGATGCCGCTCTCGATGATCGTGGTGGAGACAAGGATGTCCGCTTCGTGCCGCATGAAGCGGCGCATCACATCTTCCAGTTCTCCGTCACTCATCTGACCGTGACCCACCACGATGCGCGCCTGCGGCGCAAGTCGCCGAACATCATCCGCGGCGGAAAGAATGTCATGCACTCGGTTGTGCACCCAGAACACCTGCCCATCGCGCGCCAATTCCCGCGCAATGGCTGATGCGAGTCGTTCACGCTGATAGGCCATCACCTCCGTCACGATCGCGCGCCGATCGGGCGGCGGCGTCGTCAGACTCGAGATATCCCTCAGCCCGAGCATCGCCATGTGCAGCGTGCGCGGAATGGGCGTGGCAGTCAGCGTCAACACATCCGCCGTCAGACGAAACTCGAAGAGCCGCTGCTTGTGCTCGACACCGAATCGCTGCTCCTCATCGATGATGACAAGTCCCAGTTCACGGAAGCGCACATCCGCAGACAGCAGTCGATGCGTGCCGATCACGATGTCCACCTGCCCGGCGGCCAGACGATCAAGGATGTCGCGAACCTCCGCATCGCTTCGAAAGCGGCTGACCGATTCGATGACGATCGGGAATGCTCCCATGCGACTTCGGAAGGTGCGTTCATGTTGTTCCGCAAGCACCGTGGTCGGCACCAGCAGTGCCACCTGCCGCCCCGCCTGTGCGCATTTGAACGCCGCACGCAACGCAACTTCGGTCTTGCCGAATCCGACATCACCACAGATCAGACGGTCCATGGGCCGCGTGTCTTCCATATCGCGCTTCACCGCGGCAATCGCCGTCACTTGGTCTTCCGTCTCCGTGAAGGGAAACGCATCCTCGAATTCCACCTGCCACTGCGAGTCCACGGCACACGAGAGACCGATCGTCGAATTGCGCACGGCCTGCACCCGCAGCAGTTCACCAGCCAAGTCGCGCACCGCCTCGGCGACCTCCTCCTTCTGCCTTTTCCAACGCTTGCTGCCAAGCCCGCTGAGTTTCGGACGCGCGACACCCGCACCGACATATCGCTGCACGAGCGCGACCTTGCTTGCAGGCACATGCAGGATCGTGTTGCCATCGAACTCCAGCTTCAGGTGCTCCTCATCCGCGCCATCACCGGAAGTGGACGGCATGTAAACGAGTCCGTGATAGAGCGCGATGCCATGATCGCGATGCACGACCGCGTCTCCGGGATCGAAACTGAGGAACGCCTCGCGCGACCTCCCACCGAGCGCCGCCGAGGGCGGTTTTCGGCTGCGCGTTCCAAAGCGGTGGAGCAGTTCGTGCCATGGGATCACCGCGAGTCCGCGTGGTCCATCCTGCCAGAGAAACCCACGGTGCAGATGCTGCTGTTCCAGTCGAAGCGCATCGCCGCGCTCGGGGAGAAGTTCGCGGGCGCGCTGCAGATCGCCCGATGTCTCGCACAGCACCACAACATCCGACTGCTCCGCGGTCGACTGCACTTGCGCGATCGCCTCGGGCAGCGCCTCCGCGAACACGGGCAGTGGTGCTGTCGGAACTTCGACATCCGTCGCCTCATCGAGCGACTGCACGAGCACACCCACTTCGATCGTGGCATGGCAATGCCCCACGAGCGAGCGCAGCGAATCGGACCACGGGAACACGCCAGCGCCATCCGTGATGCGGTCGAGATAGGCGCGGGACTGTTCTGCAATCTCCGCCGTCTCTGCCAGCATCAGCACACTGTCCTGCGGCATTCGGGGTGCGACAGCTTCGAGCTTCTTCGGTTCAAACAGTGTGTGAACGCACAGCAGATCCACCGCATCGAGCTTGCGGTCCGTGGCTTGTGTGGCGAGATCCACTTCAAAGAGCCCTTCGAGTGCATCCCCAAAGAAGTCCAAACGCACTGGCGCGAGCGCGCCCGCAGGGAACACATCGATCACACCTCCGCGCACCGCGAACGACGCAGGCTGCTCCGCACTCGGCAAGCGGTCATAGCCGGCCCGTGCGAGCCACTCCATGAGCGCGCCGCGCGGTTGCGGCGTTCCCATGCGAACCGTACGCATCATCGCGTCCATCGATGACTCCGCGGGCACTCCCTGCATCAGTGCAGGAACGGGTGCAACGATCACGCATGGCATCTTCGCGGCGTGAGGATCGCGCGCAGTCTCCACGGCATCCGCCGCATCGATCGCACGCAGCAGGCGCATTCGCTGCGCCTGAAGTTCGGCGGCTTCCTGCCCATCAGGCGCGCCCTCGAGGGCAGGAAACAGCAGGACGGGAACGCTCAAGGACTCCAGTTCTGCGGCCGCCTCGTCCGCCTCGTCGCGGTGCGCCGTCACAAGAAGGAGCGACCGCTTCGTGGCAAGGCTGACGGCGCCCGCGAGCACCGCTGAACTTGAACCAGCCGCGCCTCGGAGTGCGATCGGTCCGCTGCCGCGCTGCAGAGCAACACGCTGCGCAATCCGTGCAACGGTCGTCGACGACGCGATGCGCTGGAACCAAAGGGGGCGGTGCGGATTCACGGCACTGACACGCTGCACACGGCATGCGGCTCGACGGCGGCGAGCGTGGCTGGACCAACGCCCTTCACACGCCGCAGGTCCTCGAGCCGCGCGAACAGCCCTTGTTTCTCCCGTGATTCGATGATGCGCTGAGCGACAGCGGGACCGACTTCAGGCAGCAGGCAGAGTTGTGCGGCATCGGCCGCGTTGAGATCGATGCGAGTTTCACGCAGCGCGACCTCTGTGCAGGGGCGTGCACACATCAGATCGACGGCGAGTAACGCGACCACCACCGCGGCACAGACGGCGAGAGCATGACGCGCGCGCGCGCTTGAACGGGCACGACCCGATGCCACGGCACTCGGTGCGACTGCATTCAATCGTCTCCCCCGCCACCCGCCGCCGCCTGCGACTTCGCTTGCTGCGGCGGTGCCGCAACCCATGGTCCAAGCGGCTTCGCCAGACGCCGCCGCGCCTTCACAAGCACTTCCAGTGCGGGCTTTGGCATGCCGTCGTCCGTTGTCAATCCGCGCACGATGCCGCGGGGCGCATCATCGGCAAGCGTGTTCCAGAGGATCGTCGCAACATGCCCCTTGCTGAGCGCGACCTGAAACATCTGCATCGCCCAGATCGACTGCGACTTTGCAGACCATGGCGCGCGCCAATATCCGACATTCGGCGCGGTCGGAGCACTCGGCACATCGATCGACACAAAGAGTGTCTTGCGGAGCGCACGAAGTGCATCAAGCGCGGCGCTCACTTCGAGCAGATCGCGCGTGAGATGATCAGCGCCCACCTGTCCCATGCAGAACTTCACGAGAACGCAGTCGATGCCGACGCCCTCGGTACCGAGCGTGTCGACAAGCATGGACGGCGTCACCGCACGCGCGAGCGATCCGACACCTTCCGCAAAGGGTCGAGGAACTTCGAGCATGATCGGCACTTCGCGGCGGTTTTTGCGAAGTCCGACCGCGATGCGCCTCGTGACCTCGACCATCTGCTCAAGTTTCAGCGGCCACCACGCGCTGTCGTTGATGCCGGACGCGACATTCCACATGCCAGTCCGCGGTCCAACCAACTCACCAACCGCCTCTGCGTAGCGCCATACCGCGCTGCGCAGCGCGTCGAAATCGCCGCAACGTTTGCGCAGCCATTCCGGCAGCGCCTGCTCGCGCAGGTCGAGAAGCGGGCCGACCACAATCACCTTGCCTTGCGAGGCCGACCAATCAAGCCATGGCTCCACTGAGGAAAAGTCGAACCGCCCCTCCTGCCGCTCGATCACGCTCCAGTCGAGCGGGATCTGCAGAAGGTCAAACGCACCCGCTGCAGCGGCGACCGCCCGCTCGCCCGCTCGTCCAGTCACGCGAGCACCCAGCGTGACTCGCCCTGCGGCGCGCGTTTCGTAACGCCGGTGCAGCGATACCCGCGCCTGCGCAACGGCCAAGCGCTCACCAGCCTCCAGCCCCTTCACCAGCGCCTGTGCGGCTTTCTGATCGGCCTCGATCCCATTCGCCGTTGTCATGGACGCCGTGAAATCGCTGCGCGCATCGTTCCACTGCGCGATGGCAGCGGCACACCCAGGGTGATCCCACACCTGCCACTCTTCGCACTTGGCGATGAATACTTTGATGCGGTGACGCGCCAGTTCCTGCAAGAGTGAGTAGCGCTCCTGCCTCTGCTGCAGCAGGCAGGTCGACAGTGCCAGCCTTCCCATGGAACGCATCTCGCACTCGACGTTCACGGCGAGTGCGCTGTCGAGTTCACTCTCGCAGTCGAGCTTGCCCGGTCGAAGCGAGAGCGCTCCTGCAACCGACAGATCGTTCGCCCCAAGGACGTAGCCGTGGCTCGCATCGACCCGCACGGGCGGCTCGTTCATCTTCTCGAACGCAAAGCGAAGCATTGGCATTCGCGAGTGTAGCGGTCGAGCCCAAAGCCTCCGCCGAATGGCGCTTCCGCACGCGGCTTTGCGCGCCGTTTCTACACTGTCACGAGTCATGCAGACACGCGCCTGTGACTCACTCTTCCAAACGCAGCTTGCACTTCCCGGGCGCCGCGCTGGCAAGGTGCGGGATCTCTATTCGCTGCCGGCGGATCAGGGCGCGCCGCGGATGCTGCTCGTGGCGACCGATCGCATCTCTGCATTTGATGTCGTGATGCCGACGCCGATCCCAGGAAAGGGACGGCTGCTCACCGCGATTTCCGCGGGCTGGTTCGGGCTGATTCGGCGCGCCCACCTCGTCGACGACCATGTCCTCAGTCTCGATGTGCCGATCTGCGATGGCATCGATCCCATGCAGCGCCAGGCGCTTGATGGGCGCACCATGGTCTGTCGCGCCGCGCAGGTTGTGCCGATTGAGTGCGTCGCGCGCGGTTACCTCGCAGGCAGCGGATGGAGTGAGTACAGCGCCGCGCAGCAGGTGTGCGGCGTACCCCTCCCCCGCGGACTGCCGCAGTGCGCGCGGCTGCCAGAACCGATCTTCACGCCCGCGACCAAGGCGGCAGAGGGGCATGACGAGAACATTTCCTTTGAACGCGCCGCCGCGGTTGTGGGGTCATCGCTGATGGAACGCCTGCGCGATCTGACGCTGCGTATCTACTCGCTTGCCGCCGAACATGCGCTTGCATGCGGGATGATTCTGGCCGATACAAAGTTCGAGTTCGGCTTCGAACTCGACGCCGATGGGCGGCCGACGGACCGCCTGCTGCTCGTGGATGAAGTCCTCACCCCTGACTCGAGCCGCTACTGGCCTCTCGATGGATACGAATCGGGGCGCGACCAGCAGAGTTTCGACAAGCAGTTCCTCCGCAACTGGCTTCTTGAACTCGTCGCATCGGGTCGCTGGGATAAGACGCCACCAGGACCCGCGATCCCCGCGGAAGTTGTGGACGGAACCGCCGCGCGCTACCGCGAAGCGCTCACTCGGCTCTTCGGCGCGCGTTCACCGGCCGAACTGCTGCGTGGTTGATCCTGTTCAGCCTCCGCGAGCACCGCGCGGCGTTCAGCGAAGCGCGGCCTCCGCCACATTCCGCAGCAACATCGCGACCGTCATCGGGCCAACACCACCGGGAACGGGGCTCATCCAACCAGCCACAGCAGCAACATCTGGATGGACATCGCCCACGGTCACTTGCTTTCCATCCTTCCCGGCAACGCGATTGATGCCGACATCGACCACGACGGCACCTGGCTTGATCCACTCAGGCGTGACAAGCGCAGGAACGCCAGCAGCGGCCACCACGATGTCCGCCTCGCGTGTGATCTTCGGCAACTCCGTGGTGAAGCGGTTCGCACTGATGACCGTGGCTTCGGCGCGCATCAGAAGGACTGCGATGGGCTTGCCCACGATGTTGCTTGCGCCGACGATCACGCAGCGTGCACCGCGAAGCGTGGTGCCAGTGTGCTCGATCATCTCGAGCACCGCGAGCGCAGTGCACGGCACGAGACTTCGACGCCCGTACACCACATTGCCGATGTTCGCTGGGTTCACCCCTTCCACATCCTTCTCGGGGGCGATCAGTGACTGCACGCGTTCCGTATCGACTCCCTTCGGCAGCGGCAGATGCAGCATCATCGCGGTCACGGACTCGTCGGTGTTCATCAGCAAAACCCGACCGGCGATCTCGTCGTATCCGCTGCCCAACGCGAGCCGATGCAACTGGTATTGAATGCCCGCCTCCTCGCAGGTGCGCGCCTGATTGTGCGCGTAGATCGAGGCCGCACTGTCGTCGCCCACGAGAACCGCGTCGAGTCGGACGGAACGACCGCTGCGCGAGATGCGTTCCCGAAGCGATGCGCGCACCGTAGCGCCGAGTTGCTTGCCATCGATCATGCGGGCGCCCATGCAGGCAGC
>Ga0172367_10004468_pt1 | contig 17400 bp, 11 predicted proteins | sample Lak10m_FD_114542 | JGI IMG/M metagenome (GOLD analysis project Ga0172367, IMG submission 114542) | Freshwater microbial communities from Kabuno Bay, South-Kivu, Congo - kab_022012_10m | ecosystem: Environmental > Aquatic > Freshwater > Lake | place: Democratic Republic of the Congo: South-Kivu...
CATGGTCCGTCCGGCGCACCTCGATCCGCCCTTCAATCAGGGCGATCGCGGCCTTTTCATCCTGCAGGAATATGTCGAAGAGCGTACCATGGGCCACGACGTCCTGCGCGCCAGCCATGACGATGAAAGGCCGCGGATCGCCATGCGCGACGGCAAAGCGGGCACGGCCGGAGATGAGCCTAATGCGCCGCTCCGTCCCAGAATAGGCCAAGTCGATCCGGCTGGCCGTATCCAGGGTCACGCGCGAGCCATCGGGCAGACGGATTGTCTCGATATGTCCTTGCGCTGTTTCGCGCCGTTGCTCTGGATGCAGCCATGCGACTTGCTGCGACCCAGGCTTGTTCTGGGAATCCGCTGTCTCCATCCAGAAACTGGCACCAATCACGGCAATCAGGCTGGCCGCCAGAAGGCCGACCAATGCGCTTCGCGTAGCGCTGCCGCGACTGCCGCCATTATCCCGGTCCGACGCGGGTGGTATGCGTCCCGTGGTATCCCAATTGTCGAGCAGCGCGTCATAGATGTCGGCATGCCGCGGATCGGCGCAATACCAGTCTTCGAATGCCGCGTGATCAGCCGCGCTGGTCGGGCCGCGCAAACGGGCGAGCCAAGCCACGGCCTGCGCCCGGATCTGCTCGAGCGGATCGCTATTGGATGACGTCATCCCCGTCAGCGCGCCCGCAGCGCCCGGTCAAGTTGCGCGATTGCCCTGCGCATATGCCATTCCACCCCCTTGATGCTGAGCCCCTGCGCAGCCGCGATATCGCGATAGCTCATACCATCGACGCGATGGGCAAGAAATATCTCGCGGGTTTTCGGTTTGAGCTTCTCCAGTGCCGTCTGCAGCCGCGCCAGCATGTCGCGGGCTTCGAGCGCGGCGATCATGTCAGGTGCTCTCAGCCCTGCCTCCTCTGCGGGCACCTGCTGGGCCAGCGATCGCTGGAGGGCTGACCGGGCGCGATTGCGCAACAGGTTGGTCGCCACCCGGCCCAGATAGGCTTCGGGCTCTTCGATCCTGCGTGCCGGATCCCGACCGGCTTCGGCCAGGCGCGCAAAGCTTTCCTGAACGAGGTCGGCGGCATCCTGACGCGCCTTGTTGCAGGCGAAATAGCGCTGAAGCCGCCCCGACTGGCTGCGATACAGATCTTCCAGGGCAAGAGACGAACCGACCACCAACCGGTCGGTGGGTGGCAAGGGATCTTGTTCGGCAAGACGCGGGTCGCCGATCGCACGCAAGGCATTGACGATCAGGCGCATGACGTCGCTCCCCTCCCCCCGCACGCGCCAGGAGTAAGCCCTGCCTCCGATATGATTTTCCTGCACATGTACCGGCGCACCTCCTTTCCAAAAGGCACAGCCGGTCCAAACCGGGTGTTGAGAACATGCCCAAGCATGCGCCGATGCCTTTGGCCGCTAGCGGCTTGGACATGCGCACCGGCCACCCGGCAGAAAACCGGTGGGGAGGATGGGGAGGTTCTCACGCCTCTGCGCGGCTTCCACACAGCGCAACCCGAGTGTAACCGATCGCATCAGCGTGACAACCCATTGCCATGCATGTGCCAAAGGCAATCAGTCGCGCTGCGCCCAGCCTGCGATGCACCGGCCAGGCAGGCTTGCGCAATGGGAGGGCCCCCGCAATGGCCGCCCCGAGCTCTTGCGAACATATCGCATCGCGCGACCCGTCTCTCCTCCGCAGGAGCGCCTGAGATCTGATCATTCTTCCTTGAGCAATCATGGGAGAGGATTGATGACGAATTTGCTCGGCGGAGATTTCATAAATCGGCGCTACAGGATGGTCCAGTGAGCCACGGGAAATGTTGGTGCGCGCCCGCTTCGTCATGTGATCGGACATCCTCAAAGGGACTTTGTGGGATATTATGTCCACTCGACAGCCAAGGCGGGCACGGAAGCGGGGCAATCGCAGGGCTCGCACAAATTGGCGTTGTTACAGCCAATGACTTGGAAGACATCCTCGCGCTTCACCCCGATTGCATCCTCTATATGCCGCATGTCTTCGACATCGAGAAAGTCTGTCGCCGTCTCGAAGCGGGCGCCAACATTGTCACCACGCGCATCTAGAATGCAGAACCCCGCAATGCTCGACCGCGCCATGGCGGCAAGGATCGAGGCGGCATGTCAGTCCGGCGGCAGTTCGATCATGCTACGGGAGTAGCCCAGGATTCATCACCGAGGCGATGCCGATCATATTGACGTCGATACAGCGCCGCCTCGACAATCTTTCCATCATGGAATTTGCCGACTGCTCCTCGCGTAATTCTCCCCAGATGATTCCGGAGATGATGGGCTTTGGCCACAGGCCCGGTGCAGCAGATTGTATTCATTCGCCGCATGCCTACAGTTGGTTTGCGTCCTCGCTGCAACTTATTGCGACCGCTATGGGCCTGCTGATCGAAAGCTTCGAAGTGCACAGTGATCTCGCGCTGGCACGCAACGACGTGTACATCGCAGCCGGCCTGATCCACCGCGGCCCTGTAGTCGCGACGGGGACGACGCTCGCCGCAATGCGTGACGGACAGGAGTTTTTGAGCTTCACGTCTACCTGGTTCGTGTCGACCGATGTCGAGACATCGGAAGGCGAAGAACGGGAATTCAGGACCCCATCGGGCTGGCGGGTTCTACTTCAGGGCGATTGCCCACTCGAGATCGTCATATCCTTCCCGACGCCGCCGGAGAATTATGCAGCGATGACGCCTGGCCTCACCGCCAATCGACCGGTGCATGCGATTCCCTTTGTTTGTTCCGCAGCGCCCGGCATTCGGACGATCCTCGATCTGCCGCAGATAATGACGCGTTTGGGATGATGGCCGCTGCGTGCGTGCCGCTCCCGCCATGGGTTAAATTTGTTGGAGAGGTGCAGTGTATATCGATGCAGATTCCACGGAGATGCCCGTTCCAATCCGGGTCGAGCACCGCTGCCGGCTGGAAAATGCGGTGGTCGAATCGCGCCGTTATTTCTGGTCGAAGCCGGTAGAAATGACGCTTCATGCCATGAGCGAACATCTCGTCATCAACATGGCGCTCACCCCCCGGCCCGCGCACACCCGACTGGAACGCATCCGTGGTGGATGCGAGACCAAAGGCGAAGACGCAGGGCGATTGCTCGTTATGATCCCGGGCGTCCCATTTCATCTCGTTGCCCCCAGCGGCAGCTTCCGATCGCTCTTTTGTGCGATTTCCTGCTCCCGCTTCGAAACGCTCGTAGGAGACAGGATCGACTGGGAAACGCTTAGTCCCTTTGGTGGAGAATTGCGGTCTGGTTTCGGGATCGAATCGCATCTGACCCGGATTCATGATGAGCTTGTGCGCGACAGGATCGGGCGCAGGGACATGATCGACGCCGCTCTCGAAATGATCTGCATCGAGATGACACGCAGGTTCCGGCAAGGCAGTCCCAGCCGCCCGGACTTTCATGTCGGTGGCCTTTCCGCTTGGCGCACGCGTGCGATCATGAACAGGGTGAATGCCGAGCAGCCCGCCCCCCAGGTGGCCGAACTCGCACGGATTTGCGGATTGACCGAGCGACAGTTGAGTCGAGCCTTCAAGGCTGAGACCGGTTTGACCATTGGCCGTTTCGTCGCTGAGGTGACGATGGAACGCGCGCACCGACTTTTGACCACGACAAAGCTATCAGTGACCGAGATTGCACTGATGCTGGGCTTTGCGAGTGCCGACAGTTTCGCGCAGGCCTTTCGACGACTGACCGGAACCACACCGAGCAGAGCCCGCCATCGCTGAGCGACCCGCGATTTTTAGCATAACCGATTAATTCGGATACAAACTGGAGGCCTGTTGTTGCGCGCCTCATCGATCAACAGCCATGATGCCGCTAATTCCGGACATCTCCCTGAAGAGGAATGCCGGTCAGGCGATCGCCTTAAGGAGAGGCCATGGCAGCCCAGACCGAACGAAAACCGCCCAAGCCCGGACGATCATTGCTGGGCCGCGAGCATTCACATTGCGCGTGGGTGACGAATGACATGGAAAGCGCGGTCGAGATATTCTCGCGCCGCTACGGTGTTACCGATTTCCGGTTCATCGAGGGGCCCACGCAACAGGGAGGTTCCATTCGCGTTGCCTTTGCCTGGGCAGGCGGACAGGTACTGGAGATAATCGCCGCCAGCGGCCCCGGCACCCATTTCTACAACGGCATGCTGCCCGAAGACCGGTTTGCCATTCGCTTCCACCATCTGGGATTCATAATTCACGATGATGCGGGATGGCGCGCGCTTGAAGCTGACCTTGAGAGGTCGCGATTGCCAATAGTGCACAGGTCGCTGAGCGGGACCTTTATCGACGCCTACTATGTCGAGGCACCGGAACTTGGTCATTATCTCGAATATGTCCGGCCGTTCGCGGCGGGGATCGAATTTTATGCGGACGTACCCGCGAATTGACACCGGATATTCCATGAAAATCATAAGCAGCAGCCTCGCCGTCCCCGACCATGTGCCTTCGCAATGCGTTTGGGATCATAACCTGGCGGCCTTCCTGCGCGAAGGAAATGACCCCTATCTGGCAGCCTCGCGGCTGCACAAGGGCCCTGGTGTGATTTGGGTGCCTACCGCCGCCCACGGCCGTCCCGCCTGGATCTTCACGCAGCATAAGCTGATCGATGAGGGCTTCACCGACTGGACCGCCTTTTCCAGCAAACGGGGCTCCAACGCCGCAGTGATGGATCCCAATTGGTTGCTCCTGCCGGTCGAAGCCGATCGTCCCGATCACCGCTTTTATCGGCAGGCCCTCAACCCGCTTTTCTCTCCCGCAGCGATGAACCGACGGGTCACCGCAGTCCAGCAATTGTGCGATACGCTGATCGATGCCTTCATCGATCGAGGCCGCTGTGAGTTCATCTCCGAATTTGCAGGCATTTTGCCCAACGCGATCACAATCTCCCTGCTCGGCCTGCCAACGGAATCGCTGACGCAGTTTGTCGATTGGGAAGAGGAAATGGTCCACGGCGCAACGCCCGAACTGCGCATGGCCGCAGGAAAGGCGGTGATCGATTATCTCAAGGATCATATTGCCCGAGAGCAGGCCTTGCCCGAGGCTTCGACCGACATCATGCAGGCGATCCTCAAGGGACGCATGGCCGAACGACCGTTCAACGAGGCGGAGATATTGGGCTTGGTCTATCTGCTGTTCGTCGCGGGGCTCGATACGGTCTATTCGACGCTTGGCTGGATCATGCGCCATCTGACACTGGACCAGGCTCTGCAGGCGCGGCTACGTGATAATCCGGACGATATCCCCGCAGCGATCGAGGAATTCACGCGGGCTTTTGGCGTCAGCGCGCCCTCACGGACGGTCGCAAAGGACATGATGTTCCATGGCGTGCCCATGAAAGCAGGCGAGGCCGTCCTTCTGCCCACCTATCTCGCCGGCCGGGATCCGACCGCCTGGGTAGATCCGCACCGCATCGATATCGACAGGCGACCACGCCATATCACGTTTGGAACGGGGCCTCATGTCTGCTTGGGCGTCCATCTCGCCAAGCGCGAAATGAAGGTAATGTTGCAGTCCTTCCTGGCGCGCATGCGCAACATCCGTCGCCCGACCGATGGGCGCTACGAATTTCACACCACAAATACCATCGGCGTCGACCGGCTCGACCTCGAATGGGACCCGGCTTGAGCCAGGCGAAAACAGGAGAAGGAATGATGAAAACGCTTGTTGTGGGAGGAGCCGGCTTCGTCGGCAGCGCAACCTCCCTGCTTCTGCACGATGCAGGGCATGATGTGACGATCATGTCACGATCCAAGCCGAAGCCAGGATCGCGGCTCGATGAAATTCCTTTCGTCACAGGAAATTATGTTGAAGACGACTTTTCCGACGGCCAGAAGCTGGAAGGCTATGATTGGATGGTGTTCTGCGCTGGAAGCGATTTTGGGAACTATTCAGAAGGAAATAACGGATCCCAGGCCGAGTTCTACGAGAAAGCCAATATTGTCGGACTACCCCGTTTCTTCGAAGCAGCGAAAGATGCCGGCATTCGCCGTAGCGTCTATATGGGGAGCTTTTATTCCTTCGCTGCGCCGCAAGTGATGGAAACAAACCCCTATGTTCGCTCGCGCGATGTTTCCGACAAAGCGATCCGTGCCTTGAGCTCTCCAGACTTCAATGTCTGTTCCTGTGCACTACCCTGGATCGTGGGTTACACGCCGGGGGTGAAGGTCTCGCACTGGCAGGCCCTCACTCGGCTGGCGCAAGGAAAGCTTCCAGGCGTGCCCGAGGCGGCACCCGTTGGCGGTGCCAATTTCATGTCGAGCCAGGCCATTGCCCAATGCATGCTCGGAGGTCTCGAGCGCGGCGAGTCCGGCAAGGCCTACATGATCGGCGACGAGAATCTGAGCTGGAAGCAGTTCTTCGAGCTCTGGTTCGAGGCGGCAGGCCGCCCACGCGATTTGCCCGTTGAGCCGGGCAACATGCTCGTTCCAGATTTCGTTCTGTCCTATTTGGATTTTGGCGGGACGGATTACACACCGTCGGCCGCCGACACTGCATTGCTCGGTTACGAGCGCGGCACCCTGCGCCAGACGATCAAGGACAGTTTCGCTTATTATGCTGGCTTACCAGCCTGAGCCACCGCCCCCCAAGCACACCAATTCTGCGCGGTGGAATGGGGCCGACCAAGATGCAGCTGTTACCGACACTCGCGCCACACAACGAATAAGCGAAAGTCGGAGGGGAGAGGCACGATGAAACTATCATCCAAGAAAGTTCGTACCGGTTTACTGGCCGGTTCTGCGGCAATCATATTGTCCTTCGAGGCGCCGGCTTCTGCGCAAGAAAGCTCCGAGACCAAAGTCGGCCTTGAAGAGATTGTCGTGACAGCACAGCATCGTGAGGAAGTGCTGCGCGATGTCCCGATCTCCATCAATGCTGTTAGTGCAAGCACCTTGGGCAACGTCGGCGTCGCTGATACCGCGGCATTGGTCCAGGCTGTCCCCAGCCTCAATTTCACTCGCTCTGGTCCCAGCGGCATCTTCGTGGTGCGTGGTGTGGCCACTCCCAACGGCGCGCCGGGCGAGGAAGGCTCGACTGCAGTCTATATCGATGACGTCTATATGCCAGACCTTGCCTCGACCATTAACACGTTCAACAATATCCAGCGTGTCGAAGTTGTGAATGGTCCACAAGGGACACTGTTCGGGCGCAATGCGACCGGCGGTCTCATTCGTGTGATCACGCGCGATCCGGGCTACAAGACGGAAATGAACGCGCGGATCGGATATGGAAATTACCGGACCTTGAGCGGACAACTATATTTTGCGACCCCGATCTCCGATTGGGCAGGCATCGACTTCGCCTTGACGGGGCAAGACCAAGGCAAGGGTTTCGGCTACAACCCGACGCTCAAAAAAGACATCCGCGCCCAGGATTACTGGGGCGCACGCAGCAAGCTTGTACTCAATCCAACCGACACTCTGAAGCTCACTGTTGCAGGTGACTATTATCGTACCGACGACGACAGTGCGACATTCACCTGGGGGCTCAACTATAATCCAGCGACCGGCGTGCTCACCGGAGCGCAGTCGAGTCAGGACTCGGTCTCCGGCTTTCCCAATATGACGAAAATTCGAGCATGGGGCGTCAGCGGCAAGGTCGAATTCGACATGGATTGGGCGACGCTGGCGAGCATCAGCGCCTATCGCCACCTGAAAAATAACAGCGCGTCCGACATTGCTGCGAGCGCGGCAGACAATTTCCGACTTGTGACCGGCAATATCAACCGAACGTTTCAGCAGGAATTGCGACTGTCTTCCAATTCTACGGAACCGCTGTCCTGGCAGATGGGGGCATTCTTCCTCCGAATGAATACCGATGTCGACCAAATCCAGGGTGGAGCCATTTTGCGCGGCGCGAACATACATATCGTGTCAGAGGCAATTACCAATTCCTTGGCCGCCTTTGGTGAGGCTACGTACGCGGTTACGCCAACGACACATCTGACGGGCGGGATTCGGTGGACACGGGATCATCGCGAACTTCCAGTCGGATATGTCGACACCTTGTTCGGGAGCATGTTGATCTCCAGGTCGACGAATGCTCTGCGCCAGGTCACCTACAACAATGTCACATATCGTGGCGCTCTGCGTCAGGATCTCACGGATCGGATCAACATTTACGTTTCGGTCAACAAGGGCTTCAAATCGGGGCAGTTCAACCTCGTGGCTCCGAACCTGCCGCCTGTACGACCCCAGACAATCATGGCGTATGAAGGCGGATTGAAGGGTGACTTTCTCGATCGCCGCCTGCGTCTCAATCTAGCAGTATTTCACTACGACATTGATGATTATCAGGTCCGTACCACCTATCCCAATCCGAACGGTGCCGGCGTTATCACCGGCCTGTACAATGCGGCAAAGGTGAAAATCGACGGCGTCGACGTCAATATTGAGGCCAATCCTACCGATCGGCTGCAACTGACTGCTGGCGCAAGCTGGCTTAATTCACGCTTCTCGCAATTTGGTGGACCTGGTACCGGCATTCTCGCGCCAGGCTATTATCCGCCCTCTGATCCAGGCAATGCAACGGGTAATCAGACGCCTCTTGCCCCCCGCTTTTCGCTGAACCTGGTCGGCACATACACGATCCCGTTCGACAATGGTGGATCACTGCGGCTGACCGCCGGCTATACGCACAAGAGCAGCATTGTCTTCGAACCCGACAATGTCTTCGTGCAACCGGCCTATGACTTGGTGAATGGCTCGATCGAATACAAACCGAACGAGAAATTCGGGATCGAGCTTTACGTGCGAAATCTTGGCAACACGCTTTACAATGTTCAAATGGCGACCGCTGCGCCTGGCTATGCTCTTGCAGGAATGCCCCGCCAATATGGGCTAAATCTGAAGTACAGTTACTAGTCTTTCCATCTGAGGGGGAAGACCTGGTGCAATGCACAGCGTTCAATTGATTGTCGACTCGGTCGGACACGAGGCGCTTGTCGAAGCTATCAGGCACTCATGCGCTGTCATGACGATATTGATAGGTTATGTTCAAGCGATGCCTTGAGCCTTTTTCTCCCCAACTGCAGCGTTGCTTGAATTCGTGAAGGCAACGCTGCATTTTTTGGGCGGCCAATAGTGCTGATGTCAAACCGGGAGGAGACCTCTTGCACCATGCCCACGACAGTCAATCGCCTATCAGTGTTGCGGCGGTATTGCTTCGACATGGCATGCTTCGCGCTGCTGCGTATGCGTTGCGCCTGGCACATTTATAATCGCCCGCCGGTACCGGGTCAGTTGAGGCGTACCTGAATCTCGAACCGTCAGCAGAATATGGACGCGGTAAGCCTCCGGGGGATCAAACTGGTCGGTGTGCGCGGTCGACCCGATTGTCACAGTCGTGCGCTCACCAGCCGAAGCGCTCAAGGTGACAGAGGGCGAGAACAACCCTGACGCCTCTCTGTACTGGGACCAGCTATAAGACAGCGCATTGCCGTCAGGATCACGCGATCCGGCGGCAGAAAGAGAGATCGGAACACCTGGGCACCCGCTTATTTCTACCGGCTCGTTTCCTTCTTTCCCATTGAGCTGAGCCATGGGAGGATGGTTCGCAGCTTCATATTTCGATGTCGATGACCACTGCATCCGAGCTGCGAAATCATTCTGGAAATCCTGCCTCCAGCGCCAAATTGTAGCTTGCGGGGTCATGTACCCTTTGCCGTCTGTGCCTTTGACGGCATCCACCGTGGAGGTCCAAAGGCCAAGCGTTTCGGACAATCTGTCATATCGACCGCCCCAGCCACCCCAGTCCGGTCGCTCCGGCTGGCTCAGACCGTTCGGCACAAGGTTGAGAAAAGAGGGCGTGTCACCCTCCATGATGTACGCGGGCAAGGGATAGGCAGCGCCGAGCGCACTGGTAGCCCGGATATTCTTTTCGAGCCATTCGCGGCTCACGGATGTCGAATCTGCGCCGGGAAGCGGCGCAGAAATTCCTTGCCATGTTCCAAGGGGATAGCGGGTAAAACCGTGAATGCTCGTGACCCAGAATAGCTCGGGGAAATAGGCTCGTGCCCAAGGCCCGGCATCATCCTGATCCGAGATGGAATATACCCGAAGCTTGGCGACGAAGCGCGCGAGTGCTGCAGGCGTGCGATTTGCCCGCACGTTCCAAAGTGCTTGCGCCAAATCAGCGGCGCCGCCCCAGGCCGCGATCCAGACAGGACGAGGATCGGGTGCATCGACCACTTTGATGATAAGGTTCGATCCCGGAGTGTCCCTACCTGCGCCGACGCCGGTCATGCCATAGGTTTGGCTGCCAGCGCGGACAAGGCTTCGAAGGGTTGCCGCATCTGGATAGTTTGGGTCATTCGCGCGCAGATTGGTCACGACCTGGCTATAGGCCGCAACCTGGCGCTCAATGATTTCGGGATGCGAACCGCGAGGCAGATGGCGAGAGGTGGAGGCAACAAGGCCCTCAATCTCGATCTCGTTTGAATAGACCAGCAGGCGAACAAGAGATTCAGAATCATCGGGTTCATTACCGACGTCAGTCAGGACGATGAGCCGTGCGCGCTCCTCGTTGAGCGCTTTGGCATGTGCCTGTGAGGCCCCGATCAGGCACAGGCTGAGCATTGCACGCGCAGCTTTCGAAAATTTCACGGCACAATCCCTCCCAAGCGAAATTTAGATTTTTGCCCCGACAGCGGGAAAATTCGAACGCATCTTGGCAAAAAGATCACTCATCATCATCCGCGTATCCAGGCTGTCATATACTCTGATGAGACGGCCGTCGGCTCGCTGCGTGTAGTTGCCGCGCAAATCTATTTTTGGAGCAGGGATTTCCCGGAACGCGCTGCCGTCGGTTCTTTCATATTTGAAGCGCCCGACGAAATTGCTTGGAACCCAGGCAGTCAGCGCTGTCAGCAGGACAAGGGGATTGTCGCCTAATGTCCATGTCTCGCCCGTGTTCCAAGGCGCCTCCTTATTCACGACATAGGTCTTTATCCGTTCCGATGCTTCGAAGATCTTATCGTAGAGCCACGCCCCAATCCGGCCATGCGGCGCAATGAAGGCCTGAATTTCGGCGTCGGAAATCTGGCATAGCGAATAGGCCGTGCTAGGCACCTGCCAGATTTTTACTGTGCTCTCATTGAAGATGAACTGGGTAGACGCCGGATCGATGAGGACATTATTTTCTTCTCCACCTGCCGGATATGCATTGCCGCCGATCCAGACGAGCGTGAATCTCTCTGCAATTCTTGGTTCCATGAGGATCGCGCTGGCGACTTCGGTCAGACCGCCGCCCGCGCAAATGTAAAGAGGAAGCTCGGTGTCGTCTCGCATCGCCTCCGCAATGATGGCGCGCGCGCCGGCGGATTCGACCGGCACATGAGGATTAGCCATCGGCGACGTCGCGCCCTCGAATACAGGGATCTGCCCTTTGAGGTCCATGAGTTCGAGAATCTCGTGAGCAAGTTTTGCGGCACTAGCCGCTGTTTCTTCACCGTGGAATGTGCTGGTTGCCACGATGCTTCGGACCTGGGCCGAGTGCGACAGCAGCGCATGAACGGTCGAGAATAGACCATCGATGTCGCCGCTGAGGTCATTGATGACCATGACGCGCGAGCGAGGGCCATCGGCATGTCGGTAAGGAGCGGAGCTTTCTCCGGTCAGGGCCAAGACGGACGACGACGATAACGCAGCGAGACCTGCGAGCGTACCACTCATCATTTGCCTGCGATCCATCCATCCCACTCCATTTCATTTGATGATTTTTACGGCGCAGTGGGTGCAGGAACCTTGTCCCCACACCCACTGCCTTGAGCTTGGCGCTTTCGGTCAGAACCGCTTGCTGAAACCAAATTGGATCAGGCGTCCGACCGTCGAACCGTTGGTGTAACCTGGGTCCTGACCGTAGAAAGGTGGCTTCTCGTTGAAGATGTTATTGACGTTCAGGCTGAGCGTCAGGTCTTTCAGGACCCCATTGCCGTCGAAATCATATCCCAGATACAGATCAACCGTATCGAAGCTGCTGACATGGGTCTGCGAACCGATCGCCGGACTGATGTCATAACCGGCTCGATGGCTCCAGGCTGCGCTGGCATTGAGACCGCCGGCCGTGAAGCCTGCCGTGGTGAGAATGCTGAAGCGGCTTGCGCCTGGCGTCTTGAGGTCGTTGGTGAAGGCTTCACCCGCTGCGCCCGCCACCTTGCGGTGGAGAGTGTAAGTGCCGCCAACGCTGCCGTTGATCGAGCCGAAACTGACATCACCATTATAACTGGCATTAAAGTCCAGACCATCTTGATGAAGCACGCCCAGATTCTGGCGGCGGGCATCCAGGATCACATAAGGATCGCCATTTGGTCCGCCATAGAGCGAGGCAAGCGACGTTCCGCCGACCAGCGGAAGATTGCCGACGATTGCCTGAGCCTGAGCCAGAGTCGGATTCTTCAGATAATAGGCAGCATAGGCCGGCGTGTAGGCATTGCCCGTGAAAATCGGAATGATACCGATCTGGTTACGCAGGCGGATATTATAGTAGGTGCCGCTCAGCTTCACGCCCTCGGCGGGCCGAACATCCCCGCCGATCGACCAGGTCTGGGCCTTTTGGGGCTTGAGGTCGGGATTGCCACCGGCAAGCAGGATAGTCGGCCGCGATGAGACGGATGCGGGATCGGTAGGATCGATCCAGGGGCTGACGGCAATGAGCACTGCACGCGTATCGGGCGCACCATCCTTGTCCGCGAGGCTCGGCGCATTGAACGACTTGCCCCAGTTTCCACGGATGGTGATCCAGTCGACGGGCTTGTAGGTCGCGCCGAGCTTGGGATTGAACGTACCGCCGAAGTCGGAATAATGGTCGTAGCGACCAGAGGCGGACAAGGTCAGTTCCTCGATCCCCGCCATCGCGTTTGCCGACCCGATTACGGGGATAGCAACCTCACCGAAAAGTCCCACGACATTGCGAGCAACGTTCGTCGATCCGACATAGGAGCCGTTGACGCTGTTCTGGAGGGTCTGACGAATGAATTCGGCGCCGACTGCAACCTTCACGTCACCGCCGGGCAGAGAGAAGGGCGAGCCGTCAATCACCGCTCGACCGTTTATCAGATCCTGCTGACCTCTCGACACTTCGTCGAGGAAAATGCTGTTGAGCACCGAGAGGTTGGAAGAGCCCGGATCATAAGGGTTGAGGGCGGTCTCCAGCGTTGTGCTAGCCAGCGCATTGCTCTGGGCGACAGCGTCAACGATGGGCTGCCGCTGCTTGACGGTGCTGCGCTGGAAATTGCCGATGACGCGCGCCTGCCAGCTGCTTCCAAGATCTGCCGTTATCGTCGGCGTGATACCGAACTCTTCAAGTTCATTGGTGATCTTGGGCGAAAGCACGCCAGCATAGGTGAAGCTGACGGTCTGCACGCCCGGATCATCGTCGCCAATCGCAACATAATAGGGGTTGGAGGTGGTGATCTGACCAGATTGGCCGGCACGGTTGGGATCGGAATAGCTCTTGGTGACTCGACGGGTATGGAAAGCTTTGACGTCCAGATCGACCGAGTCTGAAATTTCCTGGGTCAGGCTACCGAACACCGACGTGCGCTCGACCGCTGGAATGACCGATGTATAGTCCATGCTGTCGCAGTTCGCGATGGTGCCTGCCACGCGCCCGGGAAGCGCGTAGGTCGTTGTTACTCCACCCTGCGAAATCGCAACGGTACCCGGATTGCAACTGCCGGTCTGTGCGGATGTCTGGCGCGCATAGCCGCGGTCCCGCCCCAGGATCGCGTCATTCTTGGCATAGTTGAATGAAATATAGGCCGAACCACTGCCCCAGTCTTTGCCGACAGTCATATTGGTATCGAAGGTCTGATAATTGTCGGCAAATCCGTATCGGGCATCTGCCTGGAAACCATCGAACCGACGCTTCGTGATGAAATTGATGACGCCCCCTACGGCGTCGGAGCCGTAGATCGACGACCCGCCATCAGGTACAACGTCGACGCGCTCCAGGATCGCAGGAGGGATAACGTCCGGATCAGGCGAGGTAACGAGAATGCCCGCGTCGACCTGGCGATGACCGTCAACCAATATCAGCGTCGTGCTACCACCTGCGGCACCAAGATTGCGAAGATTGGGGCGCACGATGGATGTTCCCGGATCAATTCCCGAGAGCGAAGGGACCTGCCCGAACGCGCTCGATACCTGCGGGATGCGAGCGAGCACTTGGTTGGTGCTCGTGGCGCCGGTCTGCACAATCTGCTCGCTAGTAAGATTGACAACATTGGTTCCGGTCGGGGCAACGCCACGCAGCAATGTACCGGTGACGACGATATCTCCATCGGAGGCCGCAGGCTGTTGCGCTTGAGGCGATTGCTCCTCCGGCGCCGTTGTCGTGTCAGGCTGAACCTGCGCGATCGCCGATGCGCCAGATGCGAGCAGGCCGACGGTGGCTACCCCGATGAGCATTGCAGTCTTAACCGTACGCCTGTCTTTCACTCGAACCTCTCCTGCATTCAAAATTGCGCTCGATGAGAGCGCTACCATTCTCATCCGTCATGAAAGGGGCGCGGGCTTCTCGCCACCACTTTCCCGATGCTGACGGTTACGGACCGGTCTCGGGGCGCTTCGATCGAAGCCTGCGTTCACCAAAACCTTAGCGAATCACCTAAATGAAAAATCATTCATGGCAGGCGAATCATTCATTCTCGTTAGTTGTCATGAAGCCAAATTGCAATGTGAATATAATTATACCCCAAAATTTCTACAACTTCAGTATGTGGTATTTTGCATGTGCAATATTTTTCATTCCGGGATTCAGCTTAAATGAATCCCGCATCTTGATATCATCTGAAAATTGCTGGCCAATCTCAAGTTATCAGTCGCTATTTTCGTAATTCGAAAACTTGATGATTTGCACCGGCCCCGTGAGGCCAGACAGCGAAAGTGGCGTGGATTTGGTCAGGGGGTCGTATGCTGCGAATGCGCAAGGCGCCTTGCTCGGCACGGACTTGTCTCCGATCAGCCTATTGCGCCAGCTATTGGCAACATCGATCTGGAGGCTGTTCAGCCCTGGTTTGATCGCATTTGAGATATCAACGCGGAAGGGCGCATGCCAAGCGACACCCACTGGCTGCCCATTGACTGTGACGTTTGCAATCTCGTGCACAGCGCCAAGATCGAGGAAAATGCCGCTATCGCCATTCGGTTTCTTCCCCGAAAACTGGAATTTCGTGCGATAGCTTGTCGTCCCCGAGAAATAACGGATTTCTGGCTTCTCGCTCTCGTTTAGCGCGGCAAGTCTTGAAGAGACGAAGCTTGCAGGCGCGCAGCTCCCGTCAAAGCTCAGCGTCCAAGGCGTCTCGATCTTCAAAAGAGTCCTGACATCCTGCTGCGGCAGCTGAAGGCCACCTTCAACGGCTGGGGCGCGAAATACGAAAAACAGCGCGTCGTGCGCAGCAAGTTGCAGTGGAACCTCTGTGCGGTTGCCCACCTGGCGATAGGAGGCGGGCGCCACAGTACCAGTGTCCGCTCGCCAGATTTCGGCCGCCTTGCTCGCAATGCGAAAACTCACCTTGCCAGCAACCGGGGTGTCACCCGGATTGACGACATAGTAAATGTCACCAGCCTCGGTTCGACGGTGCACGAATGGCAGTGCGGTCGCTCCGTTCCAGTCGACGTCCGCGGCAAGGCCGATAGCGGCCTGGGCAGATGAGATATCGGTGAATATCCGTTTGCCTGCCCATTTTCGCCAGAGCTCCCCCGAAAGCGATTGAAACTGGCTGGCGTCATCGGCGAGGCTGGGACTATTCTCCGGGCGCTCGCCTACGACGACTGCGCCTTGCTCGATCAGATCACTTATGCGCCTGAGCGTGGTCAGCGTCATGCGCCTCGATGCCTGATCGAGGACCAGCATCTTGTATCGATTGCCTGATTTGGCAACCAACTCACCATTCTCGACCCGCAGCGCGTTTCGTATGGCATCGGCGTTGATGAGATCCAGCGACAGTCCGGCGGGTGCATCAGGCGATCGGCGCTGGTAGACCTCGGTGATATTATCGTCCTCACCGTAGAACCAAGCGAGATCAGCGACATTGCGCCCCTGCTGAAGCAGATAGCTGGATCGCGCGAGATAGTCTGTCCAACCGCGCGCCATTGAGGCCCAGGTCTCCTTGCGGGTGAACCACTGACCGAATATCCCAAGGCCCATGCCTGGTCCGGGGGCTTCAGTCGGCTGATGGACAGAAGCATGGATGACAAACCGGTTGAGGCCATTTGCCATCATGATGTCAGCCGTCGATTTCAACTTAGATGGCGGCCAATCATATTGGTCGACCATGGCAGTGAAGGATTCCGCAGCGACAAGATTTTGCCCATAGATATGCGCTACGCTCGCGCTTTCGCGAATATCCGGGAGAAAGTTGCCTTCAACTGCGCCCTGCCCGACCCACTGGGCGCCCATGGGAACATCGGCGTCTCGCTTGACCTCCATTCCGTCGCCTACAAAGGCACGAAGCCCCTCATGCGATTCAGCATAATGGCCCAGCCCTTGCGCATGCAGGATTTTCGAGATCTGCTGATAGTGATTTTGCGCGATCAAATCCGCCAGCGTGCGGCGAAAATCCCACAGAAAAGCATCGCTTGCAGCAGCGCTTTCGACGATATGACCGACCAGTACCGGGAGCCACGGAAGCGCATCATAACCCCGTTTGGCAGCGAACTGCGAAAGAATGTCGTCAGTCCAGTTTGCCGGCAAGGCTTCATAGCTGTCGTTGAGCATGAAGCCCAATCCCTTGGGCCCGATCAATTCGCCCCCCACAGCCTCCCGAAGAACACCGAGATAAGAGTTCATGTAGGAAGCGACATAGGCTGCGCTCAGCTTGTCGACCTCCAGCCCAGTGGCGGCAGCGGAGGCGGGATTGTTAAGCTTGCCTGTCAGCGACCATCCCAGACGCACAATGCGCCAGCGCCCTTCGGGCGCTTGCCAGGACAATTTTCCCTCGCTGTCCAGTTTCTCGGTGAGATCGATCACGTCTCGTTTTGCGATGGCTGCAGTTTGCTCAACGGGAGGTGTGTTTTGCTCGCCAAGACCGGACAAAGCAGACCACCCCGCCTTGTCCTCGAACCGATGGACACGTGCGCCGCTGCTCAACCGAGCCTCCATGACGAGATGTGCCTTGGGAGCGGGTTGCGGAAAATCGAACGCGGGAAGCGGACCAGGTTCGAATTTGTTGGTGAGAACTATTCTGAAATAGCGGGCGGTCGTTGGCGCAATCGCAATTGTTTGCTCGACGGCACCGCGTGGCGGTAGCGGCGCGATCGTCCGGAAATTGCGGCCATCCTCACTCGCCTCGAGCGAGCCAACGGGCCAGGAAGGCGGAATGGGACCCACTTTCATGCCGGTGCCAAGGACCAGGGTTGCAGATCTTATGGTCTGCGG
>Ga0172367_10004469_pt1 | contig 17398 bp, 18 predicted proteins | sample Lak10m_FD_114542 | JGI IMG/M metagenome (GOLD analysis project Ga0172367, IMG submission 114542) | Freshwater microbial communities from Kabuno Bay, South-Kivu, Congo - kab_022012_10m | ecosystem: Environmental > Aquatic > Freshwater > Lake | place: Democratic Republic of the Congo: South-Kivu...
AACTCCGTTGGGCGCTTTTAATTTATTTCTAACTTTGTAAAAGTATTTCTTTGCCATCTCTCCTAGTTGTTGTATGTCCTCAATTTCTTCATAAAATTTTTTAAGATATTCCAGTATGTGTTCATCATTCATTTTCATTCTTTCTATATTTTTAGAACATAATGGGCATTCTGCAGATTCTCCAATTTTTCTATCATAAATAACATTCCCTTTATCGTCTATATAATTATCATTAATGTTTTTGCAAAATTTATTTAAAAATCGTTCAAAACATTCAATGCAAATCTCACACCCACAAGAGCAAACTCGTCTAAAATGTTCGCTATATATTTCACCACATAAACAGCATTTAAAATGATTAATTCCCATATTAATATAGAAAAGAAAAAAAATTAAATTAATTTATTTATACATATGATTACAACTAAGACAACTAATTTCGCAATTATCCATTATATGCGCTTTAGAATTATCAATTCTATTTATTGACCATTGGTGCAAATCGCCTTTTTGATATTGAGTTTGTAAAACGCAATTACATCTACTACACTTATAACAACACTTTTTAAGAGCATTCAAAACCCATTTATAATTGATATATTCTTTATAATTAAATTCTCGTCCTGCATCTCTGTCTTGTTTTCTATATGAATATATTTTTTTATGTATGTTAGTAATCTCTCCATTAGTATTTTTAGAATTTCTCAAAAAGTATAGATTATTAAAATTATTACTTCGTGTAATTGCTGTCGTTATCCAATTACACGAAATAATCGAATCTTCCCAATCACATATTATATATGGCTGTTCAATGGTCATTCCTTGAATTGAACCACATGTAATAGCGTAAGTGAAATCAAAATGTTTTAATTCGCTTCTTTGTATTTCAATGTCTCCAATATCTACGCCATTTAAAATAACTGTCTTTTCATTAATATCTTTTATTTCATATGTATCATTACGAATAAACCGCACATTCTCTTTATTTCTTCTTACTTTCAAAAAGTCATTACAAATTAATTCAGTTCCAATCTTATAATCAATATCTTCTCCATATTTCATCTTATAAATATATCTGTTTAATTCGTTCTTTATTAGATTATAATATGTTAATCCTGTTTTATTTTCTATTTCTGGTATATCTTCAATTGATTCATAAATTTTATCGTTAAAATGCTTCTCAATACAACTAACAATTTTTAATTTATTCTCATATAAGTCCTTCATAAATGCTTTTAATTTGTCTTTGTCTTCTTGCTTTTCTAATCTTCTAATTTCATTTAATAATATACTCTGTTTAAATAATTTCTTAATAGCTTTATCGCAGTATTCTGGATTAACATAATTAAAATGTTCATATATCGGTTCTAATTGTTTTAAATCTCCTGTCGCAAAATATTTTTTATCTTCATGAGCTTCCATATATCTAAATATTTTTTGTAGCATATCAAGTCTATATTGGTATATTTCATCAAATATAATTATAGAATATGGAGCACTATTAAAAGTATTCATTTTACAATCTTCAATTACGTGAGTTCCTGTAAATTCGTTTATTGTGCATGCTTCATAAGATGAATTTTTATTTCTATAATCTTTAACCATTTTTCCAGTTGGACATACATATAATTTATTAATTTCTTTCTTATAATTCATTGTTAAAGTGCTTTTTCCTGAACCTGCGTATTGAGCCAAAATTAAACAATTATTATTTAAAATATTGTTTGTTTCTTCACTATTTTCAAATTTAGTATTTAAATTTTCATTTTCTAATGTATGTTGAATATGAGGACGCGGATTATATGTATTGTAATTATTGTTTTCTACTAATTCAATTGCAAATTCAGCATTTATTTCAGATTTGTTCAATTTGTATTTTCCAATAGATTCAAAATTTTGTTCGTTAGATAACATATTTTGGTCAATTTTAGAAATATCACCTGTAATATATAAACAATCAACATGCATATAATGAATTTTAAAATCTAAAGATTGTAAATATTTAGCCATTTTAATTAATTCTAATTTTTGTTTATCGTAAATTAATAATTGAATTGGATAAAATGAACTTTTTAATTCTTTAATTTTTTCTTTTCTCATTACATATAAATTTTCTTCTTTGTTTTCACTATTTGTTATTATTGTTCCATTATATCCATCTTCATAATAAGTTGCAGCTTCATTAGGATTTTTTAAAACAACTGTATCAATATTTTTATTATATCGTTTTCCAGTCAAACCAATAATAGAATTTATCAAGAACTTTTTTAATTGAACTCGAACGCGTGAATCTTCATATAATTCTTTGATTAATTCTTTTATTCCTTCTATTTTTGATAATTTATATGGTTTCATGACGTTTAAAATTTTGCAAGTCTCTTTAATTTCTTTTAATAAAAATCCGTGAATATATGTAAATTTTTGTTTTGTTATAATTCTTTCAATCATTTCATATTGTCCATTCATTTCAATAAAATAATAATTGTTATCTTCAATTTCTTCTCCATTATATTCTTCAAAATCATCAAATACGCTAAAAACTGGTATTTCATCTAAATTCATTAATAAAGATGTATAAGCCTTATTTTTATCAAATGTATCACATTCAGTTGTTTTATAACTATCATTTAAATAACCTGTGTGCGGACATTTCATATATTCTCTTAATAAACGGTTCGTATTTTCATTAAAATCACTTAAATATTCCTTTCTTAATATCTTCTTATATATTTTCTCAAAATATTCGTTATAACAATTATATTCTTCCTTATTTTGAAAATTTAAGCCTCTTTCCCCTTCTAAAACATATTTTTTAATTACGCATTTTAATTCATTGTTAATTGTTAAGGTCATTTGCTCTATTTCATTATTCTTATACTTAACATTACTCACGTTAATTCCATCGCGAAATTTAAAATCAAATAATAAATCTCTAATTGAACCATTATAATAAATCTCATTCTTTTCATTTGGCTTAATTTGTTTAATTGCTTCTAATAATTCTGTTTTACTATTTACGAAATTTGAACTTACTGTGAAATCCTTAATTATTCTGTATTTGCTTGATGGTTCATATATTACTTCGTCATTTAATTTTTTCTTCCATAATGATTCTAAATTATTATCGATTTGCCATACATGTTTTTCATGAACTATTAAATATAATGGATTTGGACTAATTTTTTTATGTGGATTTTCATGGATATATTTAAAAATTAATCTTTGTTTGCTTGAACCATCAAAAACATATAATGACAATCTAAATTTTTCAAAGAATTTTATAACCTCATTTAAACTACAACTTAAATCACCTTTTTCACTGTATTCTTCATGCGCTTTAATTAATCTTGAATATTCATTTCCATTTTCATCATAGTCCTTTTCATATATATCTGCTGGCTCTTTCACTAAATTAAATAAACTCTTATAATTTACTTCACCAAATTTTTTATAGTATTTTTCAATTGGTATTTTATAATTACTTATTAATAATGAAAATAAACAACAATTTTTTCTATATTCAAAACCATTATTATAATTGTATTCATTATCCTTAAAAAGTTTGCTAAATTCTGTGGCTGTTTCTTCTAATTGATTATATTTATATCTGTTTATAATAATTTTTTCTTCATCAAAATTTAATTGTTCATTTTCTATTGGAATAGCTGCAATAAATGCTCTTGTATTTGGAATTTTGTTGATTAGCATTATTCCTCTTAATGCGCTTCTTATATTGTTTATATAATTTAACAATTCTTGGTTATATCCATTTTTTTGGCATGACAATTTAATCTCATCCAGAAACTCGCCTAATAGGGGAGATAATGGCAATTCGCCATGCAAATCTTCAAGCTCCTTTATTTCTTTTTCACTGCTTCCAATCATCATCTTTCCCAGTGGAAATTTGGATAATATTTTTGCAGGTAATACAACAGCTCGCCAATTTTCATGTTGATATTTATGTCTTTCTTCGCTAAAAATAGCACCTTCTCTTAAACGGTCATCAAGGTTTAAAAAAATATGAGCATCAACTTGCATTATTTGGTTCATTTCTTGCAATTTTCTTTGATTACTTGTGTTAATGGGTAATTTGAATGCAATAGACCCCCGTAAAAGGTCGTTATATTCTTGTAATTTTCGTGTTGCGAAATGGCGTTCATTTGCATCTGATAAATTATTTGCAAATCCACTATAAACCTTAGTGTTTAATTTGCCCTTTTTGTCTTGAAACAAGCCTAAATCCTTTGCTTGTTTAATTAATTCAACCATTATTTTTTTTGCTTTGCTTCGTTCTGTCATTATATTATAATAAGATAAAAATAATTTTCTTAAATCGTTTTTGAAAAATTTAAATTGTTAATGGAAAAATATTTTTTAAAAAAAATTAGAAATAAGAATTATTCATGAAATAAAAATTCGTTTAAATTCCACCATTTGTTCCCACGAAGAGACCTGCAGCCGCCGCGAGGCGGCTGCTTTGCCCCTTCTCGCTTCATTTGCATCTCCGCGAGAAGACTAAATTTATTTTTATCCATTGCTGCGAAGTCGTTATTTTTGTCTTTTATTAATATTATTCGTCCTATTATTCCAAATATATTACTCATTATTTTTTCATTTTTTTCCTTTTTAAGTTTTAGTGGAGTTAAAATAATACAAAAAAATAATTCTTCTATTATTTTGTCTAAGCATGCGGACAATTTTGAACTAAAAGTCTTTTTCCTTATTTCTTTTGTTGTTGTTTTTAAGGCTTTGTTTATGTTATTTAGTCCATATTTTAACATGTCAATATCATAATTTAAATAAGTTCCTTTTGAATAGTTTCCATTCATACTTAATAATAAATCAAAGGTGTCTTTTTCTGTATAATCTTTTCCATAAAAGCTCTCAATAAGAATATCCATAGAATTTTGACACGAATAATAATTGTTTACGTTGTATTTGTTTTTATCACGTTCTCCCATAAAGTCTAATAAGTAGTAGTTGATTAATTGTTGAATCATCTTATTTATTATACATTAGAAAAATAATTTTCTTAAATCGTTTTTGAAAAATTTAAATCGTTAATGGAAAAATATTTTTTTAATTCATTTTAAAAAAATTAAAAATGGGTCGTTAATGGATTAAAAAAAAATTAAAAATATGAATTATTCATTAAATAAAAATTCGTTAAAATTCCATGTTTCAGCAAGTATTATAAGCTTAAAATCTGAATTAAAACGAATTTTTAATTCATGCAATCTAATTAGAAGTGCTCTTATTTTGCATGCAACTTCGTTATCTTGTATTTTTGCAAGTTTAACTTTTATAAATTTCAGCGGAGTATTAATAAAACAATAGGTGCATTCTCTTACAATATCTGTAATAAAAGGTTTGTAAAATGCTAATTTTTTTTGTTTTTTGTTTTTTTTTATTGCTATAAAGCTCTTTAATGCTTTATTTACATTGTTCAATTGATATCGTAAAAAATCATAATCTTCGCTTCGGTATGTTTTTCTTTCATTTTCTTGATAAATAGTTAATATATAATGAATTACTTTTACATAATCTTCTGTATCGCCCACTCCCATTCGTGTAAAGTGTTCAGCTGCAATATTTTCATCCTCTTTTGGATTTGCAAACATTTCATTATAGTAAACATCATTTGAGTTTGCTATTTTTTGCGCATGAACGCCGCTAAAGTCTAATAAGTAGTAATTAATTAATTGTTGAATCATCTTATCTATTATAATTAAGATTTTTTATTTTCCTTAAATCACTTTTGAAAAATTTAAATTGTTAATGGAAAAAATATTTTTTTAAAAAAATTAAAAACGTTAAACCCATTAACGATTTAAAAAAAGGCTTGTAGAGGTGTAATTAATGCCGTTTTAATGTTCATTTTAGTTAATAATTCATCTCTTTCTTTTGTTAATTCTTCTATTTTCAGTGCTGTTTCTTGTTCTTTTGCAATTCTTCTTTTCTTATTTCGCGTTAATAGCTTCTCTTTATTTTTAATATAATATTGTTGTTGTTCTTCTTTATGTTCTTTATTATATGTTCTCATATATTCCGCATATTTATCACGGTGTGAATTTCTATATTTTGCCTGTGATAGTCGTTTATTAATTAATTTCTGTTCTGGCGTTAATGTTTGCTTCGTTAATGCTGGTTTCGTCTCCATATTAATTTATAAAATAAAAAAATTGTCTTTAAATCATTTTAAGAAGAATTAATTTATTATTAAATGCTTCATTTAGCATATTATAACGCTTTTTGCTTCTTTCCTTAATAATATCTCTGTTTTTTTCATAATATTTCTTATTATACTTTTTAATTTTCTCCTTGTTATTTTTCTGATAATTCATAAAATATAACTGTTTTTGAATTTTATTAATTTTTTCATCCATTAATATAGAAAAAATAAAAATAAATTATTTCTTATAATATCCTATAATTTGTTTAATTCTTAGTTTAGTTTTATTAATATCTTCTTTTATTTCATTTACGTGCATAATATGAAATTTTTCTAATGCTTCTATTAATCCTGTTTCATTTGTATCTTTTTCAATTTCTTCTAAATATGATTTGTTAATATTATGTTCATATTTCATTTTTGTTATTGATAATTCATGTTCATAAATTTCATCTCGTAATTTAATAATTTCGTTTAGTTGTTCTTCTGGGATATTCATATTATATTATGTTAGATAATTTTTATTAATTTATTATCTCTTGGTACGTCTTCCATCGTAATAGATGGCCTGCTTCTTCTATTTATTTCTTGCATTATTGCTTGTTGAAAATTTGCATTTTCTATTCCAGTGCGTTTCATTCTTTCTTTAATTAGTTCATTTTCTGTATTTTGTTCAGTTATTTTTTCTTCTTGCTTTCTCATAATATCTTCATATGTTTTTAATCTATCTGCCATTTGTGATTCAAAAGGACTTTGCGTATAATATTGTTTTGGAAGTAATCCGTTATAAAATCTATACATAAAATCGCCTTCTTGTTGCTGTTGAACCGCTTGTTTTACTTCTTCTCGCTTCATTGCAGTTTTCTTTTTTCTATTATTTTTTTTCTTCACCATATTAATTATATATGGAAAAAAAAGAAATTGATATTGTTAAGAGTGATTTAAAAATAAGACATTATAGAACCATAGAAGAAGATAAACCAAAATATATTAAAAGTATTAATCCAATTCTGCCGCAGCCTTCATTTTTATTATATATATGCGGCCAAAGCGGTTCTGGAAAATCAAATTTATTATATGGTTTATTTCATGATAAAGGAAGACAACGAAAATATTATAAAGCCTTTAATTGTATTCATTATTTCTGCCCTACTTCTGGTGTTGATAATGAATTTAAACTGGAAGAAGATAAAATACATCATGAAATAAATGACGAAACCGTTAATGAAGCATTTGAAAGCCTTGAAATGGAATATACTGATAAAGAAGGAATAACCCATCAATTATATAATTGCTTTATTTTTGATGATGCAATTGCATATATTAATGGCTCTCATTTAATGATGCAATTATTTTTTAATTTTCGCCATAAACATCTTTCAATAATTGTAATATCTCAGGCTTATAAAAGGCTTGTTAAAAGCTTTCGTGATAATATACCAAATACAATTCTATTTAAATGTAATAAAGAAATATTAGAAGAAGTTTATAAAGAAAAAATTGAATGCTTTAGAACGTTTGATGATTTTTTTGAAATTTGTAAGGACGTTTTCAGCGAAAAATATAATTTCTTAATGATTAAAGATGGAATGAACTTATATAAGAATTTTGATAAAATTAATTTCAAACCCGTTCAATATATCACCATTGAGCGGATATGAAATGAAGCTCAATGAGGAGAAAAGCGATGGGCTTAGCCCATCGCAGATCACCATTGAAACCGTTTAACTTCCATTTTATCTAATAAATTATTTTCTATCCTTTGCATTTTTTGTTTTTTCCTTTTTTCATTAACAATCCTTTCTAAAATATCAATGTCTATATCTTCAATATTTGGCTGTTCATTTTCATAAATTGCTGGTTTTACTTGCTTTTTTACTGCTCTTTTTACTGGCTTTTTTACTGGTTTTGATTTTTCTTCCGGTTCATTATCGCTTATTACTTCAATTGCCTCATCTTCTTGCTCTTCTTGCTCTTCATTTGGTTCTTCAATTGGTTCAACCTTTTTTGGCTTTGTTTTTTTAGTTTTTTTGCTTTTTAATATTTCTACATATTGTTTATTTTGTTCTTCTAATTCTTTTATTCTTTCATCCATATATCGTTTTTTCTCACGGCCTTTTCGTAATGTTTCTATTTGTGCTGGGCTTAATTCCTTTCTTTCTCTTCTTATTGTTCCATCTTTATTTAATGCTCTTATTGTCCCTTTTGTTGTCATAATAAGCGGTTTAATTCCTTTTTTCTTTCGTATTTTATGGCCGGCTATTTTGGTAATTTCTTCATAATCATTATCGTTATATTTACTCGCTTCAATGGTCTCTTTTACATCTTGCGATGGTTCTGTTGTTTCTAATGTAGCATTTTCAACGTTTTCAATTATGCTTTCAATTTCATCCCGCGAAGATGTAATGTAGCGGGATGGGGGCAAAGCGATGGGCTTAAGCCCATCGCAGGTCTCATCTTGTTCAGTCATATTAATATAGAAAATAAAAAAATCTAAATTATATTAATACAATGGAACAATTATATAATTATGGAACTGGAAGTATTACTATTAATGCTAATGAAATTACAACTGAAACTTTAACTGCTTCTAATTTTACGAGTTATAGCAGTAATTTAACTTTTGTTAATTGCGATAATATAACTATAAATAATACGATGTTAATAAATTGCGATATAAATACATATAGTTTATCTCCAGCTGGTTTAAATTGCGATATAGGAACATCAACAAATAAATATTCTCATATCTATTGCGATAATATTGATGTTAGTGGAAGTATAATAATAGATAATTTGTCGTTAAAGACTCTAAAAGTTTCAGACCAAACAGATTTATCTAATACAACCATTTATGATTTATCTATTAATGGTGTAATTAGAAGCGATTTTGATTTTTATGGAAATAGTATATATAATATAAGCGATGTAAGTGCAGTAATGATAACAGGTGATAATTTAGATATAAGCGGCGATATTTCATGCAATAATATTAATATATTTGGTTATGCTAAATCAAATTTAAATATGAATAATAACAATATTAATAATGTTAATATTATTAATGCAAGTTTAGGGCAAATTTTAAATGTTTCATCGAGTTTTATAAATTCAAATACAACCTTATTTAATTCATTAACGGGAACAAATTGTTATTTTACAAAAATATGTGCTAATATGGATTTAAGTAATTATAATATAAATAAAGTTAATACAATTTATTCAACTAACGCGAGTTTTAATAAAATTATTTGTAATATTGATTTATGCAATAATAATATAAATGGAGTTAATAAATTAAATTCTTATGATGTAAGCTGCGTTAATTTGGATGTTAGTTTTATTAATGCTTCTTTTCATTCTGGAAATATACTGCCGTTAATTGATTCATGTTTTAATTTAGGCTCATATTCTTATAAATGGAATAAATTATATGTTAATAATTTATCTACTGATATAATGCCTGAATTTGATAATTGCTTTAATTTTGGCTCAAATTCTTTCAAATGGAATCAAATTTATACAACAACTTTATATTCAACTAATATAAATTGTAGTGGTGATATTTCACCAACAATAAATAATTTATTGCAATTAGGAACTTCAAATTTTAAATGGAATGTATTATATGTAAATAGAATAGCAAATGATATTTGCACTTCTTCAATTTCTCCGTTAATTGATTCATGTTATAATTTGGGAAGCTCAAATTTTAAATGGGATAAAATATATGCAAATACAATTTATTCAACTAATATTATTAGTTCTTTAAATGTCTCTGGTTCTGTATTACCTTCAATTGATTCTTGTTTTAATTTGGGAAGCTCAAATTTTAAATGGGATAATTTATATGTAAATTCGTTATACTTATCAAATGATTTATCAGTTAATATTATAAAAGTAAATTATTTTGATAGTTCATTTGATTTATCAAATAATAATATTACTGGTGTTAATCAATTAAATATAATTGATTTATCAATATCTAAATTAATAACAAACCTTAATATTAATAATAATGATATTAATAATTGTACGACTTTATATTCAACAAATATTAATGGATTTAAATTATTAGGAAATATTAATTGTTCTGGAAATACATTATCAAATGTAGGAACAATAAACACCACTAATTTATCAACAACAAATTTAACAAGTCATATTAATTGTGGAACATATAATTTAACAAATATTGGAACAATAGGAGGAACAAATTTAAATTTCAGCAAATCTATTTCAAGTATTGATTTTAGTTTTAACGATATAACAAATTTAAATTATATTGGTTCTTCTTATATTGCAGGCACTGTTTTACAAAATTTAGCAGGATATCAATGCATGGTGATTTATAATAATAGCTTAACATTAAAACAAAAAATAATCCCAGAAAATGATATTTGTTATAATTTAGGCGACGCGGATTATAGATGGCTTAATTTTTATACGAAAAGTATAATATGCGATGATTTATCTTGCAATAAAAGTATTAGTAGTATTGATTTTAGTTTAAATAATATAACAAATTTAGCAGAAATACAAGGAACGAATTTAAATTTTAGCAAATCTATTTCAAGTATTGATTTTAGTTTAAATAATATTAGTAATTTAACAACAATTGCAGGAACAAATTTAAATTTCAGCAATTCTATTTCGAGTATTGATTTTAGTTTAAATAATATAACAAATTTAGCAGAAATACAAGGAACGAATTTAAATTTTAGCAAATCTATTTCAAGTATTGATTTTAGTTTAAATAATATTACAAATTTAACAACAATTGCAGGAACAAATTTAAATTTCAGTAAAAGTATTAGTAATATTGATTTTAGCCTTAATGACATAACAAATTTAACAACAATTCAAGGAACAAATTTAAATTTCAGCAATTCTATTTCGAGTATTGATTTTAGTTTAAATAACATTACAAATTTAAATAAATTATATTGCTGTGATATTTGTGCAAATAATATTATGCCTTCAATTGATAATTGTTATAATTTAGGCAGTGCAAATTTAAAATTTCAAAATATTAATTGTGTTAATTTGAATGCTTCTTATATATACGGTCAAAATGTTTCTGGTTCTTTAATTCCTTTATATGATAGTTGTTTTAATTTAGGTTCAAACGATTTTAAATGGAATAATATATATACAAATTCAATAATTTTAAATGATATTTCAACAAGCACCGCAACAATAACGAATTTAACATATACAAGTCTAATTAAATCGAGTGTTTATATGTATCCTTATAACATATATGAAAATGCTTTTACACCTTGGGCAAGCGTTCTTTCATATCCACAAGCGAATTTTTATGGAGGGTTTGAAAATGATATTAATAGTATTAACACTGGAATTTATTTTAATAAAACTGTTAATGCTAATTATGATACAACTTATATAACTAACAAATTTGGTTCATCTCGTTGGATGATCGGATTGGATAATCCGGATTATCCCGCTATTAATACATGGTCAACGCTTGCGACAAATGCGACAAATAAATATTTATATTTTCGTTTTTGCGTTGATAATGTTTATGGTGATTGCTCTGTTTTATTTCAAACGTTCTGCGGTGATAGAAATTCGGCAATAACTGCGGGGATTTGTGATGCTGATAGAAATGTTATAAGATATTTACAGATTGCAAGATGCACTGCTGGTAGTAATACAACAAATATTAATTCATGCTGGTATGCTCCTTATGGTGGAGAAACAAGCACAACCCCTTATATGGAATGGATACAATTTTATTTATCTTATAATGATGTTTTAACATATAGATATGAATATGATAACCACTATTTTATAAGAATTTCTACACAAACTGGTTATTGGCATACTAATTATGAATTATGGATTTCGGGTTGGAGTTTATGTGAAAATCCACATAGCGTTATTATTAGTGATTGCTATGACATGTGCGACCCACATACTCAATGCCATAATTATGGAGCAAATCGAGCTGATGCCGCTGCTGTTTCTGGGATGCATTATGCATATTACCCAGCTTTAACATTTCCAACAGTAGATAATCAAGCATATCAATATAAAATTTCTTGTCATTCTACTACGGATATGGGGACAAAAGACTTATTTTTTGGTTTTGTAATTTTAAAGGATTATACACAACGACCAAATCCAGAAATATGGTTTCATATTAATTCTACAACCGTTCATAAAGCTCGTTTAAGTTCATACTGTAGTGGATTTTATGGAAAGAAACTAAATGGAGACAATTATTATAAAAAATGCGTTGGTTGTATAATTCCAAATTCAGTTGCAACAACACTAGTGCAATCATCAGGAACAACAGGGATAAATTTCATTACAATTTACATAAATAATTTTGATAATGCAGTGTTTTATTTCTTCGGATGCTTTTTAGAATTAATAAATTAATTTCTATTATAATGGATGCTTTTGAATTCGTTTCAATAGTAATAATATCAGTGTTATTTTCAATTTTAACAAATTTATTAATGAATCAAAAAGTAATAATTATTATGGATAAAAAAAATGAAAATAATGTTTAATGATTAATATATAAATCAATCTTATTTAATAAATCTTCTTCACTATTATAATTAGTCTTTTTTCTTTCTAATATTTCTGATAAATCTTCTTGAATTGTTGTATGAGTTGTTTTAAAAATTGATGATGCGCAAAACCATTTAATTCGTTTTGGTTTAAATAATGCTTTCATTGTTTCTTTATTTGAAGAAATATAAATAACTCTATTACTTGAACTACAAAAAATAGAAAACATTGTTTCCTTATATTTTCGTTTAATTAAAATATCATATTCCTTTTTATTCTGGTCTTCAATTTTCAAATTAAAAATTGTTGTAAAATCGTTATCTAAATCAATAATAACGCTTCCTTTATCTTTCAAAAAATTAATAACTTGCTTTTTTTCTATTTCGTTAATATAAAAAATTCTTCTTTTACATTTAAAACGATATTTATTATAAACGTTTATTAAGGCGTTTGTTCCTTTTACTAAATCAGCAACAGTAATTGACATATTAATATAAAAAAAATAAAAAATTTTAAATGCTTAAACATCTGGAATCTCATCTGCTATTAATAAATTAATTTGCCAATCTCTTAAAAAGTCTGTATTTAATATTAATTGTGAATGCAAACCAGTAGCAACATCATATTCTGGATATTCTAAAGTAAATGTTAATGATGAAATTTGAGTATTTGTTATTTTCATTCCAATATCGTTTTTTGTTATTTCTTTATGATAAAGACCCGCATAAGGATATGTATAATGGCTCGCAGCTCCCGCTGCTGTATATTGATATTCGCATTTTATAGGATAACTCCATAAAAAATTATCATTTCGATCGCTTGAAATTAAATCTTCTGGAATTAAATTTGACCTAATATTTATAAAATTATGATAACAAGAAGGTTCTAATAATTCAATTCCAAAATCTTCCACAAATATTTCTGGTTTATATAATTTTGGAATTGTATATATTTGAAATTGAGGATTGGTTGCATCGCCCGCAAAAACAAATGCAGTGTTTAGACGTAATCGATAATATTTTTTCATTATTAATATAGAAAATAAAAAAAAAATTCAAGCTTTTAAAAATGCAATTGAGTTCCTCCTCCTGTTATTTCTAAAACGCAATGAAATTCAGTAAAAATATTAACTCGGTCAATAGCTGTCACGCCCGTATATAAAACTTGTATTATCGGGGATGTTGCTTTTTGGGCTTTTCCTGAAATTAATTTTTCTTCTGGTTCGCTAATTAATTCAAATGAATAACAAGCTAAAAATTTATATGTTGCATAAGTATTATAAGCACTTGGAAGAATCGTTAATGCACCAGCAGCTGGTAAAGCAGTAAAAATATTTGCATAAATTGATGGTAAACCATAAAATAAAGTTCCAATATTAGCAGCAGCAGAACCAACACCAAGTGTCACGGAATCAGCTAAAGCAATAGCAGCAGTACTTGAAGTAAGCCATCCTCCATTTGAAAAATCAATACTATTATTTAATAATGTTCCTGTGCTTACATCTTCTAGCTTGTTAAATGATTTCAATGTTTCAAAATATGATAAACGAGGGTCTAATTTTACTGATGGTGGATAATTTTGAGACCCTATTTTAATATAATACGATGTTAAATTTGTAGAACGAGATACTTGAGAAGTTAATAAACCTAAAGAATTTAAAGTGGAATTATCAGTGTCGAAAGTGGTTGAAGTTGGAATTATTAATAATCTTGTTAATAATTCACTATTATTCGGAATGTTCATTGCGGTTTCAGCACCAACAACACTTGCATGACTTGAATAAGAATAACCACGGAAAGATAACATTGGAATGGTTTGATTTGCTGCTAATAAATCAAAAGCATTTTTCATTAAATCTTCTCCTAATGGACTAAAACGAATACAATCAATCATCATATAAACATCCGTTAAATTATATGTTCGTCCTGCTGCTTGCATAGAAGCAACAACTTCAGGAATTGGAGATAATGTAAATTGCAATTGTAATTGTTCTAAAAATCCACGATTTGTAGAAACACAATAAGAAGGAATACCAATCCATTGACAAATTGCACGATTTTCAGCAATTACAGCATTATCAACTAAGTGGGGAAAACCACCACCGCTATAAACAGCACGTTGGGTTTTTTCAACTGATTCATCGCAAGTATAATCCAATAAACGATTAAATAACATATTGTAATGTAAAATTTTGGGGATAATATCAACACTGCGGGAGCGTAATGAAAGTGAATTAATAACACTTTCTGCATTACGACCCAAGACGGTATAAGAGGCTGGAGCTCCTGAAGCAGGAACGTTAATAGTATAAAATAATTTCATTGTTCGTAAATCAACAATTTCAGCATCGGGCAAACGAATATCAAAAACACTATTTGCATAAAAAGTTCCGCCAGCTCCTCCCCAAACATCAGCACGAGTAGGGCGAATTTCAATATCTTTTAAGATATGACTAATTAAGTAATTAAAGCAACGAGGCGTATAAGGCATATTATATTATTATTAAAAAGATAAAAAAAAAATTTCTAATTCAAAGAGATTAATATTTCGTTAATGGAGTGAGCAGGATTAATACCTCCTCTACCGTAAATTATCTCTGGTCAAATCATGCATAAAGCCTCCACTTCCATCACTTTGTGAAGGATATCCTTTTAAACGTTTTTCAATTTCAGTCATTGGTGTTGGTCTTACTGCAGGAGGTCTATAAATTGCATTCATTTGACCTCCATTTTGTAAAAAGTCAAATTCATCATATATCTCTCTTCCTCTATTCCAAATATCTGTAATATCCCTTCTCCTTACTGCATCGCCTAATCTCCTTGTTTTTCTTGCTATTTCTCGTCCTTTATTTATTCCACGATTTACATAATCATCAACTCTCCTTAATGTATCTCCAACCGGCGTATTATCCATTAAAAAACGACCAATACCAAAAGGCATTCGGTCAACCAATCGTCCTCCAACTCTTGTTATATTATCACGCCATTGCCCAACTTTATTTGCTCCATATTCAATTGCATCTCCCGCGCGGTTAATCACGTTTCCAATTCCGTCAACAATACTATCAAATAAACCCATTATATTAATCTTCAAGAGATTTTATTTTTCATGGTGTTCAAGACAATAAATTTTAAATAATCGTCAAAGCTACTTAATAAATTTTCCATTGTATTTTCTTCTAAAATTTCTACTAATAAACAACAAGTCCATTCACGAGATAAATTTAACAAAACATCATTTTCATTTGTTAAGCGAATATGAAATTCTTCAATTTTTCTTTCAGATATAATCATTGAATAACTTCTTAAATAAGAATCATTTTTATAAAAAATATTACTAAACGGCATAGTATTTAAAGGGATTTTGCATAATACATCACTTATTTTAACTTCACCATCGTTAATTATTTCAAAATTAGAACTCATCAAATTAGGAAAACGAACATAAATTGCTTCTTCAGATGAAACACAAGCAACATTAACACTCGTTAAATTTGTTGTAAAATAATATATTTCTTCGTTAAACCCAAGAATTTCAGCACATGTATTATCAATATTAAAATCAATTTGCACTGGGTCTCCTATTGAATATGAAAAAGTTAATTTATTTATGTTTCTATCATAAGAAATATTCCAAATTTTTGATGATTCGCCATTTAATAATCCCTTAATAATTGCACTAATTTCGCTTATAGTATAATTTCCATCAGGAATTGTTATTGTATATGTTTTAGAAGGGTTAAATTCAATTACATTAAAACTTGAATTATATGTTTGTATATTGTAATGACTATGATTGCAAACAAAATCAACCATCGTTAATCTTATTTTTTCTTTATCTGTAATATTAACTAATGATGGTGGAAGCTTAATAATACAATCACTAATTGTCCCGCTGTTTCTTGACCTTGAATTTAAAAATAAATTAAATTGTCTAATAGTTTTATACATATTACTTTAAAATAGAAAAAAAAATTAATTATACATTGACTCGCTTATATGTTTTCTTTTTATTTCTTGCTGTTCATTAATACGTCTTTCACCGCCATATAAACCCACTTTCCATCCTAACCAATAACCAATAATAAATATTAATATACCTTGATACATTAATATATAAAAAGAAATTTATTTTTTCGTTCGTTTGCTTTTTAATAATTCTATCTTATTTTTAAGCCGTTCATCCGCTTCTTGTTGCAATAACATATCGTATCTAATCAAGGTTTTTAATTGATTATCATCAGGCATAAATTTTAACGATTGCAATTTAAATTTATTAAGCTCTTTCCATTTATCAATAAATCCTTGTTCGTCATTGTAAGTTTCTTGAGGCGGCATAAGAAATTTCGGCTCGTTTGATTCTTCAAAATCTTCGGCTTTTTCTCTTATGAGTGTTGCAATTGAAATATGTTTTTCATTGGCTTCTTGCTCTAATGTCAGTTCAGTCATATTAATATAGAAAAAATAAAAAATTAATTTAATTTATTGTTAATATGTTTATTATTGTCTAATTAATTTCCTTAAATCACTTTTAATTTTTTTAAATCAAAAATTTCAATTATTGAATTAATCTAACACAAGTCAAAAATTTCAATTATTGAATTAATCTAACACAAGTTATAAACGTGAAAAAATTTTCAATGTTTGAATTAACCCACCACAAGTCAAAAATTTCAATTAT
>Ga0172367_10004470_pt1 | contig 17395 bp, 9 predicted proteins | sample Lak10m_FD_114542 | JGI IMG/M metagenome (GOLD analysis project Ga0172367, IMG submission 114542) | Freshwater microbial communities from Kabuno Bay, South-Kivu, Congo - kab_022012_10m | ecosystem: Environmental > Aquatic > Freshwater > Lake | place: Democratic Republic of the Congo: South-Kivu...
CCCTGGGCCGTGGTTAGACCACAGTCAAAGGGGCCAGACTCTAACCAAAACCGATAGGCCAACCGGGCCCCCTCCGGATGGTAGGTGCCCCGCTCCACCAGTAGCCGCGCCAGCATTAGGGCCAATTCCGAATCATCGGTGGGCTGACCCGCGATCGTCCCCCATGTGCCACCATCCGCCAGATAGCGCACCCCCTCTGGGTACAGCCGCCGAATCTCTGCTGGCGACTGGAACTCCACCAGACTACCCAGGGCATCCCCCGTCAGTTGGCCCAGCCAGCAACCCTGGGCACGATTGATAGCCATGGCTAACCTCCAGCATTGCTAACTCAGAAAAAGTTGTCTCTGCTTCCAAGAAACCCAACCTATCTCCCCTAAACCCCAGAACCAATGGCATAGATAAATCCTTTCTTGAGTACTTTTCCCAGGGCTAAGCCCTCACTGGCAGGATTTATTTATGGTTAAACTCTGGTCATCGTCGGTTGCTCCTTAGACTTATCACTAAATCGACTAATCTTCTTAACCAATTCTTAATAGAATTCTGTTGAGTATTATAGGCATTAACTCTGTCTACCCATTCTTCTCTAAAGGAATTTAACTCGGTTCTAAGTTGATAATTTAGTTCATTTCTAAGAGAACTAAACTCAGCCCTAAATTGTCCACGGGCTCCTTCGATATCATAGGAAAGTAGTTGCTGAAATTCAGCATATATATTGTTTCTAATATTTTGAAACTCTAGCTTTTCAGCCTGTATTAAGGCTTCTAATTCCTGTAGTTGAGTTGTGAAAGTTTCAAAGCTATCCTTGCCCCCCAACTGTGTTGAAAGATTCTCCATAGCTATCATAACCGCTTCAAGTCTACCTTCACTCTTTTGCAGAACTTCGAGTCTCGTTGTAATTTCAGACAAATTATTCTGATTTTTATTGGCTGATTGCTGGGTTTCATTAAAGAGTCTTTGCATATCGTCAAAATTTTGACGGCCACGGTTTAGAGCTTCTGTCCTGGATAGCTCATCTTTCTCTCTTTCGGCAACCAGTTTAGCCCAAAAGGTATTGGTATGATTAGTAATGTCTTGTTCGGTTTGTTCAATTCTACTATTAATGGTAGATAGAGCCGATTCACGAATTTGTAATAGAGTGTCTAATTTTTGGTTGGTTTCAGATAAAACCTCAGACTGCCATCTTTCAATCTGGTCTTTCTCAGATTGAAACTCAGATAGAAATCTATTCATGTGGGGGGTGATACTGTCCGTAACTCTTTGCTCAAGTTCATCTAGAATGGCAGAAATCTGTCTAACTTGATTAAATTGCTGAATTAAGATTTCCGAGCCACCCAATTCATTGAGCTGATGGTTAAGTTGAGAGACAGTTGTCTTTAGTTCCTCACTGTCTCCCTGGAAACTTTGAATGGTTTGCTGTCCCTCTCGGATTTGATGAACCAGATCTTCCGCTACTTCTAGTTTCAATAAATCTTCCCGTAGTTTATCAATTCCACCCCATTGTTCTAGAGTATTTTGAAGACGGTTCACCACATCTAACTCAGAACTAAACCTCTCATAGTTCTTTTTAACCAATTCTATTTTGTTGGCTAATTGCTGGGTTTCACTAAAGAGTTTTTGTATATCGTCTAAATTTTGACGACCACGGTTCAGAGCTTCTGTCCTGGATAGCTCATCTTTCTCTCTTTCGGTAACCAGTTTAGCCCAAAAAGTATTGGTATGATTAGTAATGTCCTGTTCAGTTTGTTCAATTCTACTATTAATGGTAAATAGAGCCGAGTCATAAATTTGCGATAGGGTGTCTAATTTTTGATTGGTTTCAGATAAAACCTCAGACTGCCATCTTTCAATCTGGGCTTTCTCAGATTGAAACTCAGATAGAAATCTACTTATGTGGGGGGTGATATTGTCCGTAACTCTTTGCTCAAGTTCGTCTAGAATGGCAGAGATCTGTCTAACTTGATCAAATTGTTGAATTAAGACTTCTGGACCTCCCAATTCATCGAGTTGATGATTAAGTTGAAATACCGTTGTCTTTAGTTCCTCACTGTCTCTCTGGAAACTTTGAATAGTTTGCTGTCCTTCTCGGATTTGATGAACCAGATCTTCCGCTACTTCTAGTTTTGATAGATCTTCCCGTAGTTTATCAATTCCACCCCATTGTTCTAGAGTATTTTGAAGACGGTTCACCACATCTAACTCAGAACTTAACCTCTCATAGTTCTTTTTAACCAATTCTATTTTGAGATTAATTGCTTCGATTTGCTGTTGAGTTTGGCCAATTGATTTCTCAAACTGCTTTCTAGAGACAGCAATTTGTTGTTTAGCCTCTTCAATCACCTGTCCATCCCAAGCTTGGGATAATCCTTCATGAATTAAGGTGATCAGTTTATCCAGAGCAGCAATGGTTTCCTGGTCAGAAATATAGGTCGACATTGAATACTTTCCTTATGGGTTAAAAAGATAAGTCAAAGACTATTTAAGCTAGACGATTCTCAATCCACTCAGCCAGGGCTGGTATTAACTTTTTATCTGTAGTCCACAGAGGTGACAGGTTAGGCTGTATAGAGATTTCGTTTCCTAAAAAGAGTATTTTAATGCGATCAGCCTCCAGTAGCAAATTTCGATCCTGTAAATCTTTAACAATGCCCTCAATCACACTCCTATAGTCTTCTGGTTTTTCATCGCCCATGAGTTTAGCGGCTTCCCATGATCGCCCCAGACATCGTAGAAGTAAGGCTCTCAATCTAAATTTCCTACGGATCTCGTTTTTACTCAGATAGGAGGAAATAAAGTCTGCCTTCGAAGGTCGTCCATAGAGTTTATTCACAATCTCCCGTTCTATTTCAGCAATAGCCTGATCTGGGAAATATCTTTTAAGCACATCAAACATATCCCAGTAAATCAGGGGAGGGTATTGCTCAAGTCCTGAAAGAATAATTTCCCTGATGCCTTTAGCTTCAGTTTCCGTATACTGGAGTTCGTTGGTAAACTCGGTAATCCAGGTTAAAGCATCAGTAACTGCTGCGTGATTTTGAACATCAACAAACTCAAAGACTGAGTTGGCTATTCCAGATTCTTGCATTATCATTTCTTCACTAAAAAAATCTTCATCAATTGTGTTTAACTGTTCTTCAGTGGTAACAACTAAAAGTCGATTCCTAGCCCTGGTAAGTTGGGTGTACCATTTTGTATAAGCTTCAACCTCACCACCTGTCCTGGGTAAATCAAAAATACAAAAGGCAATACAGGCATCGAACTCCCGCCCTTTCGCCTGGAAAACAGGCATAAACTCTAGAGATTTCTGGAGGTCGGATTCGGTAATAGAATCATAATAGCTGTCACTACAAAATAACCGTGCCCTAGCCGCTAATCTCCACTGTAGAGAGTGCTTTTCTTGCCAGTCTGACATTTGGTCGACAACTCGGTTGACCAGGGGAAGAAGAAAGTCTTCGGCGGCTGTTAGATCGGGATAGATAAGAACTTTGATTGGATCTCCAGGACGCTCAAAACATTGAGAAGGACTGGTAGGTTGAGGTAGCCACCGACCTCGTCCGCACCGCACCAAGTGATTAGCCTTAGCCTGAAATTGGTTAGCAAAGGTGAGAATGACCTCAGTTGTTCGGTAGTTGGGCCAGTTTACCGATTGAACTTTGTTCAGTTGCAGCGCACCCCAGTCAAAATCAACAGGGGAGATTCTCTGATTTAGATCACCTAAAAGCCATAGGCAGGTTGGGTGCCCCTTTGATTGCCAATCTTGACAGACTGTCTTGATCTGTTGAATCTCCTCCAACCAGTAGTCCTGAGCTTCGTCAATAATAAACAGGGTTCCCTTGGTATTGACCTCAGGATCGGGGATCTTTGTCCCAAGCAGGCGGCTTAAGTGTTCAAGCACACTTAACCGACAATGGCGATCGCTGCCTACTTCCGCCTTCCACCATTTGCGATCTATTTTTTGGAGTTCTTCTATGCGGTTTTGATTGTCTTGGTATAGGGTGGATTTTTTGGAGGTATTTTCACTCACAATAAAGAGCAGGTATAGGGAAACGTCCCGACTGGTTATGGCAGGGTACTTTCCCTTAGACCAGTGGAGTTTTTTCTCCGCCAGGGATCTCAAGCAGGAGAGTTGTTCCTCTGGTGAGATGATATTTATTCCTTCAGTCACCCTGTGCTTGACCCATTGATGAAAGGTACCAATAAAGAAATGGGGAGATCCTTTCTCTAAAATCTGGGCTATGCAGTGATACCGTTTCACCTGTTGTTCGATCAGGATCTCTGGTAGTAGAAAGATGACGTTATAATCGTTTTCCCAAAGTTGGTAAGCCCGTTCTGCCGCCGTAATGGTTTTGCCCGTTCCAGGTGGAGATTGGGTAATAATGGAGTGGAAACTGAGCTCTCGCTGCTGTTGAGGTAGGTGATGGGCGGGCTGTGCTTCCTGGGCCGCTTGCTGCTGCTCTTCACTGATGACGGCTGATTCGTTGTAGGCACCATTGATAAACTCATCCCATTCCTCCCCTTTCTGCCCATGCCAGTCATAACAGGGGTTTCTGGGGAGATTATTAAAGTCTCGCTTATAGGCATCGCCGGGACGTTCCCCCTGTCTTAGACCAGCACCAATCACCAGGGTCTGGGCAGGCCAACTCACCTGATCGAGGAATAGTCGTAGGTAGGCACCACTTTCAGTCCTGCGTTTATAGCGCTCTACTTGCTTGGCACCCCGTACCGACAGGAGATTACTTGATTCCCCTGACTGTAATTTCTCTAGGATTTCAGGAATCAGGTTGTTGCTCATCGTAGGGCGCAGACGGCGTAGCTCCTGGATAGCCGTCCTGGTGAGTCTAACAATGATCATGGTTATAGAACTCCGATGGTTTTTCCATAGCTGCTTTGGACCACCGATCCGGGGGGAGCCCCTGGGGTCAGTCAATTTCAATCATTTTGCTAGCGTTCTCCTGGGTAGCGGTGCCATCTAGTAAGGTGGCCAGGAAGTCACTTAAGGACATATCGATCTGAGCCCTTCTAGACCTTATATTGGATCCACTACGTCGAAGCCAATTACATAATTGCCTGGCTTTGCGATATTCTTCAGAGTCTTCGCTGACCATTTCAGGGTCATACTCACGGAAAGACAACAAGTAAATTAAAGTAATGAGGGCATCCCTAAAGTAATCTGTATGGTTTTCCCATGAGCTCTTTAGAGAAAGATCAAGTAACTGGTCTAGAAGACATTTGAAATGTTTTCGATAGTCTATAAAATGACGAGCTTGATCAAAATCTAAGTACCAGAGCAAAATACGAGCATATCCCCATAGGTAAACTGGGATTTTATAGAATTCCTTTCCATGTTTTTTAGAGATGTAGAAGAAAAAGTCAAAATAATCACGTTGACTTTTCTCCTGAGAAGACAACCTTGATAGATTTTGCCAGTAAATATCAAAGTCTACATGGGTAGAGTTTTTATTAGCATTTTTGAATAAGACCTCATTAGATAACTCACCACCAATGGCGTAACTCTTGCCTAAAATAATAAGAGCATTTCGAGTAATTCCATTCACTGTATTCCTGGTTTCTGGTGATAAGCGTTTTGGAGTAAGGAGAAGATCAATCTTTGATGCAAGATCTAAAGCTGAGTATATATTTTTCAGAGTAGCTAGTTTTTCAGGGATATGATCGAGATTGGGCAAAACGTAAATAGATAGAATATCTGCTTCATAGGAAGGATTAACTACAGATCTGATTTTATTAAGTGTGTTATTTAGACTTTCTAATTGTCTATTTCTTATGCTTCCAAGATAGGATAGACTCAAGTAGTTTGTCAGCCATGGCTGAATAGATCTAAGTTTCCTGTTTAGATCTTCAAACAAGATGATAATGTTATTGGGCTTGTCTAGATTACTAATTGCATCGTTAGAAACCCTTCGACGATGATGTTTAATATCTTTTATGGAAATACAGTTAACCCCTAGGGGAGCCTGACGAGGTACTAGGGCTGACTTGAGCCTACGATTTTTGCTTGAGTCAATCACCTCTAGTTTAGGAGGGTTACCAGGTTTAAGACGAAAACAAATCTTGACCTCTAGCCTTGCCTCATGTTCAAAGAACTGGTTTTCGATGGAATAGTCTTGGGGTTGATCCTGCTCACTAAAATCCTCCCCATTGATCTGAAATGGTAAAATAACCTCCTTTCTTTCAAGGGGAAATTCCTCTCTACGAACCCCATTCAGGTTATGGTATTCACCATAGACAACGACCTCCTGCTGACCCTCATAACAGATTTTTTGGGGTAAATTAATGTCGAGGGTATTTCCTGCCTGTTTTACTGAAAATGTGATTCTGTCTAGGTGCTGACCGTATAGGGGGAAGTAGTCCTCAGTCTGCTTACGATCCCAAACTTCTTGAAATTTTTGGTTTCCTGCGTCTGTAGGCAACACAAGCATTGAGTCGCCAAAACGCTCTACTAGGGATTGCCTAACCTTTGGCAGGGTGGTGTAATGGCCCAGACAAACGTATTGATACTCAGGATTTTCATTGATGACTTTTTCTAGTTCATCGACTGGTAAATGGGATAGGGTAATATCTGCTAGGGGACTGGCTGATAAACTGTATTCATAGTAAAAGCCATTAATTACTACGAGTAGGGGTAAGGTTTCTCGTTCAGGAAACTGCTGGAAGAGGTTATAAATATTGACTTGCTTAAGGTACTTAGATAAATCATCTCTACTCTCAGAAGACAAATTGAGGTCTTGCAAGATCAGGGTTGCCAGTGAATCGCAGATGGTGTCATAGATCCCTTCGTAGTGGACTGCTGGGAGTTTCAACGGCCCATAGTTTTTGACATCACGGGTGTCAATAATGGGAATTGGGTGATCACACTCCTGGGGAGTTTCTAAGGTGAGAGGGATAACCTGGGCCGGGGTAAAACTGCTCAGGTCATAGATGACCATCGGTTTGCCAGTGAGGGAGGGCAGGTGGGACCAAATCGAGTTCCAATAGTGGAAAACACTGGCGTAGAGGTATTCAGCCCTGAGCGATCGCAGCACCAGGGAATTAGCCTCCCTGACAATATAAAGATGGCTACTGCCGTGACCATCCTTTAGATGCAAGCCCAGGGTCTCAGTTTCCTCGAGGAGGGCCAGACTCTGGCCTCTAGGTTCCAGGGATGGGGGCTGCTGGTCAACCAGGCTAGGCAAGGGTAAGAATGGCCAACAGCTGTATTCTTGGTAAAAACCCTTGTAGGCCATGGGAATAGCATTGTGACTGGATCGCGGTATTAAGTCCTTTGGATTTTTGTCAAACAGGTAGCTATATTGGCAGCACTCTACATAGGATTCAAGATTACATAGTCGGGTCATGGGGGGCCTCCCAGGGGAAAATCAGGGTTTAGTCCAGGTTGGATAGATTTTGAGCAATAAGCCTAACTTCGTCGGCTTTTTGGGTTTTATAGGTCAACTCGACAAAGCCGCCATGGCCAAAGCTAAAGTCTTGAGAGCCAAGGTAGGCGGTCTGATCTCCCAGTAAAATCACCTTGCCATGGAGATTCGGTACGGCCCTACTGCCTAACGGGGAGGAGTTGTAATGGCCACAGCAAATCTGAGGCTGCAGATGGCGCAGCAAGTTGATCTGGTGGAACGTCGGATCAAAGTTACGGGTGTAAATCCGCAGTCTGCCCTGGGGATTTTGAGCAAACCGTTGTAGCTCCCGGTCTAGGTCCTGTTTAAAGCCATAGGCGTCAAGTAGGGTGATTGGGGGAGGTGCCCCCCGGTTGGGTCGCGAGATGCTCCTGACCTGCCATCCGATTGGGGATGGGATAGCGGTGACCTGGGTCTTAGCGCTCCACAGGTAGCCAAAATAGTCGATTAATTCCTGATGCTGAGGGGTATGGGACCACAACAGCCCTGCCTCTCCATTCCTGCCCAGGCTACCACCGGTTAAGTTGCAGGAACCCAGGTAGGCCGTCTTTTCACTGATGTAGGTTTTTAGATGGAATTGACCACTGCGAAAACTAACCCCTGCCTGGGCTAAGGCCCTCAGACAAGCTTGCTTCTTGAGGTCAGCGTTGCCATAGTCGGGGTTAGGGGCTAGGCCTTTTTCCAGGGTTTTATCCACCCGGTCCTGGACCTGATCGCTAAAATCCGTCAAGATCCAAACCGGAATTTGGCGGGCTTTCTCTGCAATTTTGGTAACGATGTCCAGGTCCTCTAGACGGTAGCTACAGATCAACAGGTAAGCTTCCGCCTGATCAATGAGCTGGTGAAGCCGCTCTCGATGGGTGCCTTTGCCAATTAATACCTCCATCCTAGGGTTGGCTGTAGTTGACACCTGCAGGGCAGGAATGTCTTGACTGGGACGGGTTAGGGTGGAATGGGCCTGGCGATAGTCGGAGACCAGGGTGAGAATCGTCTCATCCAACTCAGCGGCGGCTGGTTCTTGCTTGAGTACCCTGAGGGCCAGGCGGAGGGGGGTGGGCAACTCCCTTGGCTCTAGCCAACTGGTCAGACCAGGCCGCAGGCTAAGGGCAAATTCATCGGGGTTGGTGCTGTTGAGGGCCGCCTGTAGGACCTGCAATGGATGATTTTCCAGGAGTGTGGTCAGGTCTTGTTCAACGGCTTGCCGGATCTGGACCAGTCTGGCTGCGATCGGATCGGGGTCAGCCCCTGGGGTTGTGGCGGGGAGGGGTAGTCTGTAATGTCCCTGCCAGCGTTCTGGGGGGGTGGAGGGAAGTTGGGGATCGTCTTGATCTAGGGCTAGTTCAAAGTTGTCCTCCAGGTCTTGGGTCACAAATCGATACCTGGGGGCACATCCCTTCAGGAGAGCCGAGTCCAGGGGGTCAAGGGAGGGGGTGAGGAGATTGGCGGTTAACTGGGGAGACCGACCTAGGCCCTGATGCATCAAGTGAAGGAAGGTGGTTTCCGGCAGGAACTGAAGGCCAAGGTTACGGTGTACCCGCCCCAGGTGGTAGCAGTGATGCTGAGTTGAAAGGGCCCGGACATTGCCCATTAGGGTTTTGAGGGAGGTGTCAGGGGCCCTATCCTCCCCCTCGGGGAGGCGTTCATAGTGTCCGGCTAGGGTCCAAATGATCTTCATGGTAGGGAGTGATGCTAGAGGGTTAGATCTCGTATTTGGGTCAGGGATGACCGGAATAGGGGGGCAAAGGCTGACCGCCTGTAGTGGTTTTTATCCCCCACCAGGGCCACCGCCTCTGTGGCTCGGGTCAGGGCCCAACGGACATCCGCCAGGGAGGGCTGGTGGCTGGCAGTGGCATCACAGACAATCCAGAGCAGCTCCCGGGCTTCCCCAGACCATTGGGTAATATCCTGAATCTCCACCGATGGACCGGGGGTACTAAGGTGCCTGGCGGGTAGGAATTGCGATCGCAGCTTCTCCGCCCCCTCTGGGCAGAAGGTCAAGACGCTATGGCAATAGTTGGGTAGGGCTTGAATGCCCCTCTCCAGAATTGCAGCCAGGTGTTGATGAGTGACCCCGTGGTGCCAGGCTAGCCGAGGCAGGGTCTCTGGCAGCGCCGTGTAGGGTCGTGTGGGTGGAGTATAGGGAACAGAGGTGGAGGGATAAAAGGCGGAAAATATCGGATAGGCCAGATCGGGATGGAGGCGATGGTTCTCTGGAAGAACAACCCGATAACCAGGCCACAGTCGATGGAACCATTGGGTAAAGCAACTGTGATTGTCTTCCAGTTCTCCTAAAAGCACCAGTTTCCTGGCCCGGGCGGCGATCTGACGCAGTTGTTGGGCGCTCAGGCTGTGGGCATCCTCTATCCCCACCCAGTCAAATACCCGGTCGCCCAGGGCGTCGAGTTGCCCCCCGCCACACAGGACAGGAACCGTCATCGTTGCTAGTAGCCCGTCGGTAATTTCCTCTAGGGCCTGGGAAGAAAGATGGCGGTAGTGTTGGTGCAGGTGTTCCCGTTGGGCTAATAGGGGATAGGCTTGCTGTAGGCGATGCACCAGTAACCGCTGCCGGGCTGGAGGGATCTCGGGTAAGGTCCGTGCTACGGCAGCGGCAACTGCCTCTAGCTGGCCAGACTCAAGTAGCTCCAACCAGTAATGGCGATGGGGGGTCAGGGTGAGTTGTTCAAAGAGGGCATCTGGCAACCAGTGGAGCGGGGTTAAGGTAAGGCGCGGATCCCTGACCTGGCGCGTCACCCAATCTCGCACGGTATCGCGATAGTCTTGATCCGCTGTAATCCTTAGGGGAGGTAGGGGTAACTCCCCGTAGGCCTCCAGACTACCTGGCCGACCGGCCACCACCAGGGTTGATCGTTGATGGTGAATGGCGGTGGTCAGGGCCGCCCGGGCCACCTGGGTTTTGCCACTGCCCGGAGTACCGGCAATGGCGGCGATGGGACTATTGGATAGGGCTAGATTCAGCGCCTCCCGTTGTCGGGCTCGGAGGGGAACGGGGGTAGGGCTTGTCGGTAAATTCAGCTCGACCCGATCCGCCATGCCTACATAGGTCCGTTGTGCTAGGGCTTCTATCAGCCGTGCGGGTACCGTCATAGACCCTGGCCTCCTAACCATTGGCGGAGCCACCGGGCCAGGCCATCGACCCCTTCCATAAACCCTGCCTCCAAGGGAGCTGGCAGTGGTAAGGTGGGCTGGACTCCTGAACCTGAGTCATCGGGCTCAGGGGTTTGATCCAGGTCAACTAGATAGACACTCAGGCTCGCATCTACTCCCGAGGTTTGATGCAGCCGGTCCCTTAGGGATCGGCAGGGCTTGTACCAAAACACCCAAAGAGATAGCTGGTAGGACTGGGCCAGGGGCTGCCCGATCAGCTGCTGCGTCGCCGTTAGAACCAGGTCGCTGGCTTTGGAGCTAGAGGGTCGGGCCAGGGTAAAGGTCCACACCGATTGCTGGAGCATACAGTGAACCCTGATCTCCTGTTCCGCTAGATAGCGGCCATAGTCGGGGGTGGCCTTGACCGCCAGACTGCTCAGGGGGCTGATATAACTGCCCTGCAGTTGCAGGAGGGCCGTCACCAGATAGACCACTAGGGCATCCACCAGTAGCGCCTGGCGATAGCCCCAAATGCTTTCCTTGTCGCTGCGTTGCTGCAGGTAATCTAAATAGGCCTGGTAGAAACTTCGGTAGATGGGGTTTTGCTGCAGGACATAATTGGGTTTGCCGGCCAGGTCGACGGAGGAGGTAATGGATTGGACGTTGGGTTCCTGCCGAAAATGTTCGATCGCCCGTTCCAGGGTCTCGGCTTCGCGGTAACGATGGCTATAGTTACGACATTCCTGCTGGAGTAAATCACAAAATCCCTTGAGGAACCGGTTCTCAGCCGTATTGAAGTTTTCATGGCGCTGAATAGCCATGAGTTGCTGGCGAGCCCCTGCCTTCTCAAGGGCATTGCGGCCGGGCCGCCGCACATAGTCTCGCAGACAGTAAGCATCCAACTCCTGGATATGGCCCAGGGGCATCATTTCCGCCACACGGTTAAGCTGAGACCGTAATTTTGGGGCAATCAGCTCCAGCTTATGGCGAAGTTCATAGCGTCGATTTAAAGCGAGTACCAGGGGCAGGTGGGCCTCGCTTTGGCTTAACTGGTGCAAGAGGGAGGGAATCTCAACAAGGGGACGATCGCGGCGGCGGCGGGCCTGGGCCTGGCCCAGTATTTCCCGAAATAGGCCGATGAAAAGGGCGATGGTTTCGGCGGTGGCGCGATCGCAACGATGCCCCAGGCGATCCTGTAATTGCTCAGCGGTGTCATCCTGGCCGCGGCCTAACTGGCTGGCGTCGAACACCTCATCCTCCAGCCGGAGTTGGCATGGCGGAGGGTCTAGGAATGACAGGGTAACCTCCTCTACCAGAGTTTGGTGGGTTTTCCAATTCATGGTTTGAATCCAGGGAAACCCCACCTCGTAGACTCGATCCCCCCGTGGTATCAAAAACCGATTGAGTGACTTGGGCCTTTCCTCGGGCCCCAACACGATCACAGGGCGATCCCTACCCCGTAGGGGTGGCCTGGTCTGCTGATCACAGACCAGGGGAGATTCATCAAGGTAATCTGCCAGGCTAGCGTAAATTTCCATGGCCTTACTCCTGAGGGTAGATCATTCCCTTCCATTGGAACTGACCGTACTGCCCATTTCTGGCCTTCTCAAAGGCCGTGTTCAAGGCATCATCCCCCAATCGACGAATCAAATTCTCCATTTCCTTGAGCGGGGGCTCAACCGTAGCATCCTGTACCATTAGCCCCCGTAACTTGGGTAACAGCTTCTGGCCAAACTGATCGGCGATCGCCTGCCGCCACGCATCTTCACTCTGCTGGGCGTTAGGATAATTAGTCACATATTTAGTGATGGCCTGATACACCCGGTGGGCAAAGGGCCGACCCAGGTTTTCCATGATGGTGTTGGCCTGATCGACGTAGTCTTTGACCTGCTCTACCAGGAAGGAGTCGGGGGCCTGAACCACCCAGTTTTGGAAATTCGCCCAGGTCAAATACTCCTGAGGGGGTGGAATGTCGGTTTCCGTCTTTCGTAGCTTGAGCTCCTGGGGCCGGCCAAAGGTCAAAACATTAGCCCGGTCTAGAACCTTATCAGATAGGGACTGGGTGGTCTCGTCCTCATTCATTGTGCCGACGAATAGGAATTGATTGGGGATCAATACCTTTTTATCTGCCTCATCAAGTTTTAAGCTACCGGCTTCTAAATCCAGGTGGGTGGGCCCATTACGCCTGGCTTCTAGTTTGGATAGAAAATCACTAAAGTAATATTCCACCCGGGCCAGGTTCATTTCATCCAGCAGCACCATGACCATACGTTCACGCAAGGTACTATCGTGCTGATGTTGATAGAGGTATCGCATCAGATCCGTTGGCTTATACTTCTTCTCAATGTAGTTATAGAAGCCCTGGAGATCTTGGGGTGAATCCCAACGAGGCTGAACCGGCAGCATCACTAAGGGTGCCCCCATAAACTCTGCATAGGCCTGGGGAAGCTCACTCTTACCAGTCCCACTAATGCCAGCCAGGATGACCAGGGCAGAAATGTCCTGCACCTTTAAGGCTGTATGGAAAGCGTTAATGATCCTGTCTGGGAAAACCAGGCCTTTTTGACTGAGATAGCCCTTAAAGTCCTTCAGGAAGTCAAATTCACTATTAAAGCTTCGAGCTTGGGTGGCCCTTGGTTTAACCGGTACTTTGAGGGCCTGGAAGGCTAGTTGGGTGCTGTTTTCAAGCTCCTGCCTATCTTCTTTAGCTTCACGAATGGCCTGTTGAATCTCATGGAGTTCCCTACTTCTACGTTCTTTCTCCAGATCAAGGCGCTGGTTATCCGACTGCAAAACAGTCTGTTTTACCTCCAGCTCCTCTGTCTCATGGCGTAGATGAATTAAGCGGCTTTCATGGGCTCGTTTTCCTGCCTTTAAGTCATTAATTTGGCCTTGCAGGTGATGAATCTCTTGCATTTTGGGTTCTTGCTCTCGCAGCTCTACCAAAATGCGATCGTGTTCTTGCTGTAGACGGGGAATTTCCTGCTCTAAAAGGTTTTTCCGATCCTCTAGGGAGCTGAGGTTTTGGGACAGGGCATCGTAGGTGCTGCGGAGCAGTTCTAATTCAGCTACCTGTTGGTTAAGGCTACTGGCCTGTTCCTTGAGCTGACTAAACGCCTCTTGTTGCTGCAAATACTGGCTAGAAATGTGCTGCAACCCCTCCCGCTGGGATTCATAGTGCTGCACCTGCTCCTTAATGGCCTGTAGCCTACCCTGTAGTTCTTCTATGTGGGTTTTGAGGGCTCCACTCTGGCGCTGCCGTTCTTCAAGAACCTCCAGGTTAGGATTCTCTTCGCGAATATGGCTAATCCGCCGCTGCAGTTCAGCTTCCTGATCCCTCAGGGTTACCAGGGACTGGTTGACCTCTGCTTTCTCCTCCTGCAACCGCTGTAGATCGGTTTCCAGAAGTTGGCAGTGGTGATGGTGGCTTTGTCTAGCGGCCTCTACCTCCGCTAGCTGCTGATTAGCGGCGTTGATCTGTTCCCGGACCTGCTGGAGGGCCGCTTCCTGCTGCAGATATTGGTTAGCGATTCCTTGTAACCCCTCTCGCTGAGCCTCATAACGTTGAATCTGCTCCATGAGGGCTTGTCGTCTGGCTTCCAGTTCTTCAATGTCGGTTTTGAGGATGCCGCTTTGCCGCTGTCGTTCTTCAAGGGCATCTAACTCAGAACTGGCTTCGCGGATACGGGTGATTCGCCCTTGTAGTTCAACTTTCTGATCCCTCAGGCTGACTAGAGACTGGTTAATCTCTCCTTTCTCCACCTCCAACTGTTGGATATGGGTTTGCAGGGTCAATTTAGTGGTTTCTTGCTCAGCTAGCTGCTGACTAGCGGCGTTAACCTGTTCCCGGATCTGCTGGAGGGCCGCTTCCTGCTGCAGATATTGATTAGCGATCCCCTGTAACCCCTGCCGCCGGGACTCGTACTCTCGCACCTGCTCCCTGATGGTCTCTAACCGGCCCTCTAGTTCTAGAATATGGGTTTTGAGGGCTCCACTCCGGCGCTGTCGTTCTTCAAGCGCCTCAAGTTCGGGGTTTTCCTGACGCATACGAGTGATGCGCAGGCTGAGATCCTCCTGTTGGGCTCTTAAGGCCTGTAGGGACTGGTTGACCTCTGCTTTCTCCTCCTGCAACCGCTGCAGATCGGTTTGCAGATGTTGACGGCTGCGATACTCCCTCAGCTCCTGTTGAAGGCGGTCGTGATCAGACTTGAAGCGTTTAAGTTCCGATCCTTGAGATTCAGCCACTGAACTGATGGTTAAATATCCGGTGGCCGCTATCGTGGAAACAATCAGGATGAATGTTAAAAATGGAACAGCAGAAAGCAGTACGATCCCCGCGATCAGCAATAGCCCAACAGACCAGTAAAGCGATCGTGACAATTTAACTGAAGAGTCGAGCATGGGACTGGGCCTCAATAGGTAAGAGGATTGAGTTAAGAGGTTGTTTGAAAAGGGTTGTCCCAGGTCTATTTCGCCGCCAAGGGACCGCCAAAACACTCGATTTTGCGATGATTATCCTACTCCATAGGTATAACCTGAGACTCTCTTTGGCTTTTCAAACAACCTCTAAGGAAGAATGAACCGGTGAGGGAAGTGCTAGTTATTGAGCAGCTACCTATCCGGATCACGAACTGAGGCGAGGCCACTAGAGAGAGGGAATAATTCCCAGGTAAGCCCTTTGTACTGAAATAGATCGCTTTGGCTAGAAGGCTGAGGACACAGATGGTCCCTGACACCAAGTCAGATGAGTGTTAGGGAGATGTTCTAACTCGCGCCAATACTACCCAGGGTTACCGCAAAACCCAATGGCTGATAACTATCCCTATCTCAGGAGCCCTGGGTCAGGAAGTGTTGACAAATCAGCTGTAAAGTTGCCGCGATCACTAGGATCTTATAAGGCCATCCCGAAAAGTGATGGGTGTAGGGCCGGTTGCTTTTACAGCTGGCCTTAAGGAAGCCAGTCAAAGTTAGACAGCTATTGGTGCTGGGTAGATTAGGTAGGTAAGGAGTTAGCATAAAAAACTCATAGACTTATTTCTTATTTCATAGGGTGCCCAGGATATCAGGAAACTTTATAAAAAGTCTTTCAAATTTTTTCTAAAGACCTCTGGTTCCAGCAAAAGAGGGGGCAGGTTATTTCCTTAACCGACACTCCGACCCTGAAGTGCTCCAACCAGAGGAAAAATCCTCTTGCTCCCCAACGCCCCCACCCCTAAACCCCAGAACAATTAACCCAATTCCCTCAAAGAGGATAGTATAGATGCACCATCCTTCAGGTTAACCTATGGGTTTCCCCGTCCCCGGCGATGCCATTGAGCCCAGCCTTGATCTCAACCGCCACCTGATCACCAACCCCGCCGCCACCTTTATCATGCGGGTAGAGGGAGACCTGGTGGCGGGGGCCGCCGCCCAACCCGGAGACCTGCTGATCCTGGACCGCTCCAGACCGCCCCAACCCGGTTGCCTGGTGGTGGCCGCGATCGCCGGTAGCCTGCAGGTGCTGCGACTAGAGGACTCCCCCCCCGAAATGGACCTGTGGGGCGTAGTCACCTACCTGATCCGCCGGCCCTAGCCATGTTTGCCCTGGTAGACTGCAACGCCTTCTTCGCCTCCTGCGAACAGGTGTTTCGCCCCGACCTGAAGCACCAACCCGTGGTGGTGCTCTCCAATAACGATGGCTGCGTCATCGCCCGCTCCGCCACCGCCAAACCCCTGGTCGCCATGCAGGCCCCCCTACCCAGCCTGCTGCCCCTGATCCGCCAGGGCAAAATCCACCCCTTCTCCGCCAACCCCGTGCTCTACAAAGACATGTCCCGCCGGGTGATCCAAACCCTGCAGCAGTTTAGCGCCGGAGTCGAGCAATACTCCATCGACGAAGCCTTCCTCAACCTCAAGGGCTTCGACCCCACCACCCTGGCAGACTACGGCCAGACCATCCGCCACACCGTGCAGCGCTGGACCGGCATCCCCGTCTCCGTCGGCATTGCCCCCACCAAAACCCTAGCCAAGCTAGCCGCCCAGGCCGCCAAAGGCCACCCCGAACACCAGGGGGTTTTTGACCTGAACCACCTGCCCGACCCCGATGCCTTTTTGGCCAGCCAGGCCGTGGGGCAGGTCTGGGGGATTGGCCCCAACCTCCAGGCCAAACTCAAGGCTATGGCCATCACCACCGCCCTACAGTTAAAACAGGCCAACCCCGCCCAGATTAAACAACGCTTTGGCCTGCAAGGCCTGCGCACCGCCCTGGAACTGGCCGGTACCCCCTGCTTTCCATTGCAGCCCATCGCCGCCCCCGTCACCATGCGGATTGTCTCCCGCTCCTTTGGCCACCCCGTCACCAGCCTGACGGAGATCAAAGAAGCTGTGGCCACCTACACCAGCCGCTGCGCCGAAAAACTCCGGGCCGATGGCCTGGTGACAGGCCAGCTCACCGTCACCCTGCGCACCAGCTACTACACCCCAGACCACCAGTACGCCGCCGCCCGATCCGCCCCCCTGGAACCCTCCACCCAGGACACCGGCCAGCTAATTCACACCGCCCTGGAGTTAGCCACCCAGGCCTTTACCCCCGGCTATGACTACCTCAAGGCCAAGGTGATCGCCACCCACCTCACCCCCGCCGACCAGGTGCAAGGGTCTCTACTGGCCCCAGTGGTGGATAGGGCCAAACGCGATCGCCTGATGGCCACCCTCGACCACCTCAACCGTCGCCTCCACCCCGATGCGGTAAAGTTTGCTGCCCTGGGCCTCAACCCCACCTGGACCCCCCGGGCGGAGTACTTCTCCCAGCGTTACACCACCCACTGGCAGGAGTTAGCCACGGTAACACCCTGGCGATCGCCAGAAACACCGGTCACCCCATAGCCCTTGGGTCAAACTATAGA
>Ga0172367_10004472_pt1 | contig 17390 bp, 14 predicted proteins | sample Lak10m_FD_114542 | JGI IMG/M metagenome (GOLD analysis project Ga0172367, IMG submission 114542) | Freshwater microbial communities from Kabuno Bay, South-Kivu, Congo - kab_022012_10m | ecosystem: Environmental > Aquatic > Freshwater > Lake | place: Democratic Republic of the Congo: South-Kivu...
AATAACTCGTTATTTTGTCGTAGCACCCTGCCATGACCAAGATAGAGATCAAATTTCCTTTGTAATGTCGCTGGAATGTCCATGTCCTTGCAGTATCGCCAGAAGGGTGAATCATCACGCTCCGTGGCTTTGTAATGCAGAATAATAAAATCACGGATGCGCTCATATTCAAAATCTGCTTGTGCGTTAAACTCATCTACATCTGCTTGAATGATGCTGTGATTTGGCAAGAAACTAATAAGTCGGTTAATTGTCGATTGAATGAGGTGAATGCTGGTGGATTCCAAAGGCTCTAAAAAGCCACTAGATAGCCCAATAGCCACGCAGTTTTTGTTCCATAGTTTGTTCCGCTTACCGGTGTTGTAGCGTATGGTTTTTGGATCTGCAAGTACTTCGCCATCAAGGTTGTTGAGCAAAATAGAAGTTGCTTCATCTTCACTCATGAATTTGCTGCTAAAGACATGGCCGTTACCGATTCTGTGCTGTAAAGGAATTCTCCATTGCCAGCCAGCGCTATGCGCTGTAGATCGAGTGTAGGGTAGAAGTGGTGCAACTGATGAACATGGCACAGCGATAGCGCGGTCGCATGGTAGCCAGTGCCCCCATTCTTCGTATCCAGTTTTTAATGTTTGCTCAATAAGCAATCCTCGTATACCCGAGCAGTCGATAAATAGGTCACCATTTATTCGCTCTCCGCTTTCCAGAATCAGTTCGTCAATATATCCATCTTGCGAACGTTGTGTGACACTTACAATTTTCCCTTCTTTTCTTTTGACACCTTTTGCCTCGCTATACTTGCGTAAGTAGCGGGCATAGAGCGATGCGTCAAAGTGGAAAGCATTGGCAATCTGCCCTAGTGGGGAGTCTGGCATGTCAGGCACTGCGCGCATGAACTTGGCATGCCTGGAGGCCACTGAGTTGATTGATAATTCGTTTAATTCAGGTGCCTTACCTGCCAAGTAATGGCGTAGCCAGTGATGATAGAAGGGTAGTCCATTGAGATCGTGACCGGCACGACCAAAGTCATGTATATAAGATGAGCCAATTTTATGCCAATTGACGAACTCAATCCCCAGTTTGAATGTGCCTTGAGTTTCTCTAAGAAAATCATCCTCATCAATTCCTAGTGCAGAATTGAAGACTTTGATGGGTGGGATAGTTGCTTCTCCAACTCCGATAGTAGCAATTTCATCAGACTCGATTAACTGGATGGTATATTCATGATGCACTGTGTGAGATAGTGCTGCTGCGGTCATCCAGCCTGCGGTACCGCCGCCAACGATGACAATGCGCCTGATGTTGCTGTTTGCCATGAAGAATATTTCCTTTCTTTCTATGTGTATGGTGTTCGTTGAAACAGAGGTTAGAGGCGCTGTTCCAACTGGTCAAACAAAGAGACCTTTGAAGTGTCAATATCAAAGCGAATCGGTTGATCGGCACGGTACTCGACTGTTTCGTGGACAATGCTGGAGATCATATTGCCACAACAGTTAATCCAAACAACTTGGTGGATGCCCATTGGCTCAACGAGAGATACGCTACCTTGTAGCCTACCTGATGGTGTTATATGGATGTTTTCCGGGCGAATGCCAAGGGTGGTAGCCTGACTTTCTTTCGGCGGCTGGCGGAAAGCATAGCCTGAGATGTCCAGATTCAGAGGTGTTGCTACAAAAGTCAGTTTGTCTGCGGTGAATGCCAGCGAGCCGCGGATAAAGTTCATGTTGGGGGCACCTAAAAACCCGGCAACAAAAAGATTTTCAGGTTTTTCGTATACTTCTCCCGGCGCACCAATTTGCTGAATAAGGCCGTTGCGCATAACAACGATGCGGCTTGCCAAAGTCATCGCTTCAACCTGATCGTGGGTGACATAAATCATGGTTGAGCCTAGTTGCTTATGCAGCATCTTCAGTTCACGGCGCAGTTCGTTACGCAGTTTTGCATCAAGGTTGGATAGGGGTTCGTCAAACAGAAAAACGCAAGCTTCGCGTACTAGCGCCCTGCCGATAGCCACCCTCTGTCGCTGGCCACCTGACAGTTGGGATGGCTTGCGTTTCAGAAGCGGTTCGAGTTGCAGCATTTCTGCGGCACGCTGAACACGGCGCTCGATTTCCGCAGTTGGCAGGCCTTTGATGCGCAGGCTGAATGACATATTGCGCTCTACCGTCATGGTCGGATATAGCGCATATGATTGAAACACCATCCCGATATTACGCTGACTTGGATCAACCCAAGTCATATCAGCGCCACCAATTTCAATGCGCCCTTCTGTTACCTCGTTTAGTCCGGCGATGCTGTGCAGCAAAGTAGATTTGCCGCAGCCGGAAGGGCCAAGCAGCACCAGAAACTCACCGTCTAGCACATCTAGATCAAGATTCTTGATAATCTCGTTTCCATCCAGATGAACATTGAGATTGCGAATGCTTACGTTGGCCATCGTTACCCCTTAATCGCGCCGGCGGTAATGCCGCGTATGAACCAGCGTCCGGAAATGAAATAGATTGTCAGTGGCACCAGCGAGGTGAGAATGGTCGCTGCCATATTAACGTTGTAGAGCCTGACTCCGGTTGTAGTGTTGATGACGTTATTGAGTTGTACTGTCATTGGCAGGTTGTCACGGCCAGCAAAAATCAGGCCGAGTATGTAGTCGTTCCATACACCGGTAACCTGCATGATAGTGGCGACAATGACGATTGGAACCGACATGGGAAGTATCAGTTGGAAGAATATGCGCAGGAAACTGCCGCCATCTATACGCGCGGCTTTGAACAGCTCTTGGGGCATTGATGTGTAGTAGTTGCGGAATAATAAAGTCATTACAGGCATGCTGAAGATCAAGTGAACCAATATGATGCCTGGCAGTGAGCTGAATAGTCCCAGCATAGCGAGAATGCGCACTAGCGGAAATATCATTACTTGCACCGGAATAAATGCGCCAGCCATAAGGATGGCGAATAGCAGGTTGGCGCCACGAGGGCGCCAGAAGGACAGCGCGTAACCATTAAGGGCGCCGAACAATATTGCGAGAATTGTACTTGGAATGGTGATAGCCAGTGAGTTCACGAACCCGCCGCGTATACCCTCGCAGGTAATACCGGTGCAGGCTGAACCCCAAGCTGCACGCCAGGGTTCAATGGTGAAGCTGACTGGCAACGCAAAGATATTGCCAAGTTGAATTTCTTCCATAGGTTTCACTGAGGTAACCAGCATGATATAGAGCGGTAGAATAAAGAAAGCTGCCGCAGAGATCAGGAAGGCGTAAACTCCGACCCGAGCCGGGGATGTCAGCATACGTTTACCCTGCCCAGGCGTGGCGGCAACGTTCATTCGGCCCCCTTGTGCTCGGTTGCGCGGCTACGGGCATAAAGATACGGTGCAATTAGCGCTAGTACCGTAATCAGCATTACGATGGAGCCTGCGGAAGCAAGAGCGATATTAGCTCTGCCAAATAGATGATCCATGATGAATTTAGTAGGGACCTCGCTGGCAATCCCTGGCCCGCCCTGAGTCATGGCTACAACAGAGTCAAATAGTTTGATGACGGCGGTGGAGAGCAGCACAAAGGCAGTGCTGATGGCCGGAGTCAGCATCGGCAGTATGATGGATATATATACGCGCCACGCTGGAATGCCGTCGATACGTGCGGCTTTCCAAATTTCCTCGTCGATGCCACGCAGACCTGATAGCATCAGGGCCATGACGAGGCCGGCTGCTTGCCAGAGAGTGGCAATTACAATGGTATAAATTACCATGTCTTGATCAACAATCCAGTCAAAGTGGAAGTCAGAAAAGCCAGCTTTCCTTACTGCTTGTTGAATGCCTGCTTCAGGGTTCAGCATCCATTGCCAGACTAAGCCGGTGGCAACAAATGACATGGCATAGGGATAAAGGAATATGGTTCTGAATAGCCCTTCACCTTTGACCTTTTGGTCGATGAAAACTGCCAGCAGAAATCCGATAACTATGGCTGCAATGATAAAAAGCGCACCATAGATGGCAATGTTATGCAGGGAGAGTAGCCAGCGGTCATTATTGAACAAGCGCAGGTACTGAGTCAGCCCAACAAAGTCATGGGTTGGGAGTGTGCGTGAACTGCTGACTGATATCTTTAGTGTCCAAAGCACGGTGCCGAGGTAGCCGATGATGACTATCAGTGCCATGGGTACAAGTGCGACCCATGAGGTCAGTGTATTGCTCAAACGTAGCGGTTTCGTCTTCATTTCCAGTTTAGTTATTGCTTAGTGCTGAGGCAATGTCACGCTGCACCTTCTCAACCGGGATGTTGGTGTTCCAGTAGGCCGTCAGGATGTCAGCCAGCGCACCGTTCTGGTCAGGGGTCATAAATATCTCGCCATTGCCGACTTGGCGAGTCTTGTCCTTCATAATGGCAAGCCCTTGCTGTGCGCAAATATCCATTTTCGAAGCATCCACGTCAGTACGAATTGGGATGGATCCCTTGTGAATGTTGAATTCAATCTGGGTCGCTGGCGAGGTGGTAACTGCTGCTAGCAATTTCTGTGCTTTGATTGCTTCTGGATTGCTGGTTTTCGGAAAAACTAGCACGTCACCTTGAATAATATAGGGTGAGTTTGAGCCGAAGCCGGCGATGCAGCCAAAATCTTCCCCAGCTTTCTGTTTTGCCAAGGAAAATTCACCCTTGGCCCAGTCGCCCATGATCTGCACACCGGCTTTGCCTGTAATGAGCATTGCGGTGGCATCGTTCCAGTTGCGTCCTGGCGCGCCTGCATCAGTGAATGAGCGCAGGCGTTTGTAGGTGGTCAGAACTTGTTTAAATGCTGGAGAATTGATAGCGGTTTTATCATGGTCACGGAAGACTTTCAGGTAAAGATCCTTACCGCCGACGTTTGCCAGTACGGAGGTAAATATGATGCTTTCCTGCCAGCTCTGACCACCATGCGCCAGTGGAATCAAGCCTGCGGCCTTTAGCTTGCCAAGGGCGGTAAAAAGCTCATCCATAGACTTGGGTTCGCTGGCAATGCCGGCCTTCCTGAAGGCTGCCTTTGAATACCATATCCAGGTGGGCATATGAATGTCTACAGGGGCTGCATAATAGTGGCCGTTAATTTTGATGGCCTTAAGGACTGTCTCTGGCAGAAATTGGTCCCAGCCATTTCTGATAGCTACTTCGTCTACGTTATTAAGCATATCTTGCTCGACAAGGTCAACGAACTGGCGGGAGGTGTTGAACTGTGCGGCGACGGGAGGGTTGCCGCCAACGATGCGGTTGATCGTTACAGAGCGTGATTGTTCACCCAGGGCGACAGCAGTATCGACCCAAGCGCCGCCGGCAGCCTTGTAAGCTTGGGATAAGGCCCGCGCGGCAGCTGACTCTCCACCGGCTGTCCACCAGTGAATTACTTCAGCCTTCGGAGGCGCAGCCTGAGCTGAGGTGCCAAGCCCCAGTAGGCATGCCGCAAGCAGAATGCATTTGGTTTTTCCAATTATCATGAATCCCCCATTCTCGATTAGACCCATGTGGGCCAGCCCCGCTGGATATATTTCTTTATTCTGTTGCTATAGTTGTTGTAACGCCGCGTTTTTGGTCTGAATCTGTTTTTTGTACATATCAGCATATTTGATGCCGAAAAACAGGATAAATCCATAACAAGCCGCAGGAAGGAAAAACGACCAGCGCAGACCAATGGTGTCTGCCAGAAAACCCTGTGCGAACGGTATAATCGCCCCCCCTACAATTGCCATGCATAACAGACCAGATGCCTGTCCCGTCAGTTTACCTAATTTGTGCAGGGCCATGCTGAAAATTGTCGGGAACATGATTGAGTTGCATAACCCTACGGCGATAATGGACCACATTGCTATCTGGCCGCCGCTTAGGATTGCGGTCAGAATCAGAATTATAGAAAAAGCAGCGTTGAATGCCAGTGCTTTTCCAGGGCTTGTCTGCCGCATCACTGCAAAGCCAATAAAGCGACCAATCATTGCTCCACCCCAATAATAACTGACGTAGTGCGCTGCTTCTGAAGGAGTTAATCCTGCAACATGGCTCTCACCGAAGAAGTTTATCAGAAAGCTGCCAATACTGACTTCGGCGCCGACATACAGAAATATGCCAATTGCGCCGAGCGACAGGTTTTGGTGAGATAACAACGTTTTTTTGCCGTCAGACATCGGATTGTCTGGTGTTAATTCGTTGTGGTTAATCTTTGGTAATCTGGCCAGGGCGAACATTATCGCTAGCATAAGAAGCGCTGCACCCAGTGCCAAGTATGGTCCTTGTACAGTGGCTGCTTCCTTTGCGCGATAAATTGCCAGTTCAGTTTGCGGCAGTGCTGCCAATTGTGTTGCAGTCAATAACGTGCCACCCAGTATCAGCATGCCGCCCAGTGTTGGGCCTATGGTTGTGCCGAGTGAATTAAATGCTTGCGTCAGGGTCAGGCGGCTTGAGGCTGTTTGAGCGTCACCCAGTGCAGTTACATATGGGTTGGCAGCCACTTGTAGTATGGTGATGCCGGATGCAAGCACAAAAAAGGCAAGAAGAAAGAGGGTGTATCCACTAACTGAGGCGGGGTAGAACATTGCGCAGCCTGTGGCCGCAACGATTAGCCCGATTACAGCACCACTTTGGTAGCCAACCTTTCGAATCAGCATCCCGGCTGGTAGTGAAATAACGAAGTAAGCGCCGAAAAAGCAGAATTGAACAAGCATTGCTTGCGTGTAGCTCAGTGTGTAAATAGCCTTTAAGTGGGGAATCAGTACATCGTTCAGGGATGTCAGTAATCCCCACATGAAGAAAAGGGTTGTAACGATGATAAGTGGACCAGTGTTATTTGCGACACCTTCAGTCATATGTTTGTTGTCGGACGCTTGTGGAATATTTGCCATATCAACCTCAAAGAAGTAATCCTGCCACAAGGCAAAAAGTTGCACTCTTTTTGCCCAATTCGCATCTAAAAATCAGATGCACCCATTAGTAATGAAGGGGCAAAATTGGCCTCCTTCGATCAAAAAAACACTACTAGTAAAGTAGAATTGGAAATGTTACCATAGTATTAAAACAAGTACAGCAAGTTTCAGGGGAGGTAAGGAAATATCAGTAGTTTGGCCAATAAATGAGTCATTGTTGAGAGTGTGACAGTGGCTGATTCTCTAATGGATTTTTTGGCTGAATTTGATTGGCATCTCTGAGAAATATGACTACTTTTCCAACTCATGCCCGTTTGGTTGCAGATATTGGCGGAACGAATGCTCGCTTTGCATTGTTGGATGCCCAAGGGGTGCCGATAAATATCAATGTGCTGGAGTGTGCTGATTATCCGGATGTGGGTTCTGCTATCAGGGCCTATCTGGCAAATATGGGTGGAGTGCAGCCGGTTTCGGCGGTGATTGCCATTGCAAATCCGGTCACGAGTGATCGCGTGACCATGACTAACCACCATTGGTCGTTTTCTGTGAAGGAGCTTGAGGTCGAGCTTGGGCTGGATAAGTTGGTGGTGGTTAATGATTTTGCAGCGCTTGCGCTTTCGCTTCCTTCGCTGACATCCGGAGATCTGGTTCAGGTAGGTGGCGGTGCCGCGGTGCTGGGCCAACCTATCGGTGTGCTTGGCCCAGGTACGGGGTTTGGCGTGGCAGGTTTGGTTAGAGTTGGCGGTTTGTGGCAGCCCCTCGCTGGTGAGGGTGGGCACGTTACATTGGCGGCGGCTGATGATTTTGAGTCAGACATTATAGCTGTGTTACGTCGTCGTTTTGGCCATGTGTCTGCAGAGCGTGTTTTGTCTGGCCCTGGACTCCTGGCTTTGCGAGAAGCTGTCGGTGTGTTGCGTAAGCAGGCGGTGGAGCCGATTACTCCGGAAGAGATAACGCGTCGCGTACTTGCTGGTGATGATGCTTTGTGTCATGAGGCCGCTACGATTTTCTGTGCGATGCTGGGAACGGTGGCGGGCAACCTTGCCCTTACGCTTGGTGCTCGTGGAGGCATTTATCTTGGTGGTGGTATTCTTCCTAAGCTGGGAGCATTCTTCGAGCAGTCGCCGTTTCGTGTTCGTTTCGAGGATAAGGGGCGCTTTGCAAGTTATCTTGCCAGCATCCCGTGCTATGTTATTCATGCCGAGCAGCCTGCACTGATTGGAGCGAGTCGGTATTTTGAATATTGCGGTGGGGGTGTTGTTTGAAGCACCCTGAGATGATGGCGGATAAAAGAGTTAGAGGAACCGGTTGGCCTTCACTGTTCAATCCATACGTAGGAGAGAGTTAATATGAATTTCGCAAGGCAGCAAAGGGAGCCGGGAAAGCACCTGGTGGGCATGATGTTTGTTGTCGCCATTCACGTTGTGGTGGTATGGGCATTGATGACGGGGCTCGCCCAGAAGGTGGTTGAGGTTGTAAAGGCGCCCTTGGAAACTAAAATCATTCAGGAAATAAAGCCACCGCCTCCCCCTCCTGCACCACCGCCACCGCCGCCAAAGCTGGCAGCGCCACCGCCACCTTTTATACCGCCACCCGAGATTGTGGTGACCACGCCACCGCCTGTTGCCAATACTATCCGGGTGACCACTGCTGTTGCGCCACCTGAGGCGGTTCCTATGGTGCCAACCGCGCCACCCGAGCCGACGTCAACTGCGCCAGCTGTTCCGAGTGCGCCTACTTCGGCTAGGGAGCCACAGCGCACTGCGGCAGTGATTGATGCCAAGCAGGCTTGCGAAGAGCCTGAGTATCCTTCGGCATCAAGGCGCAATGAGGAAGAGGGGACGGTCGTTCTCCGCTTTCTTGTTGATGTCGATGGCCATGTGATTGACAGTAAAATTGCAACTTCCAGCGGTTTCAGTCGCTTGGATCGAGCGGCAAGAGATACCCTTTCACGTTGTGTTTTTAAGCCTGGCACCGTGGATGGAAAGCCCGAGCAGTCTTGGGCAAACATCAGGTATACCTGGCATCTTAATTAATCCTAATCAACCAAAACTAAGGAGTATCCATGTTCATCACCAAGCATAAAACCAGTTTGTTGGCCGCTTTTTTCATTGCAGTGATATCGGTCATTACTTTTTTCTCATCATCGGCTCTGGCTGTTGAGGCTGCTGCCGCGGCAAGCGTTGCTACCGAGAAAGTTACCAATCCGTATGGGCTTGATGCCCTTTGGAAAACTGGTGACTTTGTGGCTAAAGGGACATTGATGATTCTTGTTGTGATGTCAATGGGCAGTTGGTACATCATCGTAATCAAGCTTTTTGAGCAATCCAAACTATTCCGTCAGGCTCGCGCTGTTACAGATTCATTCTGGAATGCGGAAACGATTCAGAAGGGGATTGGCACCCTTGAAAAAGGCAGCGCATTTGGGTTCATTGCCGAAACTGCTCTGAAGGCTAGTCAGCATCATGGTGGTAAATTGGCTGAGAGTATCGACCATAATACCTGGGTGATGATGCAGATCCAGCGCAGTATTGAAAATGTACAAAGTCGCTTGCAAGATGGCTTGGCTTTCCTTGCAACTGTTGGTTCAACCGCTCCTTTTGTAGGCCTTTTCGGCACGGTCTGGGGTATTTACCATGCGTTGACTGCCATTGGTATTGCCGGTCAGGCATCTATCGATAAAGTGGCTGGCCCGGTTGGTGAGGCGCTGATTATGACTGCCATTGGTCTTGCTGTTGCTGTGCCTGCAGTTTTGGGCTACAACTGGCTGGTACGTAGAAACAAGGCCGCGATGGAGCAGGTACGTGGCTTTAGTGCAGAAGTCCATGCCGTTATGATGGGCGCAGTTGGCAAGGTGGATTGATCATGGGGATGAATGTTGGCATGGCCGAGGGCGGGGATGAGGATGAGGTAGTTTCATCTATCAACACCACTCCGCTGGTTGATGTGATGCTGGTGCTTCTGATCATCTTTCTGATTACTATTCCAGTGGTAACGCAGTCAGTGGCTGTGGAGCTTCCCAAGGAAACTAACATTGTCACTGCGACCAAACCTGAGAATATATTGTTGTCGGTCAGCCGTGAAGGAGAGGTGTTTTGGAATACGCTCCAAATTGAGAGTAATGACGCTTTGGTGGCCAAGCTTAAAGAAGTGTCGGTTCAGAAACCTCAGCCAGAAGTGCATATTAGGGGTGATATGAACGCGCGTTACGAGGCTGTTGGTAAGGTGGTATTGGCTTGTCAGCGTGCAGGTATAGTCAAGGTTGGCTTTATCACCGAGCCACCACCCAAAAATTGAGGTAGCTACCAGGCGGACTGCTTACCAATTGCAGAGTCAAATGGCGCAACAACCTAAGAAAAGGAAAAATTATGGGTATGAATATAGGCACAAACAGCTCTGCAGAACCGGATGTGATCATGGATATCAATACCACACCACTCATTGATGTGATGCTGGTTCTACTTATCATGTTGATTATCACCATCCCGATTCAGACGCATGCGGTTAAGCTTAATATGCCGGTGGGTAACCCTCCTCCGCCAACGGTTCCACCGGTAGTGGTGCAGGTAGACATCGACTTCGACGGCACAATTATCTGGAACGGTGAAGATATCGCGGGTCGTGCTCAGCTTGAAGAACATTTCAGGCAGGTGGTAGACCAGCCAGACCAGCCTGAAGTGCATCTGCGACCAAACAAGCTTGTCACTTACAAGACCGTTGCCATGGTGATGGCGACGGCTCAGCGTCTTGGAGTGACAAAGATTGGCATTGTAGGTAACGAGCAATTCATAAATTAGGGAATAGAAATGAAACGTATTCAAATCGCTTGCGCAAGCTTGTTTCTGAGTGCTGCGTTATTTCTGTCAGGATCTGCTCGGGCTGAAGACACCCTGCGCCCCGAAATTGGTAAGCCGATGCTGGCTGCTCAGGAATTGGTCAAGGCCCAGAAGTACAAGGAGGCGATGGCCAAGATTCGCGAGGCGGAAGTTATCCCCGGACGCACAGCTTACGAAAATTATATTATTGAGCGCATGCGTGCAACAGCCGCAGCTGGTGCAGGTGATACCGAGACTGCAGCAAAGTCTTTCGAATCTATCATTAGTTCCGGAAAGCTGCCTGCAGCAGATCAATTGAAAGTCATCGAGGCTTTGGCCGGTACATACTATCGTGCCAAGGACTATGCCCAAGCAAGTATTTGGGTTCAGAAGTACATCAAGAGTGGCGGTTCAAATCCACAGATGCGTCAATTGCTTCTTCAGTCCATGTATCTTGGCGGAGATTATGTTTCTGCATCAAAAGAGGTTGCAGCATCTATTGCAGAGACTGAAAAGTCAGGCGGCGTTGCACCGGAAAATATGCTCCAGTTACAGGCGAACTGTCAGCTCAAGATAAAAGATTATTCCGGGTATGTAATCACTCTGGAACGTTTAATTAAACACTATCCCAAGACCGAATACTGGGCTGACATTCTCAGTCGTGTCCAGAGTAAGCCAGGATTCCCTGATCGCCTGCTGCTGGATGTCTATCGTCTGCGACATTCCGTCGGTATTCTGGCTGAAAGCAATGCGTATGTTGAATATGCGCAGCTAGCACTACAGGAGGGTTTCCCATCTGAGGCCAGAAAAATCGTCAGCAAAGGCTTTGAAAAGAAACTGCTTGGTAATGGCAGTGACGCTTCACGTCACGGACGGTTGCGAGATATGGCTAACAGATTGGCAAGTGAAGACCGTAATGCTCTTGATAAGAAAGGTAAGGTGAGCGAGCGAGGAGATGCAAGCTTATTAGTGAATGATGGTTACGCGTATATCACTCATGGTGAGTTTGATAAGGGAATTTCCCTCATAGAGAAGGGCATCAGTAAAGATGGACTTAAGCGACCAGAGGATGCTGCACTGCATCTTGGGCTGGCCTATATTCAGGCGGGGAATAAACCCAAAGCTGGACAGGTGCTTAAGGCGTTGTCCCGTAATGGCGGCGGCGCGGGTGATTTGGCTAGATTATGGATGTTACAAGCTCATCTGGAGTAATTAAATCGCTTAAAGCGCTTTTTATCTCAGTATCAAAGTGTATGGATTCTCAGTTTGTAGCTGAGTCAGCCGTTTAAAATCGGTCAATTGGATGCGCATGAATGAATACGTCTGAACTTTTTCTGATCGCGATCATAATCATTTTTTCGCTGCCTTATATGATTTGGCGGGGGCTTCGAACTGATTACTACGCACCTCTGGTAGTTGTACAAATTATCACTGGCGTGTTGCTTGGGCCTGGCATGCTTGACAGAGTGTTTCCTGATTATTACAACTTTATATTCACCCCATCTGTTGTTCAATCCTTGAATGGAATCGCGTGGTGGGCAGTCATGCTGTTTGTCTGTCTGGCCGGTGTTGAACTTGACCTCAAAAAAGCCTGGCAACATCGTAGGGAAAGTGCGATCACTGCAGGTTGGGCATTAGGAACGCCACTTATGTTTGGTTGCCTGGTGGCGGTCGGGTTGCTGAAGTTTGATGGATGGGTTGGTTCTGATGCGTTGACTTGGCAATTTGTGATGGGAGTCGGCATGGCTTGCGCAGTGACTGCATTGCCTATTCTCATATTGCTAATGGAAAAACTGGAATTGTTGCGCCAGCCTATCGGTCAGCGCATTCTCCGTTACGCAAGTCTCGACGATATTGCGATTTGGGGAGTTCTGGCACTCATCCTAATGGATTGGCAGCGTGTTGGGATGCAGTTGATCTTTCTTTTTACCTTTGTCTTTGCCGCATTTTGCTTTCGTCGATTAATGCCGCTTTTGGTGGTAAATGACCGTTGGTACATTGCACTGATTTGGTTGGCGGCCTGCTCGCTTAGCGCAGATATGGCTGGTTTGCATTTCATGGTTGGTGCGTTTCTAGCCGGGGCGGTAATGGACGCTGAGTGGTTTGGTCAGGAGAAGGTGGATCAGTTACGTTCACATGTCTTGTTGGTGTTTATGCCGGTATTTTTCTTGAGCACAGGGCTACGCACAAGTTGGGCACTTGGTGGGGAGGCCGTAATGATTACGGCGTTTGTGCTTTTAGTTGCATCGGTCAGTGGAAAGCTGATTGGTGTTCATATAGCCGGAAAACTGCTGAAATGGCCTGCTGGAGAGGCAGGCGTTATTGGTTGGCTCTTGCAAACCAAGGCTTTGATAATGATTATTTTCGTTAATATTTTATTAGACAAACATATCATATCAAGTAATGCATTTACAGCACTCCTGCTGATGGCCGTTGCCAGCACCATGCTTACAGTGCCAATGGTTGCGCCGAAATTAAAGCGAATAATGAATCGATAGAAATTTGTGTTGATTGCGTATTTTGTAAAGTGACTTCTGAAATTAGAAAGTTATTAGCCACGACATGCTTGTCACACCTCTGGATAAGCCAAGAGCCCCCAAAAAAAGTGCTTTTTGGAATAGATTAAGGTAATCAGAAATATTAATTGGGCAACGTTCCTCTACGATGTTGCAGAAACCAGCTGTAGAGTTCCGGGTTGGCGTAAGTGTCGGTCCAGGCATCGTGACCAACGCCAGGATATGCCGTGAGATGTGCCTCGCCACCGCAAGACTGCACCGCTTTAACCATTGATTCGCTGGCAGCAAACGGCACAATCGTGTCTTGATCTCCATGGAATGCCCAAATCGGAACGTGCGAAAGACGACAGGCCCGTGCCAGTGGACCTGCTCCGCATACGGGAGCAATGGCAGCAAATCGATCGGGACTGTGTGCCGCCCATTGCCAAGTGGCGTGTCCACCCAAGCTAAGCCCAGTGATATAGACGCGATCAGGATCAACAGGTAACTGCTCTAACGCTTCATCGAGCAGGGCATCAAGTACATCAATGTCCCAGTTTTCATACATGGGAATCTGAGGTGAAATGACAATAAAAGGGAAATCGTCTTTTGTTTCGAGTAATTTTGGAAGGCCTTGCTCTTTGACTTTTGACAAGTCGTCACCACGCTCACCAGAGCCGTGCAGGAAGATAATTAATGGCCAGCGTTTACTTATATCATGCAGGTGGCTATGAGGCAGATAAAGCAGGTAATTAGCAGATGCTGTCTTGTTAATGTTACGTGTAAAGGAGCGAGGTTGTTGTTTATGTTCTATTGGCTCTCCAGCGTAAGCGGGCGTGTTGGTTTGCCAATATAGCAATAGCATTATGGAAACAAATCCATTTAAAAATCTATATGGTAGTGATATTGGATGATTCGGTAGTTGTTTCGTTAATTTCATTTCAGCCTTTAGGGATATAAATTATAAACGCAAGACCAAATCGTAATTCATCATAAATAAAAGTAATAGCCTGTTTTTTATGAAATTAAACGTTGGTATGTTTGTTTTATTTTGAGCGCATCGCAAGTTTACTGGCTAATAATCATAATTGTAACAATTGTAACAAAATGCGTTGACAATAACATATTGATGATATAACCTAGCGATAATTGGCAACGTTTCCATGTATAACGGATGCCTTACTAAAAATTAGGTAAGCCGGTGCCTTGGGTGCCGTAAGCTGAAATTAAAGAGGAGAATATCAATGAGCAAGGCAAATAAACGCGGCCAGCAAAGCGGGATTTCGCGGGTTTCTACATTTAAAATGCGACCAATAGCAGTAGCCTGTTCTGGTTTGCTATTTGTTACATCTGCGTCATATGCGCAAGACCCTGTTGTGGCTGATGATACTGATTCGATAGAAACGGTTGTGGTAACAGGTCTGCGGCACAGTATTGAAACTTCAATTGCTACAAAAAAAGAGTCTGACTCGATTGTTGAGGTGGTAACGGCTGAAGATATCGGTAAGTTGCCAGATGTTAGTATTGCGGAAAATTTAGCACGTCTCCCAGGTCTTACAGCGCAGCGCGTAGATGGTCGTGCGCAGTCTATATCTATTCGTGGTATGGGTCCTAAATATGGAGTTACGCTGCTAAATAATCGAGAGATAGTGAGCACGGGTGAAAACCGTTCTGTAGAGTATGACCAATTCCCGTCAGAATTGCTTAACTCGGCAGTAGTTTATAAAACGCCAGATGCCAGTCTAAGTGCAATGGGGCTTTCTGGTACCGTTAATATGAAAACTGTGCGTCCACTTGACTTGAAAGAGCGTAAAGTCAATGTGGGACTTCGTGCGGAGCGTGCCGGCAATGGTGAGTTGAATGAAGGTACTGATGATTTGGGCGGGCGTTTCAATGTGTCTTATATTGATCAGTTTGCTGATAATAAAGTCGGTATTGCCTTGGGCTTTGCTCACTTAGATAACCCTGGACAAGAAAAATATTATAAATCATGGGGCTGGCAGGATAATAGTTTATATGCACATCAGGACTGGTGTGGTGGTAGTTGTGTAAGTCCTGGTTTAACAGCTGGGCAGACCGCGCTAACGGGGTATGAGCGCGGAGTGATTTCATCAGATCGCAAGCGCGATGGTTTTATGGCGGCATTGGAATTTAAGCCAAATGAGAATTTCCATAGTATGGTGGATCTCTACTATACGAAGTTTGATCAGAAATCCGTGCAGAGTGAGGAACAGGCATTCCTTGGTGGTATGTGGTCAGGTGTAAGCTATGCAAATCCGGTTGTTAATAGTCAAGGTGTGGTAACAAGTGCGACAGTCAATAATGTGACCAATGCTGTGCTGTTGGCGCGTTATAACAAACGCGAAGATGATACGTTTGCAATTGGTTGGAATAATGAACTTAAGCTTGATAAATGGAAATTTGGCGCTGATCTGAGCTATTCTAAAGCGAAGCGTGATGAATATAATGGTGAAATGACGGCGCATCCTGCCGGACCAATCAGCTTCCAGACTTTAGTTTCCACATCTGGATATAGCCCTTCGCAATTTATCCCTTCTGTAAATCTTGCGGATCCTAATGTAGTGCCTCTGTCACATATGTGGGGTCACGGTGGTCGTGCTACGATGCCGCATGTCGAGGATGATATGAAGGCCTTCCGACTGACATTGGAGCGTACATTTGATAATCCTGTGATTGCCAGTGTTGATGGGGGTGTCACTTATTCTGAACGTACAAAAAAAATGCACAGGTCAGAGGAGTATTTTGATCTTAAGAATGGTGGTGCGTCAGTCACGATTGATCCTAGTTTGATTCGATCAGGTGTCCCAGGTGCACTTGCATGGGATTACAAAGGGGCGCTTGCTCAGTATTACGGTACTCCATATATTCCAACGCAACCGTGGCTGGAAGTTGGTCGCAATTGGGGGGTTGAGGAGAAAGTCACTACCCTTTATGGTAAAGCGAATTTCGATGTGGATATGAAAGTGCCGGTGCGGGGTAATATAGGCTTCCAGGCTATTCATACAAAGCTGAACTCTAAAGGCAATGCTTGGGTTAATAATGGGCTAAGTCCAATGACGGCAGAAAATAGCTACGATGATTTCTTGCCTAGCTTGAACATGACTTTTGACTTTGGAAACTTGGTTGCCAAAGGGTTGTTCGCTCGTGTGGGTATAGCAAAAGAAATGGCCCGTCCGACCATGGAGTCTATGAGAGCGGGTATTGACGGAAGTATTAGTGCGCCGCAGTATGTATGGAGTGGTAAAGGGGGTAATCCTAAACTTGAGCCATGGCGTGCAGATGCATATGATTTTTCTCTTGAGAAATACTTTGGAAAACGTAGTTATTTGGCTGCTGCCTACTTCTATAAAGACCTGAAGAATCCAATTTACAATCAGACCTTGCCTTATAATTTCTCAAGCTATTCAGTACCACCCAACGTCGTTATTCCGCCAGGAATGTCTGTAAATCCTATGGGTACGTTGACTGCGCCAGCGAATGGAGACAGTGGTGTTGTGGAGGGAACAGAGGTCAGTGCGGCATTAGATGCTGGTTTGTTTGCACCACAGTTGGATGGTTTTGGATTTATTGGCAGCGTTTCAAGTACTCGCAGCAGCATCACGGAGAAAGGCTCAAATATTTACGGTGATTCTTTCTCAACCAGTTCTCCGCTTGAGGGGCTTTCTGGAATCGTCAGAAGTTTGACTGTGTATTACGAGCATAATGGGTTCCAGGCGCGTATCAGTGAGCGCTTCCGTTCCGGCTTCACTGCAATCACGCGTAATCAGTTCGGCGACCCTGCATTAAGTGTTATCGAACCGGAGAAGATTGTAGACTTGCAGTTAGGTTATGCGTTTGAAACTGGTCAGTTCAAAGGTTTGTCTGTGCTATTCCAGGTAAACAACCTAACGGATGAGCCATATAGAACATCGGTAAGTGCAACGGATAATCCTAATCTTACACTTCCTGAGCGCTACAATACCTACGGCCGTCAATATCTGCTTGGCCTGAATTACAAGTTGTAATCTCCACATCCGTAAGGGTGTTGCCCTGCCAGCGATCCTGGCAGGGTTTTTTTGACTCTGTGTAATCACCTGCTTCTCTGGGGCAACTCATGAAAAAAAAATTTAGTCACACTGCACTATCAATAATTAGCATTTGTATCAGTCTGTCATTGTGCGGATGTTCAGGAGTTAAC